>Ga0105047_10011045_pt1 | contig 14694 bp, 13 predicted proteins | sample MAT04_FD_78384 | JGI IMG/M metagenome (GOLD analysis project Ga0105047, IMG submission 78384) | Freshwater microbial communities from Lake Fryxell liftoff mats and glacier meltwater in Antarctica - MAT-04 (megahit assembly) | ecosystem: Environmental > Aquatic > Freshwater > Ice > Liftoff... | reverse complement strand
CTTCGCTGATTTGGGAGAACTTGGCAAGACAGGTTCATGTTGAAAGCACTGGTCTTGGCGACTTCCGCTACGAAGATCGATGCCGTTGTAGCCGCGCTGAAGAACGGGATTGATTCGAATTCGTCTGTTGTTGCAGTTGGAGATGCGCAATCGCCTCGAATTCATGCGTTGGCTCACGCGATCAATGCGGCCATCGGAGGGGACAAGCAGTGCGTTGAGTTCCGACGAAGCCCAATTAGCCGCAACGCGCTAGCGTCCGGTTCTGACGTCAACGAAGAACCGGGTGCTAGCGCACCGCGGCTGACGAGCGATTGCACGATTCCGTCACTCGTCGCCGACATGGCCGCTGGCAACGTCAGCACGCTTTTCATTCTCGGAGGTAACCCGGTTTTCGACGCACCGAGTGATCTGAACTTCGCGGCCGCTCTGAAAAAGGTGCGCACGACGTACGCGTTGTCGCGACTTGCTACCGAAACTACGGAACTGTGCGAATGGGTGATTCCCGAATCGCACTTCCTTGAAGCATGGGGCGACGTGACGGCTAATGATGGAACAGCGTCCATTGTGCAACCTTTGATTGAACCGCTGCACGATAGTCTGACGACGATTGAGTTTCTGGGCGGATTGTTGAACCCCGCAATCGCGTCATCAGGGGACTCACGTCCCACCGCTCGCCGAGGTTATGAATCTGTTCGCGAAACGTGGCGTGAACGACTGCAGGCAGGTGACTTTGAGAAAGCGTGGACTGATGCTCTGCGGCGCGGTGTGATTGATCTCACTGGAACTCATCAGGGGACTTACGTCCCCCGCTCGCCTTTGGAGTTGCCGAAAGTCCTGGCGACTTCCGCTACAACTGGTTCCGACTGGACCGTGCTGTTCCGTCCCGATCCCACGATCCACGACGGGCAATACGCCAACAACGGCTGGTTGCAGGAACTTCCCAAGCCGTTGAGCAAACTCACGTGGGACAACGTCACGTGGATCAATCGCAGTGACGCGGAAAAACAGGGGCTCAGCAATGGAGACTGTATTCGACTATCAAATGGCAAACGCGAAGTCGTTGTTCCCGTCTGGATCATGCCGGGTCAGGCGGCCATGTGTATCACGTTGTTCTTTGGATATGGTCGACGCGTCGGCGGTCGAGTGGCCACCGGCACAGGCGTTGACGTGTTCCCGCTGCGTACCAGCGACGCGATGTGGGAAGTCAGCGGAGTCAAACTGACGAACGCGAACGAGCAGCGGCAGCTTGCGACGACTCAGCATCATCATTTGATGGAAGGCCGTCATCTGGCTCGTTCGGGTACGCTGATGCAACTGCTGGACAATCCCGATTATCCCGAATTCGTGCATCCGCCGGAAGCCGAGGTCGAATCGAGCTTCTACGAACCGTGGGACTATTCGAAAGGTCATCGCTGGGGCATGACCATTGATCTCACGACCTGCGTCGGCTGCATGGCCTGCACAATTGCCTGCCAGGCGGAAAACAATATCCCGGTCGTGGGCAAGGAGGAAGTCGCCCGAAATCGAGAGATGCACTGGATTCGAGTCGATACGTGGTACGAAGGTTCTGCCGACGAACCCGAACAGACGCTGCATCAGCCGGTGCCGTGCATGCACTGCGAACAGGCTCCGTGTGAGGTTGTCTGTCCGGTTGGTGCCACCAATCACAGCGGCGAAGGTCTCAATCAGATGGTTTACAACCGCTGCGTGGGCACGCGGTACTGTTCCAACAACTGCCCGTACAAAGTGCGGCGATTCAACTTTCTGGATTTTTCGGACAATTTTCTCACTGCGCCCGGTTTGGAGTTGCTGCCCAACCCCAACGTCACCGTCCGTGAACGCGGAGTGATGGAAAAATGCACCTACTGCGTGCAGCGAATCGAATCGGCTCGTATCGACGCTCATCGCAACGACCGTGAAATTCAGGAAGGCGATGTGGTCACGGCCTGTCAATCCGTGTGTCCGGCTCAGGCGATTCGCTTTGGCGATTTGAATGATGCGAAAAGCGCGGTGCGCAAGACTCACGATCATCCGTTGAACTATGGACTGCTGGAGAATCTCAACACGCGACCTCGCACAACCTATCTGGCGGAGGTGCGCAACAAGTGACTTCACCCTCGGAACCGTCTGATCTGGTTCCCGCCGACGCAACTTACGAATCCGTGACGGCGGACATCAGCAACGTCGTGCTGGAACGTCCTGTCAGGCGCGGTTGGGTGTTTGGATTACTGATCGGGCTGTTGCTGCTCAACGTGTTGTTGGTTTCGATCGGCTGGCTGTTCCTGATGGGCGTCGGCACGTGGGGCATCAACGTTCCTGTCGGCTGGGGTTTGGCGATCGTCAATTTTGTATGGTGGATCGGCATTGGTCACGCTGGCACACTGATTTCTGCGATTCTGCTGCTGTTTCATCAGAAATGGCGAACCAGCATCAACCGTTTTGCCGAAGCGATGACTCTGTTTGCCGTCGCCTGTGCCGGTCTGTTTCCACTGCTGCATCTGGGCCGACCGAAGTTCTTCTACTGGCTGGTTCCGTATCCGGCCACGACTGATGTGTGGCCTCAGTTTCGCAGTCCGCTGGTCTGGGACTTCTTTGCCGTCAGCACCTATGCCACCGTGTCGGCCTTGTTTTGGTATCTGGGCCTGGTGCCGGACCTCGCCACGATGCGGGACCGCGCGAAGCAACGCTGGAAGGCGCAGACGTTTGGCGTGTTTGCATTCGGCTGGCGGAACTCGGCGACTCACTGGGAGCACTATCAGAAGGCATATCTGCTGCTGGCAGCCATCGCGACACCACTGGTTGTGTCGGTGCATACAACCGTGAGCTGGGACTTTTCAACGGCGATCGTCCCGGCATGGCACTCAACCGTGTTCCCTCCTTACTTTGTTGGTGGAGCCATCTTCGCAGGATTTGCAATGGTGTTGGTCATCTCGATTCCACTGCGGCAATTCTACAACCTGAAACATCTGGTGACGGCAAAGCACCTGGACAACATGGCGAAGGTGATGCTGGCGGCGGGACTGAGCGTTTCGTATGGCTACCTGATGGATTCGTGGGGAGCGTGGTATAAGAACGAACCGTATGACAGTTATATCTACACGAATCGATTTTCCGGCCCAGACGCGGCGTATTACTGGGCGCTGGTGGTTTGTAATTGCGTAATTCCGCAGTTGTTGTGGTTCCCGTCTGTCCGTCGACACCCGTTGACATTATTTGGAATCGCATTGGTCATCAACGTCGGTATGTGGCTGGAGCGGCTCATCATTATTTCGCTCAGTCTCACACGCGATTATCTGCCATCGACGTGGTCAACCTACACGCCGACATTCTGGGACTGGTCACTTTACGCCGGCACGTTTGGATTGTTTGTAACACTGATGTTTCTGTTTCTGCGCATCCTTCCGGCGATCTCGATGGCCGAAATGCGGGACCTTGTTCACGAACAACACGAAGATCAGAGATCAGAAGGACGGCGAGCGGAAGGACGTCAGTCCTCCGATGATACGCAGCAGGAGTCGGCATCATGACTCATCCCTCTGCAATCGAATCGCAATCAACCGTCGCCGGTCTACTCGCCGAGTTTGCTGGTCCGGACGAATTGATCGCAGCCGCCGATGCCGTTCGGCAGGACGGATACGTCAATACGGATGCGTTCTGTCCGTTTCCTATTGAAGGACTGGCGCGGATATTGGGAAAGAAGAAGTCGCCACTGCCGTGGATGGTGTTTGCTGGTGGCGTCACGGGCGGCGTTTCCATTTACGGGCTGGCATGGTGGGTGAGTGCCATCGCGTATCCGTTGAACATTGGAGGTCGCCCGCTGCATAGCTGGCCATCGTTCATTCCCCCGACTTTTGAAGGCACGGTGTTGGTCGCGTCACTTGCGGCATTCTTGAGCGTCTTCCTGCTGAGCGGTCTACCACGACTTAGTCATCCGGTGTTTGAAGTCGAACGGTTCAAACGTGCAAGCACCGATGCGTTTTTTCTTTGGATCGCAGCGGACGATGCGAAGTTCGATAACGCGGCTACGAAGTCACGCCTGGAGGCAATCGGAGCGGTCGAAATTTGGGAGGTGTCGAGTGATGAGTAACTCTCGCAACACTTCGCCACTGACTTTACGTCAGTGGTTTTCAGGCTTCTGCACTACCAAGGTGCGCCCGGCGATAGTGCAAAAGCCGTTGAACCACCGGAATGAATCCGGTGGCGGATGGTTGTTTGCGTTTCTCGTACTCCTCCTCACGGGTTGCGCGCAGGAAATGGACAACCAGGCCCGTGTCGATCCACAGGAACCTACGCCGTTCTTTGAGAATCAGCCTTCGTCTCGTGCATTGCCCGCTCATACGGTTGCGGCGAGTCCATCGACGCTCAGTGGATTGAATTCGCACGCGCCGGTTGACAAGCCGTTGCTCGCAGACGATCCGGTCGTCAACACCGGACGGAAGAACGGTCAGCCGGTTGAAACGATTCCTGATGCTGTGCTTGAACACACAACTTACACCGATTACACCGAACTGCTGCAACGAGGTCGCGAGCGATTTGGGATTTCCTGTGTGCCATGTCACGACGCGACCGGCAGTGGCAACGGCATGGCCGTACGTCGCGGCTTTCCGTATCCGCCGACGTATCACAGTGACAGACTCCGCGCCGCACCGCTGGGGCATATCTTTGTTCAGATCACCGAGGGAGGAACAAAAATGCCGCCGTATGGCGATTTGCTTTCCGTCGAAGATCGCTGGGCGATTGCTGCGTACGTTCGCGCTCTGCAGTTCAGTCAGCACGCGCCGGTCGATCAACTTGACGATGCTGACCGCACACAACTGGAGGCGGCGAAATGAGCGTTGCTGCCGACAAATCGACGTCACGAAGCGCGCGACGGTCCATCTTCTGGATCGTGTTTGTGGTCGCCACATTACTGAGCCTCATCATCGCAGTCTGGCGACCACGCGACTTCTTTCCCGCGTGGCTTGCCGCCAGTATGTGGCCGTGGAGTGTCTGCGTTGGAGCGTTGGCACTGCGATTGATTCTGGTACTGACCGGTGGGCGCTGGGGCGTTGCATCCTTGCCGTGGCTGAACGGAATCGTACGATTACTGCCGCTGACCGCATTACTGTTCCTCCCCTGGGCATTTGGTCTGCATCAACTGTATTCGTGGACTGACCTGTCTGCATTTGCGGGACTGGAGAACGTTGAACATCGGCAGTGGTATTTTCAACCGTGGTTTGTAATCGCTCGGACGGTTGGCTATTTCGCTTTGTGGAGCGTGCTGACGGTACTGGCGGCAGGGTTGCCGAGATTCCACTCACCGTTTTCTTCCGACCGTCATTCAGAATCGACATCAATTCCCGGCGGCCATGCAATAGCCGGCCTGGGACTAATCGCGCTGTTGCTCAGCGTCACCTGGGCGGCGATGGACTGGGTGATGTCGCTAGATCCGTACTTCATGTCGACGCTGTTCGGTGCGCTGATGGGTATGGGAGCCATGCTGTGCGGACTGTCGATGCTGGTGGCATTGTATTGTACGAGTGAAACCGTAGCGGAAATCGCCAAGACTTTCGGCGATTCAGATGTCGATGCTAAACCGCCGAAACTCTCCGCGAGTTCCGCTACAGAACACGCTGCGCTGCCGGATCTTGCCAATCTGCTGCTGGCTTTCGTCATGCTGTGGGCGTATCTCTCGTTTTCGCAGTTTCTCATTATGTGGTCCGGAGATCTGCCACGCGAAGCGGCATTTTATCAATCGCGAACTCAGGGGCTGTGGTACTACGTGACTCTCGCAGTGACTCTCGGCGGCTTCGCAATTCCATTTTGCTGCCTGATGTCGCATGACTTCAAACGCTCGCCGCGAAAATTGGGCACTCTGGCAGTGTGTCTGCTGTTTGTCCGGATTGTTGAACTGTGGTGGATGATCGTGCCGCATTCGATGGAACACGCCACGCGGTTCAATTGGGCGTTGATTCCAACGGCAGTGTTGATGATTTGCGGATGGTTGCTGATCGCAGGTGGAAAATCGGGATTGAAGCTGTCGGTTCGGTCAGCAGGAGACGGTAATGGCTAAAACGAATCGTCCCGCAAGGATGGACCACAACAGTGATTCCACGTTGGCCGAAGCCGTTCGGCAGGGCCACGAATCAAGCACGCTGGCTGTTCGAGCCGTCGCAGCCACTGGCGTTGCAATTTTTCTTGTCGCGGTATGTGCGCTCGGAATTGTGGCGATGGTGATGAAGTCGAAACCGGAACTGCCTGCCGACATGTCTTCCGCATCCGAACAATGGAAACGTGATGTCACGGACCCCGGCGTACAGCTCAACCAGGCTGCAGAACGCCGCCAGCTCGCCGAACAAAACAACCAGCGGCTCAACAGCTATGGTTGGGAAAACGGCGATCACTCGACGGCCAGAATTCCGATTAATCGTGCAATGAAAATCATGGCCGACCGTAAACTGAACGTAACATGGCCGACACCGGACAAGGAGGCCACGCCATGAATGTCATGAAAGGTGCGAAGCGAACATTCTATGCACTCCTCCCGCAATTTATTGCGGGAGGGGTCGAACGAGCGGAGCGATGTTCGGGGGAGGGCCGACCGCGCAACCCGCGCATGGTTCACCACAAACGGCTGTGCAACGCCCCCTCCCGGACATTGCTTCGCTCGTCCGACCTCCCCCTACGCTTCGCGTGGGAGAGGTGGAATCGCAGGTTCTGGCACGCGGCGGTTTTGTTCCGACATACGGAAGCCCGCGCCGTACGGAGGGCCAGGCCATGAACCAGTCCATCCCGATCCTTCCAGACGCGGCGTCAACCTCGGCCAGTGAAGTGGATCTGCTGTCGCTGACACTGCTGAGCATTACTGTTGTGTTTTCCGTCGGCATCGCCTGTGCCATTGGCTACTTCGCGCTGCGATACTGGCACACACGAGACGTGAACCGCAAACTTCACGAATCCGTGAAAGCTCACTGGCAGATCGAACTGACATGGTCCCTCATTCCGTTGATCATTCTCATGGTCATGTTCTCGTGGGGTGCCGACACGTTCGACCATTACCACGAACCACCAGAAAATCCGATTGAAATCAACGTCGTCGCGAAACAGTGGATGTGGAAGATTGGTCATGAAAGCGGTCCGCGAGAAATCAATGCATTGCACATTCCCATAGGTCGACCAGTGCGGCTGACGATGATTTCTGAAGACGTCATTCACAGTTTTTACGTTCCCGCGTTCCGCAACAAGCAGGATGTGCTGCCCGGACGGTACACAACAATGTGGTTCGAAGCCACAAAGCCCGGCACGTATCATCTGTTCTGCGCAGAATTCTGTGGTACCGATCATTCGCGAATGATCGGACAGGTTATTGTGCAAAGTCCAGCGGACCATGCAGCGTGGCTGGAGTCTCAACCGGTCGCTTCGGCGGCGGAACGAGGCCGACGGCTGATGGATTCTTCCGGTTGCCTGCAGTGTCACGGCTCCGATGGCAATCGTTTTGGGCCTCCATTGAACGGTCTCTTCGGTCGGCAAGTGGTCCTCAAAGACGGTTCGCGGCACACCGTGGACGAAAGCTACATTCGGCGAGCCATTCTGGAGCCTCAGACACAGATGCGAGCTGGTTTTCAACCAATCATGCCCAGCTTTGACGGCAAGTTGACTCCGGAACAAGTGTTCGACTTCACGATGTATCTGAAGTCGGTGGCTGACGCAAACGGTCCCGTGGCTGGCCCCGGTCCTGACACAAACGTTCGGGAGGAAAACCAACCATGACCGAGACCAAAAATTATCTCAACGACGGCAGCACAATTCGTTCGTGGCTGCTGACGACGGACCATAAGCGCATCGCCGTCCTGTATATGGTGTCGATCACGTTCTTCTTTTTGTTCGGTGGAGCCGCTGCCGTTCTGATCCGTCTGGAACTCCTGACGCCCGAAGGCGACATGATGCGCGCGGATACGTACAACAAACTGTTTTCGCTGCACGGCATCATCATGGTGTTCTTTTTTTTGATCCCGTCGATTCCGTCTGTGTTGGGCAACTTTCTGATTCCCATCATGATCGGTGCCCGCGACATGGCGTTTCCGAAACTGAATCTGCTCAGTTGGTATATCTTCATGACAGGCGGACTGTTTTCCCTGGTCACGATTCTGGTCGGTGGTGTCGATACCGGCTGGACTTTCTATACGCCCTATAGCAGCACGTATGCCAACACATACGTGCTACTGGCGGCGGCGGGAATCTTTATCGCCGGGTTTTCGTCCATTCTGACCGGACTGAATTTTATCGTCACGATTCATCTGCTGCGAGCACCCGGCATGCACTGGTTTCGACTGCCACTGTTCGTGTGGACTCATTACGCGACAAGCCTGATCTTCGTGCTGGGCACGCCGGTGCTGGCTGTTACGCTGGCGCTGCTGGGTGTCGAACGAATCCTGGGCGTCGGCATATTTGATCCGGCACTTGGAGGCGACCCGTTGCTGTTTCAGCATCTGTTCTGGTTCTATTCGCACCCTGCGGTTTACATCATGATCCTGCCGGGGATGGGAGTGGTCAGCGAACTGATGGCCTGTTTTTCCCGCAAGCCAATCTTTGGCTACGGATTTGTGGCGATGGCCGGACTGGGAATTGCCGTTCTGAGTTTCCTCGTGTGGGGCCATCATATGTTCGTCAGCGGCCAGTCGGTTTACGCCGGGCTGGTCTTTTCATTCCTTTCGATGCTGGTTGCAATTCCGTCAGCGGTGAAGGTCTTCAACTGGACGGCCACGATGTACAAAGGCACGATCTTTCTGAAAACGCCCATGTTGTACGCTCTGGGATTCATCGGTCTGTTCACCGTCGGCGGACTCACCGGGATTAGCCTCGCCACTTTACCGTTCGATGTTCACGTTCACGACACGTATTTCATTGTGGCTCATTTTCATTACATCATGGTCGGCAGTGCGGTCATGGCTTATCTCGGTGGCATCCATTTCTGGTGGCCAAAAATTACCGGACGCATCTACTCCGAATGGTGGGGCCGAGTCAGCGCGCTGGTGGTTTTCTTTGGTTTCAATCTGGCATTCTTCCCGCAGTTCGTGCTGGGCTATCTGGGAAATCCGCGTCGCTATCATCAGTATCCCGGCGAGTTCCAGGTGTTCCACATCATGAGCAGTCTGGGGGCCACAATTCTGGGGCTCGGCTATCTGTTGCCGCTGTGTTACCTGACGTGGTCATTGAAATACGGACGCAAGTCGAGCGACAATCCGTGGCACGCGAAAGGCCTGGAATGGGAAACGTCGTCACCGCCACCGACGCACAATTTTGTGACAACGCCCATCGTTAACGAACCGCCCTACAACTACGGCCAGCCTCATCGCGAGGAGGAAATTGGTGAAGGCGAACCGGCCAAACACCACGTGGAGAAGGCAGAGGTGGAATCATGAACGTTCGATATTCCTCACCGCAAACCGTGCCTCTCGCGCTGCCCTACGACAACGCCGATCAGCAACGAGAAGCGGCTGTGTTCGGCATGTGGATTTTTCTGGCGACGGAAGTCCTGTTCTTCGGCAGCCTGTTCGTGGCGTACATTGTGTATCGCTACGAATTTCCGGCCGCTTTCAAAGCCGGCTCATCACACCTCAGCATGATGTCCGGTGCGGTGATGACGGCCGTCCTGCTGCTCGGAAGTTTGCTGGTGGCCATCAGCGACGTACTGATTCGTCGCCACGTCCAGGACTCCGACCCCAGGAAAGCCATCGTCCGCAATCTGACAATCACGACTTTTCTGGGAGTCGTGTTCTTGAGTCTTGAATTCTACGAATGGGGTCAACTGATTCACGAAGGCTCCTTTCCGGGGCCTCAGTTCAACCTGACACGATTCGCGGAATCAGGAGCCGGTGGTCGTTCGCCGGAAATGTTCTTCTGTCTGTTCTTCTTCATGACCGGACTGCATGCGTTTCACATGATCATTGGAATCGCGCTGGTCGGCGGGGTCGGCATCGCATTGTATCGCACAGACAACATCGCCCGTCACGCCAACCTGCTGGAGAACATTGGCCTGTACTGGCACTTTGTGGATATCATCTGGGTGTTCCTGTTTCCTTTGTTCTATCTGGTGGAGGCGTAGGCCGGGAGGCCCATATTGGGGTTTGATTGGTGTCAGCAGAGGGTCGGGAGTCTTTTTCTGACGGAAACATCAGCGTTTTTCACCATGCGACTCTCCGAAAAAGACTCCCGACCCTTTCATTCATCGCAGGCCCATCGACCGATTCGAGCGACGCTTTTCTTGAGACGAATTCTGACAATGTCTGCAACTGCACAACCTGATTCGACACCGGACTCATCACATCACGAGACGCACGTCAGCCCGAAGACGCTGTGCGTCACGTTTGGTCTGCTGATGATCCTGTTGGTCGCGACGGTCATCTCTGCCAAGGTGTTTCACGGAACGGCAGGCACCATCACCGGCCTCACCATTTCGGTTGTGAAGACGTTACTGATCACCGTGATCTTCATGAATCTAAAAGGCAGCGTCGGCATGATTCGTCTCGCCGCCGGAGCCGCCATCCTGTGGCTGGCCATCGCGATCATGATCATAATGGGCGATTACGCCACGCGTAGCTGGGACGAGGTCGATGGACTGAATCTGCGTCAGGCCACAATACCAGCCGAGAATCCTGAAGCCAAGGCACCGTGACAGTTCCGGACTCAAACATCGCGCGCCATTTTGTCACGACGAATCAGAATCGCCACACCAAAGGCCAGAGCCAGCACAGTGGCAATGCCCAGTACGCGAACGGTCCACTGCACGGCGGCTCCAAACTTTCCGGTGGTTGGATCGTAAACGTAGCATCGCAGGAATGACGTGGGGCCGCCGACATCGGAAACTTCCGCCACCGTTCCCAGGCGGGCTGACTCAATGGCAGCCGTAAGTTTGACTTCGGGAAACTCGACGCCATTCAGGCAATCGGTGATCACGCCCTGAGGCGACAGCAGAAACACTCCGGCCGGATGAGCGAACTGCTTGGTTTCCTCATCCCACACGTAGTGATATCCCAGACTGGAAGTAAGAGCCTCGATCGATGGCTCGCTTCCTGTCAGGCAATGCCAACCTTGTTCTGTTCCTGGCCGAGCGTACCGGCGGACGAGTTGTTCCAGTGAAGCTTTTGCCTTTTCCGGAGTGTCGCGTGGATTGAAGCTGACCAGAATGACCTGAAAATCTGTCCCGGCGTTTGCCTTTACCTCAGCGAGTGACCTCACCAATCCATCTGCCGCCAGCTTGCACAGCATCGGACATTCAAAATACACCAGACACAACACCGCTGGCTTGTCCTGCATGGTCTTCCTCAGCGTTGTGTATTGACCATGATGGTTGCGAAACACTCCGTCCAGTACGATTTTATCTCCGATCGGTGGCTCCAGAGTGACATCGTTGAGCAATTCGCGCGACGTTTGCCCAACAACGCCATTTGCCGTAACCAGACAAAAGACAAAGCTCAACAAGACAGGCAGGTGAAATTGCATAAGCGTCGCCAATTAAAAGTTGAGGAGGACAGTACAGAGCTTACGGACTGGATCCAGACTGCACAATTGAAACACCGAGTCCCAGCGCCCGCTCCAGTTCAGCCTTGAGTTTTCTGGTATTCTGAAGAGTTCCATTGGCCAATTTCACAACAACAGTGGCCTCTGCCCCGTCGATACTGAGATTGTCGAGCGCGATCCCCACGGGTTGATGGTGCAAGACCTGAGCAGCGAGCCTATGGTATCGCGTTCCTTCATTGGCTGCACAGCGTCTGAAGCGCATTACGACAATCGTCAAAGATGTTTTCGCTGCCGAAAAACGTCTCCAGATCCCCAGATGGCGATTCGAGACCTTCCGGCAAATGGCTGGTCGTTTATTCGTCTTTCATGTCGGTGCCAGTAAGGCCGTGTTGAACTGTCGTTTCGCGCGTCCTGGTCCACCAGCTTGGCGAGATTGACACAAACCCACAAATCTCCTGCCATCGTCTTCATTTTACGACTTTGTGGTGTGTTTCCCTCCTGACCAAATACTGATCACGCTGCAAAATATTTTCTCAGACAGAGATTCCAGGTTCGGCGAAGGCCTTAAAACGTCTGCATTCTTCCGCCACTTCGATGATTCGAAGCGTTGAAATTGTAAGCGCCATTGAAAAACCGACTGGAACGAAAAGTGCGGGTTGCTTTCGTCGGGCAGGTAATCGATCAACAGACTTTGCAGCGAGGGATTTGACCTAAAGCATCATGGGCCTATCACACGTCGCGCAATTTTCGGAGAATCCAAGTGGGAAAAAGGCATGTCGATGTTTTGCAAACCGCTCACGAGGGCAAAAATCCAGCATTTTGACCACGCAAAACTCGCGGAGGCAAAACTTGCGGAGGCAAAACTCGCGGAGGCAAAAGCCTGGATCAAGAGCAATGAATGAACAGTTTTCGAAATCTCGTAAGCAAGGTTCCTAAAGTGCATCCTGGTTGAAGCGAAAAACAATTCTTTCGGTGCGCCAGTGACGTTGGATGGATCTCTAACAGCAGCGACGGCGGCGGTCGTTCAACGGTCATTGTGAACGGCGAACGAGCGATCAACATGGACTGCGGCGAAGCCCAAAATATGCTGCGGCGAAATAATCTGTCACCAGTCTCGGAGAAGAGATATGAAACGGTCGTTTTTGATCCTGAGTGTTGTGGTCATTGGAGCATGGGCAGCAGAATCACGTGCGCAGTGGTATGGTGGATACGGCCAATATGGTGGATACGGCCAATATGGTGGTTACGGCCAATATGGTGGTTACGGCCAATATGGTGGGTATCGCGGCATCGGCGGCTACGGCTACGGAGGTGGCGTAGGAACTGCCTATTCGGCAGACGTCCGCGCGCGAGCTGCATTTGCCATGGCACAGGGAGCCGCAGCGGAGAATTACGCGAGGGCGAATCAGGCCAATGAACTGGCCCGCAGCCAGTACCTCGATAACGAGACAAAGTATCTTCAGATGCGACGTGACCTGCGTGCTGCGGCTGAAACAAGACAGGCACAGCGGAAGGCAGATGCAGAAGCAAAAGCTGCCCTCCGTCCACCGCCGAAGACTCCCGCACAAATCTATCCCAGACTTGGATCCGACCAACTGGATCCAATCACAGGAGTGATTCGCTGGCCTGAAACATTTTTGGACACGGAGTTCCATGATGACAGGACAACTGTCGAAGCTGCGTTGCAAACTCAGGTGGAATACGGCGTGAGTCAGCGAACCTCAAAGGTTGTTTTCGACACTGCGCATCGGATGATGAAAACCCTGAGTGCTGACTATGCCAAGGTCGGAGCCGAGCATTATTCCTCGTCCAGAAGATTCCTCAACAGCCTGTCAGTCGAAGGCGATCATGCAATGGAGGGATTGAAATGAGATTGTTATCTCGATGTGGGTTTTGTGGCACCATTATTATGTCGCTCTGCATCCCGTTTCACGGGTCGTGGGCTTCAGGCGACGAGGTTGGAATCAGTGACTCCAACGTCAATGCGCTGCGAGGCAGGCTTGTCTCTCAAATTGATCTTGAACAACTTGATGCCGCAATTGAACTTGGATACATCGGGCCATACGCACAGTCAGCAGTCCATGAGATCATGAAAGTCATGGGGCAGGACAATCCACAGTTGCAATATGAATGTATCGTAACTCTGGGAAAGATCGGCCCATTGGCCCAGGAGGCTGCAGACAGCCTTATCAGGTTTCTCGCATCGGAGTCCGCGTTACATCAATCGGCCGCACTCGAAAGCCTGCGGCAGATTGGGACGGCTTCACCCGAGGCGGAATCCGAGGTTCAACGTTTGTGCGAACATTCCGACGCGGCGATCGCGACATCCGCGATTCGATGTCTGCTCATGCTGTCTGACGAAAACAATCAGACAGTAAAGCAGTGCGTTCCTCGCCTGTTAAGGGCATTGGGCGATGACCGTTCTGAGGTTCGCAATGAGGCCGCAGTGACCTTGTCCGAGATCGGAACGTCCGTCCTCCCTGAGGTTATTAAAGCGCTTTCAGACAGGGACAAGCGAGTGCGATTAAAGGCTTGCAGCATTCTTGGACAATTTGGTCCTGCTGCTGCCGGTGCGACTCCGGAATTGGTTGTTCGATTGAATGATGACACCGAACTTGTCGTCCGTGCTGCGGCTGAGGCGCTTGGGCTAATCCATTCTCATCCAGAAGTTGTGTTGCCTGCGCTCATCGACCTGCTGAAGAATCAATCCGTTCCATTGCAGATTACGGCAGTTCGTGCAATCGGTGATTTCGGCCCGGCCGCGAAAAATCTGGCACCTGTGGTGCTGGCGAAACTTACCGACGAAAAAGTCATGCTGCGCGTTGCTGCCGTGGACGCATTCGGGAAACTCGGAGACGACAGTCCGCCTGTGATCGACGCACTGGTGCAAGCTCTTTCAGATTCCAATGGCACCGTCACTGTCGCAGCCGCGAATACCTTGTCGCAAATCGGCGCGCCGGCAATACCTGCTCTCGTTAAAATGTTGTCCCAGGAGAATTATAGAAAACTGATCGTGGAAATCATCGGCGAAATGGGTGAAAACGCGGAATCTGCCGTGCCTGCCCTCCTTCCACTTCTGGATACGTTCGATACTGATCTGAAACGCGAAATCTTTATCGCACTGGCCACAATCGGCCCGAAGGCCAGTGCAGCCACCGCGACCATGATGAAGATTGTCGAGGACCCTGATGCTGG
>Ga0105047_10011042_pt1 | contig 14695 bp, 14 predicted proteins | sample MAT04_FD_78384 | JGI IMG/M metagenome (GOLD analysis project Ga0105047, IMG submission 78384) | Freshwater microbial communities from Lake Fryxell liftoff mats and glacier meltwater in Antarctica - MAT-04 (megahit assembly) | ecosystem: Environmental > Aquatic > Freshwater > Ice > Liftoff... | reverse complement strand
CGCTATGCCCGCTATGCCCCGAGCGGGAGCAGGGACCGGTAGTCGTGGGCGTACGGCACGACCTCCGGGGGAGCGGCGGTCAGGTGCACGACGACGCGGCAGTGCGCGTCGCCGACGGCGATCCGCTCCTCCAGCACGACGGCCGCGCGGCCGTCGGCGCTGTTGCGCGCGGCGATCCCGCCGAAGACGCTGGAGGTCATGCGGCACAGCGCAGGCGCCTGCTGCACGACCGGCCCGAACGGGCAGCAGGTGTTGACCAGCACGATCCGCTCCTCGGTCAGCTCGGTGACGCGGAAGCCGCCGTCGATCGCTGCCTTGAGGCGGACCAGGCCGTCAGCGACCTGGAGCGCCGTCATGCGGCCCACGACGTCGAAGGCGAGCCGGTACTCCTGCTCCATCTGCCCGCCGACATCGGCGCCGACCTGGGACACGGCCCGCTCCGCCTGGTCGGGTCCGCCGGTGCGCTCCACGGACTGGGCGAGCTGCACGACGAGCGCGCGCAGGAAGCTCTCTTTTCCGAAGCCCCCCTCGGGACGGGCCTCGGCGAGGTGAGGCAGCGACGGGCCCGACGAGGGACCGGGATCCAGGCTCGACGTGGGCCGGCGGGGGACGGCCAGCCGTACGACGATCCGCGAGCCGCCCGAGGCACGGGCCCTCGCGTCCAGCTGCTCGGCCAGGGCGTCGACGATCATCAGTCCGCGGCCGCTCTCGGCGAGCAGGTCGACCTCGTCCGGGGGTGCGGTGCTGATGCCCGGACCCAGGTCGGCGACGGTGAGCGTGACCGTGTCGGAGGGCCAGTGCAGCGACACCCACGCCGGCCCGGGCGCGTGCCTCACCAGGTTGCCGAGCAGCTCGCCCACGGCGAGCTCGGCGGCCATCAGGTCGGTGCCCGGATCGGCGTGCCGGCTCAGGTAGGCGATGACCTCGTGACGCAGCTCCTGGGTCGCCTCGGCGGCGCGCGCGTCGATGTACCAGTCCACAGGACGAAGATACGCGTTCAGACGTCCGCGGTCAGGCGGGTCGGACCAGCCGGACCGGCGGCGCTGACCTGCTCGCCAGCACCCACCCCTGCCGCGGCTGGGTGGCTAGTGCTGCGCGCACGTGCTCGCCCGTCATCGGACGGGCCAGTGCGTAGCCCTGCGCGTAGCCGCAGCCGAGGTCCGCGAGCTCAGCCAGCTGCCGCTGGTCCTCGACGCCCTCGGCCACCACGTCGACGCCGAGGCGTTCGGCCAGGGCACACACCGCGGCGATGGTCGCCAGGCCCCGACGGTCGCCACCTGCCGCCGCCGCGACGAAGCTGCGGTCGATCTTGAGGATGTCGAACGGCAGCGCCTGCACGTGGGACAGGCTCGAGTAGCCGGTCCCGAAGTCGTCCAGCGCGAGCCCGACCCCCAGGTCGGCGAGCGCCTCGAGCGTCTGCTTGGCCCGGTCGAGGTCGACCACCTGGGCCGTCTCGGTCACCTCGAGGACGACCCGGTCGGCCCGGAGCCCGCTGGCGCGGAGGGCGTTGCGGACGTCGGCGACGATCCGCTCGTCCGCGAGCTGGGCGGCGCTGATGTTCACGGCGATCTTGATCCCGCCCCCGTCGTCGGCGTCCGGCCATGACGCGGCGTCCTGGAACGCCGTGCGGAGCACCCACCGGGTCAGCTCGGCCACCTTGCCGGCGCGCTCGGCGCACGCCACGAACAGCGACGGCGGAACCTGCCCGCGGTCGGGGTGGGACCAGCGGGCGAGCGCCTCGATCCCTCTGACGCGCAGGCTGCGGATGTCGACCACGGGCTGGTAGGCCAGGGTCAGGGCGCCCTCGGCGAGCGCGGTGAGCAGGTCGTGGACGAGCGAGTCGAGCTCGAGCCCTGCGTCGCGCAGCGCCGGGTCCCACAGGACCACGCTCCCAGGACCGGCGCGCTTCGCGGCGTAGAGCGCGACGTCAGCGTCCAGCAGCAGGCCGCTCGTCGACGTCGGGGCCCCCAGGCGCACCCCCGCGCTGGCCTGCACCGGCAGCTGCCCGGCGAGCTGCGCCGTCCGGCCGACCGCCGCGACCATGCGGGTGCCCACGGCCAGCGCCGCCTCGGGGGAGTCGGCGTGCACCAGCACCGCGAACTCGTCGCCGCCGAGCCGGCAGACGACGTCGGACGCCCGAGCGCAGCGCTCGAGCTCGCGTGCGACAGCACACAGCCCCACATCGCCCGCGCTGTGGCCGAACTGGTCGTTGACCGCCTTGAAGCCGTCCAGGTCCAGCAGCACGAGCGAGGCGTACGGCTGACCGTCCGTCCGGTCCACCTCCACCTGCAGGGCGTCCAGGAGCCCACGTCGGTTGACCAGCCCGGTGAGCTGGTCGTGGCGGGCCCGGTGCTCGAGGTCCACGAGCGTCCGGGCCATCGCCACGGTCGCACCGGTCTGCGCCGCCAGCAGCTCGAGGGTCGCTGTCAGGGCGGGGTCGTGCGGGGCGGCCTGGGAGTCGGCCGTCACGAGCAGTCCGGTGACGCGCCCGGCGACCAGCATCGGGTGCACCGACAGCGTCGAGACAGCGTCACCGAGGAAGGCGTAGCCGGGCGGGACGTCCTCGCCGTCCGGGAAGTACGACGAGGTGCCGGCCTGCACCCACCGGCTGAGGAACTGCCACACGTCGTGGTCCCAGCCCTGCAGCACCTCGCCGAGCGGACCGGCCGTGCAGGCGACCGACCAGAGGTCGGCGTCCAGGGACACGACGGCCGCGCCCAGCGTGCCGGCCAGGTCGAGGGCTCCTGCGACGGCCAGGGCGTGGACCCGGCCGACGTCGGTCTGCGACCCCAGGCTGACCGCGACCCGGGCCACGCGCTCGGCGAGCGATCCGCGAGGCAGACCACCGAGGGCCTCGAGCCTGCGGCCGAGCACGCCGGCGGCGCGGCGCACGTGCTCGACGGAGACCGCACCGAGCTCGCCCCGGCTCTCCAGGTTCACCGCACCGACCACGTGGCCGTCGACCCTGACCGGGAAGCAGGCCTCGGCCCTCAGCCCCGGGACCGCCGCGAAGAACGACGGGTCGCCCGCGACGTCGCTGATGACGACGGGCATCCCGCTGGTGACGACCTGCCCGATGACCCCGGCGGTCGGGGCGAAGCCGTCGGAGACCTGGAAGTAGCCGCGCGAGGCCTGGCAGCGCAGCCGGCCGTCGACCAGAAGGTAGACCGACGGCAGGTCACCGAGCAGGTCGAGGTCGTCCACGAGCCCGGAGCAGGCCGACCGGACGTCGGTGCCCACCGCACAGCCGGGGAAGCCAGCAGCTCCCCCGGAGGGGTCGACCATGAGGCGGCTCCGTCCTGGGCTGCGTCGGGATGTCACGGCGTCATCGTCAGGATCGACGGGGTCTTGACGTCTCCCGTCGAAGTCGACCCCAATGGGCTACTACCGTCGGAGAGGGCTGCTGCTCCTGGTCCGGGGCACCGGCCCCCCGCAGTGCCTGTCCTCGGGGCCGCCCGACCTGCAAGGAGCACCTCGTGCCTGGAGCTGTCACGGATCCTGCCGGGACCTGGCCGCCGCACGCCCGCCCCCAGCGGTTGAAGGGCCTGCGCGTCCGCGTCGCCACGGTCGGGTCAGGGCCGCCGCTCCTGCTGCTCAACGGGATCGGTGGCAACATCGAGATGTGGGAGCCGGTCGTCCGGCGGCTCGGCGACCGAACGGTGATCATGCTCGACATGCCGGGGACGGGCGGCTCGCCGCCGCTGGTGCGCCCGCGGCGCATGCGCGGCTACGCGGCCCTGGTCGTCGATCTGCTCGACGAGCTCGGCATCGCGAGGACCGACGTCCTCGGCTACTCCTGGGGCGGGGCGCTCGCCCAGGAGCTGGTCTTCCGTGCCCCGGACCGGGTCGGGTCGGTCGTGCTCGCCGCGACGAGCCCCGGGCTGGGCGGGCAGCCACCGGCCCCCTGGGTGATCGCGCTGATGGCGACGCCGGCCCGCTACTACTCCCGCACCTACCTCCGGGTCGTCGCGCCGCTGGTGTTCGGCAGCGCGCCGCACCAGGCGGCCGACTCGGCCGCCGGTGACGCGCGACTGAAGAGCCCGCCGACGCTGCGCGGCTACGTCCAGCAGCTGTTCGCGATCTCCGGCTGGTCCAGCCGCAGCTACCTCAAGCAGCTGCGGACGCCCGTGCTCGTGCTCGCCGGGGCCCACGACCCGCTGGTCCCGCACCGCAACGCGGTGATCCTGGCCCGAGAGGTCCAGGACGCCCAGCTGCAGGTCGTCGACGGCGGCCACCTGTTCCTGCTCGAGCAGCCCGACGAGGGGTGTGGCCACGTACGCGCCTTCCTCGCCGACCAGGACGAGCGCCGGCGTCAGCGCGGGACGCGGTCCGGCGAGTAGCGCCCCACCCATCGACGCGACTGCGTGACCGGAGGTCAGCGCTCCTGTGCCGCGAGGTCGGCGTGCCGGTCGCGCAGGTCGCGCTTGAGGATCTTGCCGCTCGGGTTCTTCGGCAGGCTGTCGGCGAAGACGACGTACTTCGGCCGCTTGTAGCCGGCCAGGTGCTCACGGGCGTGCTGCGCCACCTGCTCGGCGGTCAGCTGCGCGCCGGCCTTGGGCACGACCACGGCAGTGACGGCCTCGATCCAGTGGGGGTGGCTGATGCCGAACACCGCGACCTCGGCAACCCCGTCGAGCTGGTAGATCGTCTCCTCGACCTCGCGGCTCGCGACGTTCTCGCCACCGGTCTTGATCATGTCCTTCTTGCGGTCGACGACCGAGAGGTAGCCGTCCTCGGTCATGACGCCGAGATCGCCCGAGTGGAACCAGCCGCCCCGGAACGCCGCCGCGGTCTTCTCCTCGTCGAGGTAGTAGCCCAGCGCCGCGTGCGGGCTGCGGTGCACGATCTCGCCGATCTCACCGGGCGGGACCGGGTTGTCGTCGTCGTCGACGCAGCGGGTCTCGACGTTGAGGGAGGCGCGCCCGGCCGAGCCGGCGTGGGGGAGCTGCTCGTGCGGGCGCAGGATTGTCGCCAACGGGGCCATCTCGGTCTGGCCGTAGAAGTTCCAGAGCTCCACGCCGGGCAACCGCTGGCCCAGCTCGCGCAGCACCTCGACCGGCATCGCCGACGCGCCGTAGTAGGCCTTGCGCAGCGAGGACAGGTCGCGGGTCTCGAAGTCAGGGTGCCGGAGCAGCGCGATCCACACGGTCGGCGGGCAGAACAGCTTGGTGACCCCCTCTCGCTCGATCGTCGCCAGCAAGGCAGCCGGGTCCGGCGCCGGCAGGATGATGCTCGTCGCGCCGAGGTAGACGTCGACCGAGAAGAAGCAGTCGAGCTGGGCGCAGTGGTACATCGGCAGTGCGTGCACCTCGACGTCGTCGGTGGCCATGCCCCCGTCGATGACGCAGCTGACGTACTGCGAGACGAGCGACCGGCTCGAGAGCAGGACGCCCTTGGGTCGCGACTCGGTGCCCGAGGTGTACATCAGGCGCAGCGGGTCGTCGTCGCCCACGGCCACCGCGGGGTCGCTGCTGTCCCCGCCGTCGAGCCAGCCGTCGACGTCGTCCCAGCCCTCCTGCGGGGCGGCACCGGACAGCGCGATCCAGCCGCGCACCGGGTCCGCCACCTCAGCGGAGGCCAGGGCCTGCTCGGCGACCACCCCGAGCGCGTCCTCGGTGATCAGGCCCTTCGCCCCCGAGTGCCGCAGGATGAAGGCGATCTCCTCGGCGCCGAGCATGAAGTTGACCGGCACCAGGACGACGCCGACCTTGGCGGTGGCGAACACCAGTACGGCGTACTGCCAGCAGTTGTGGGACAGCAGCGCGATCCGGTCGCCCTTGACCACACCCCGCGCGGTGAGGGCGTGCGCCGCCCGGTTGGCGGCGGCGTCGAACTCGGCGTAGGTGGCCCGCCGCTCACCGTCGACGACGGCGAGCTTGTCGGGGTAGCGCCGCGCTGTCCGGCGCAGCAGGTCACCGACCGCGTGCTGCCGGGCGCGGGCGATGTCGGCGGCGGTCTCGGTGCTGTACGACGTGCTCCCGGTCATGCGCCGGAGTATGCCCGAGCCGTCGCGGTCCCCGCCCCCGCGTCCCTCAGGCCTGCTCGAGGCCGAGCTCCTGGGCCGTGGAGTAGTCGTCGTCCACGAGCACGATCTGGCGTCCGGGGACGTCCAGGACGGACGCGGCGATCGAGGCGCGGTAGCCCGAGCCGCAGTAGACCCACAGCTCCCCGGTCGGCACCTCCTCCAGGCGCTCGGCCAGCTCGTGCAGCGGGACGTGCTGCGAGCCGGCGACGTGGCCGGCGGCCCGTTCGTCGTTGCGCCGGGCGTCCAGCACCTGGACGGGGCCGCGGTTGCGCCGCGCGGCCAGTCCGACGAAGTCGGTCACCGCGTACGACCGCAGCTCCTGCCCGTCGCACAGCGCGGCGATGTCGCCGACCGCCATGCCGGCGAGCTCGTCGACGCCGATCCGGACCAGCTCGCGGCGGGCCCCGACGACCTGCTCCTGGCTCTGTCCGAGCAGCGTCAGGGGCGTCCCGTAGCGGTACAGCCAGCCGAGGTAGGTCACGAAGCTGGTCCCCAGCTCCATGTTGAGCGACCGGGGGAGGTGACCGGCGGCGAAGGCGGTCCGGGTACGCAGGTCCACGACCCACTCGCCCGCTTCGAGGCGCCGGCGCAGCTCGGCCGGGTCGACCGGCGGGGGCAGCGTCAGGTCGACCGGGGCAGGCCCGGCGCTGTTGGCCGGCCCCATGTGGGCGTAGTAGGCGGGGTAGGCGTCCAGGCCGGCCAGCAGGGTGTCGACGTACTCCTGCTCGTCCAGCGTCAGCGCCGGGTTCATCCGCGCCTGCTCGCCCACCGTGGAGGCGGTGCCGCTCGTCGGGGTCGCCGAGCAGAAGCTGCCGAAGCCGTGGGTCGGGAGCACCTCGGTCGCGGCGGGCAGCTCGCGGGCCAGCCGGCGGACCGAGTGGAACTGCGCGTGGGTCAGGGCGTCGGTGTCGGCCGGACCGACCAGGTCCGTGCGGCCCGTCGCGCCGAACAGCATCGACCCACCGGTGAAGACGGCACGGACTTCGCCCCCGGTGGCCTCGAGCACGTAGCTCACGTGCGCATGGGTGTGCCCGGGCGTGCGCAGGACGCGCACCCGCAGCTGGCCGGCCTCGAGCACCTGCTCGTCCTCGACCGCCACGTGGTCGAAGGCGACGCCGCTGCCCGCCGCCAGGACGTAGGCCGCCCCGGTGACCCGGCTGAGCTCCAGTCCGCCGGTCACGTAGTCGTTGTGGACGTGTGTCTCCAGCACGTGGGTGACCCGCAGTCCACGCTCTGCGACCAGGCTGAGGACGCGGTCGATGTCGCGCTGCGGATCGATCACGACCGCCACCGCACCGTCGGTCGCCAGGTAGCTGCGGTCGCCGAGGCTGGCGGTCTCGAGCGTCTCGATCGTGATCATGATTCCTCCTGTGCCCCGTGAGGCCGCGGTCTACCGATCCTACCCCCTGGGGTATCAGGTGCCGCAGCGCCGCAGGGGGGCCGTAGGTCCCTGGCGGCCCGCCCCCACCGGGTGTCGGATGGGCACCGGGCCGAGCGACCGCCGGCCCGCGACCCCGGGAGGTCAGTGCCATGACAACGACGCCCCATGCGAGGACGATCCCGAGTCTGTGCGCCGCGACGCGGGCCACCATCACCGGGCTGCCCTGGGAGCCGGTCCCCGGGTGCAGCGGGGTCTCCAGCAAGGTCGTGTGCCGGGCGGACGACGACGTCGCCGGGCTGCTGCGCCTGGCCCCCGGCGCCATGGAGGTGCAGCACCTGCACGAGCACGGGGAGCACCACGCCTGGGTGCTGACCGGCACCGTCTACGTCGGCGACCAGGAGCTGCCGGAGGGCAGCTATCTGCACGCCCCGGTCGGGGTGGCGCACGCCCTGCGGGACGGCGGGGCCGGAAGCACCCTGTTCTACGTCTTCCACCAGACGCGGTAGGGGGCGCGGTCGCCCGTGTGGTGGTCCCGGGGACGGCTCACTAGTGTCGGAGACAATGGCCATCGACGGCGACCCCCCGGGCAGTGTCGGCGTCCGGCTGCCAGCCCGACCGGCGGCTGCCGACATGGCCGCCCTGGTGGCCCTGGCCCTGCTCGCCGCCAGGCTGACCGAGCGTGTGCTGTCCCGTCCCCGTCCGGCCCCCCGCCGCGCCGACCGGCCGCTGGCCACCGGGGGTGCGGTCCGACCGCTCGAGCCCGGTGACCTGGTGCACGCCGCCCGGCTCCACGCGGACGCCCTGCCGGACGGCTTCTTCGCGCAGCTCGGGCCGCACTTCCTGAGCCGCTACCTCGCCACGTTCCTCGACGTGCCCGGAGCGCTGGCCCTCGCCGTCGACAGCCCGGACGGCCAGCTCGCTGGGTTCGCCGTCGGGAACACCGGATCCGGGGCCACGCACCACCGGTCGGCGCTGCGACTGCACGGGTGGTCGCTGCTGGTCTCGGGCGTGCTCGCCCTGTCGACCCGCCCGCGGGTCCTCGCGCACTTCGTGCACACCCGATCGGGGCGCTACGCCCGTGCGCTGCTGTCGCTGCGCCAGCGCCCCGAGCCGCGTCCGACCACCCGGGGGCGTCGGCCGGCAGGGCGTACGGCGGTGCTGCTCCACGTGGTCGTCTCACCGGCCGCGCGCACCCACGGGGCCGGGCGTGCCCTCCTCGCGGCCTTCGAGGCCGCCGGCCGTGCGGCCGGCTGCACCCGTGGCCGGCTGGTCAGCTTCAGCGACACCGAGGCCTTCTACCGTCGGCTCGGCTGGGACCGACTGTCCCACCGCGTCGACCGCGACGGGCGCGACGTCGTGACGTACGGTCGCGACCTCTGACACGCGGCCGGCAGCCTCTTGCGGGGTCGATGATGCGTCATGTACCTTCGGCTCATGGCCACCGCCACTCCGCAGGTCGACGTACGCCGCGCCCAGGACCGGTTCGCGACCGGGATCGACTGGCTCGACAGCAAGCACTCGTTCTCCTTCGGTCGGCACTACGACGCCGCCAACACCCACCACGGCCTGCTGCTGGTCAACAACGACGACGTGGTCCGGGCCGGGAGCGGCTTCGAGACCCACCCGCACCGCGACATGGAGATCGTCACCTGGGTGCTGCAGGGGTCGCTGGTGCACCAGGACTCCACCGGCCACAGCGGCGTGATCTACCCCGGCCTGGCGCAGCGGATGAGCGCGGGCAGCGGCATCCTGCACAGCGAGAAGAACGACGCCTACCGGCTCGAGGCCGAGCGGGCCCGCGAGCAGGTCCACTTCGTGCAGATGTGGGTCGTGCCCGACGAGTCCGGCGTGCAGCCGGGCTACGAGCAGCTGGAGGTGGGCGACGAGCTCCTGCGCGGAGGGCTGGTGCCGGTGGCGTCCGGCCTGGAGCAGCACGCGGGCGCCACCGCCATCCGCCTGCGCAACCGCTACGCCGCCCTGCACGTCGCCCGGCTCGGTCCCGGCCAGAGCGTCGAGCTTCCGGACGCGCCGTTCCTGCATCTGTTCGCCGCGCGCGGCGCCGTGCAGCTCGAGGGGGCCGGCCCGATCGGCACCGGCGACGCCGTCCGCTTCACGTCCACCGGCGGTCAGCGGGTCACGGCCACCGAGCCTGCCGAGGTCCTCGTGTGGGAGATGCACGCGACCCTTGCCGCCTGAACCGCCGCCCTGCCCCCGTCCCCAGGAGCGCCATGACCAGCCCCGAGGCCACGACCAGCGCCGTGTCCCGGCGCCAGGAGCTCCGCCGCGCGTACCTGCGCCCGGCCGGTGAGCGGCCCGCGTCCTCCGCGCGCGGCCTGCATCACACGGCGCTGATCAGCAGCGACGTCGAGCGCACCATCTGCTTCTACCAGGACGTGCTCGAGTTCCCGCTGACCGAGCTGATCGACAACCGCGACTACCCGGGCAGCTCGCACTTCTTCTTCGACATCGGCAACGGCAACCTGCTGGCCTTCTTCGACTTCCCGGGACTGGACCTCGGGCCGTACGTCGAGGTGCTCGGGGGGCTGCACCACGTGGCCATCAGCGTCGAGCCGGAGCGCTGGCGCACGCTGGTCGACAAGCTCACCGCGGCGGGGGTCGAGCACGCCATCCACAGCGAGGTGTCGGCCTACTTCCGGGATCCTGACGGCGCGCGGATCGAGATCATCGCGGACCCGCTGGGGGAGATGTACGGCGACGCCGTTCTCTGAACCGCCTTCTTCGCGGGATACGGTGCGGGCCACCTGCCGTGAACGGCCCGCGACTGAAGGACTCCTCGTGCGACTGCTCCCCGACCGCTCCCGACCCACGATCGCCCTGCTTGGCGCTGCCCTCCTGCTGACCGCCGCGTGCGGTGACGCCCCCGAGCGCGAGACCGCCTCCACCGGCTCGGACGGTGCCGTCGCTGCCGCGACCGCCACCTCCGCCGAGGACTTCGGCGGGTTCGATGGCCTGGTCGAGGCGGCCGAGGCCGAGGGCACGCTGAACGTGATCGCGCTGCCGCCGGACTGGACCAACTACGCCGAGGTCATCTCCACCTTCGAGCAGACCTATGACATCGAGGTGAACTCGGCGCAGCCGGACGCCTCCAGCCAGGAGGAGATCAACGCCGCCGAGCAGCTCGCCGGCACCGACCGCGCGCCCGACGTCTTCGACCTCGGCCCGGCTGTCGCCACCGCCAACGCCGACACGTTCGCCCCGTACAAGGTGCAGACCTGGGACGACGTCGCCGAGGAGCTCAAGGACTCGGACGGCCGCTACATCAGCGACTACGGCGGCCTCATGTCGATCGGCTACGACGCCGACTCGGTCCCCGCGCCGACCAGCGTGATGGACCTGCTCAAGCCGGAGTACCGCGGGAAGGTCGCCCTCAACGGGGACCCGACGCAGGCCGGCGCCGCCTTCGCCGGCGTTGTCATGGCCGCGCTCGGCAATGGCGGCTCGGCCGACGACATCGCTCCCGGCATCGAGTTCTTCCGCCAGCTCAAGGCGGCCGGCAACTTCCTGCCCGTCGACCCGACGCCCGCCACGATCGCCTCCGGCCAGACACCGGTCGTCATCGACTGGGACTACACCAACGCCGCGCAGTCCGAGGCGCTCGAGGGGCAGCGCAACTGGGAGGTCGTCGTGCCGCAGGAGGCGCTGGTCAGCTCCTACTACGTCCAGGCCATCAACGCCGACGCCCCGCACCCGGCCGCCGCGCGCCTGTGGCAGGAGTTCCTCTACTCCGACGTCGGCCAGAACCTCTGGCTCAAGGGCTACGGACGTCCGGTGCGCGAGGTCGCGATGGTCGAGGCCGGCACGATCGACGAGGCGGCGTACGCCAAGCTGCCGCAGGTCTCGGGTGAGGCCGTCACCCTCACCGAGGAGCAGACCGCCGCAGCCGCTGCTCTGCTCAGCGGCGGCTGGGCCGAGGCCATCAGCTGACCACCACTGGACGGCGCCGGGCGCTCTGGCTCCCCGCGCTCGGCGCCGTCCCGTTCCTGCTCTACGTCTCGGTCTTCCTGCTCTACCCGACCCTGGTCGTGGTGGCGGGGGCCTTCGTCGACGACAGCGGCACCCTGACGACCGCGAACCTGCGGGCCGCAGTGTCCGGGCCGTACCTGTCGGCCTTCGCCCGCAGCCTGCAGCTGTCGGCCATCACGGCGGTCGTCGGTGCGGTCCTCGGGGCGCTGCTGGCCTGGGCCGTGGTCAGCGGGGAGCCCGACGGCAACCTGCGCCGCGTCGTCACCTCGGCCTCCGGCGTGCTCGCGCAGTTCGGCGGGGTGACGCTGGCGTTCGCCTTCCTGGCCACGGTCGGCTTCGAGGGGCTCGTCACGATCTTCCTGCGCGAACGCGGGATCGACATCTTCGCGAGCGGGGCCTGGATCTTCGAGCTCCCGGGGCTGGTGCTGGTCTACACCTACTTCCAGATCCCGCTGATGGTCATCGTGTTCCTCCCGGCCCTGGACGGGCTCAAGCCGCAGTGGCGGGAGGCCGCCCGCAACCTGGGTGGCTCGGCCTGGACCTACTGGCGCCGCGTCGCCGGTCCGGTGCTCGCGCCGGCCTTCTTCGGCTCGATGCTGCTGCTGTTCGCCAACGCCTTCTCGGCCTACGCCACGGCGGCGGCCCTGGTCTCGCAGGGCGCCCCGATCGTGCCGCTGCAGATCCGCAACCTGCAGACCAGCGAGGTGCTGCTCGGGCAGCAGAACCTCGGCCGCGCTCTGGGGTTCGGCATGGTCGTGGTCGTCGCGATCGTCATGGGCGTGTACGCGCTGCTGCAGCGCCGCACCACGCGGTGGCTGCGATGAGGTGGCGCAGATGAGCACGCGGGTCTTCCGCTACGGCATCCTCGGGGTGCTCGGCGCCTTCTTCGTCCTGCCCTTGGTCGCGATGCTCGACTTCTCGACCCGCGGCGGCCTCCAGGGCGGGCGCAACCTCACGGCTTGGCGCGCGATCACCGAGGACGCGGACCTGCTGCGGGCGATCCTCGTCTCACTCGAGCTCGCGGTGCTGTCCAGCCTGGCGATGCTCGTGCTGCTGCTGCCGACGATGGTCTGGGTGCACCTGCGACTGCCGTGGCTCAAGCGCCCGGTCGAGTTCCTCTGCCTGCTGCCGCTGGTCATCCCGGCGATCGTGCTCGTGGTCGGGATCGCGCCGCTCTACTCCTGGGTCAGCTACTTCTTCGGCAACTCCGCGCTGACGCTGACGTTCGTCTACGTCGTCCTGGTCCTGCCGTACGCCTACCGCGCCCTCGAGTCGGGGCTGTCGACGATGGACCTCAAGACGCTGTCGGAGGCGGCCCGCAGCCTGGGCGCCGGCTGGGGCACCGTGCTGTGGCGGGTGGTGCTGCCAGGGATGCGCGCCGCCGTGCTGTCGGCCGCGCTGCTGACGGTCGCGCTCGTGCTCGGCGAGTTCACCCTCGCCTCGCTGCTGAACTTCCCGACGCTGCAGGTGGCGATCAACCTGACCGGCAAGCGCGACGCGGCGCTGTCGATCGCGGTGTCGCTCGCCGCCCTGCTGCTGGCCTTCGGGCTGCTCATGACGCTGTCGCTGATCGCCGGGCGCCGACGTACCGCGCGACTGGCCGAGCCGCTCGCACCTGCAGAGGAGAAGGCATGACCACCGGTTCCGGTGTTCACCTCGTCGGTCTGTCCCGGGCCTACGCCGGGGTGCCCGCCCTCGACGGGCTCGACCTGCTCGTCGAGCCCGGTGAGCTGGTGTCCCTTCTCGGCCCGTCCGGCTGCGGCAAGACGACGGCGCTGCGCGTGCTCGCCGGCCTCGAGACCGCCGACTCCGGTCAGGTCCTGGTGGCAGGTGAGGACATCACCCGGGTGCCGGCCAACCGCCGGGACATGGGGATGGTGTTCCAGGCGTACAGCCTGTTCCCCAACCTCACGGCCCGCGACAACGTCGGCTTCGGCCTGCGGCTGCGCAAGGTCTCCGGGGCGCAGGAGCGTCAGCGCGCGGGGGAGCTGCTCGACCTGGTCGGGTTGGCAGACCAGGCGGAGAAGTACCCCCACCAGATGTCCGGAGGGCAGCAGCAGCGTGTCGCCCTGGCCCGCGCGCTCGCGATCCAGCCCCGCGTGCTGCTGCTGGACGAGCCGCTGTCGGCGCTCGACGCGCAGGTCCGCGAGCAGCTGCGCGAGGAGATCCGCCGGATCCAGACCGAGCTGGCCATCACGACCCTGTTCGTCACGCACGACCAGGAGGAGGCGCTTGCGATCAGCGACCGGGTGGGGGTCATGGCCCGGGGGCGCCTCGAGCAGCTCGACACGCCCGCCGGGATCTACCAGCGCCCGGCGACGCCGTTCGTTGCGGAGTTCATCGGCGTGACCAACAGCTTCAGCGGGGTCGTGACAGCCAGCGCGGTGCTGCTCCCGGACGGCAGGCGGCTGCCGGCGAAGGTCGTGGCCGACCGCCCGGAGGGGTCGCCCGTCCGGGTTCTGGTCCGGCCCGGTGACCTCGCGGTGCGACCGGTTGAGCAGGGGAGCTCGGCCGACGAGCTGACCGGGACCGTCCTGACGCACAGCTTCCTCGGGCCCGTGACCCGGATCGGCGTGAAGCTCGCCGACGGTGAGGTCGCCCGCGTCGACGTCGAGTCCGAGCGGGCGTCGCAGACCCCACCGGGCCACGAGGTCGTGCTCACCGTCGACCCCGCGGCGGTCATGCTCGCGTCCGACCGCTAGCGGGCCGCTCGGGTCCGGCGGGGCAGCGTGGCTCCCGCGAGGGGAGCCGGCACGTGCCAGGCTGGGCCGCGTGATGAGCTGGGCACTCGAGCGGGACGCGTCCGACCGCGCCTGGCTCCGCGTCGCCGCGGCCGGCGTCGGCGTGTTGGGCTTGCTGGTCGTCCTGAGCCTCGGGACCCGCCTGCTGGCCTACCGCCTGCAGGAGGCCGACCCGGGGTCGGCGCCGATCGCGGCCGCGGCACCAGGCCCTTCGGCGTCACGTCGATGACGGCGACGTCGGTGGTGACGCGGCCCACCACCCGCCGGCCGGTGTAGGGCAGCAAGCACTTCTCGACCAGCTTGTGGCTGCCGTCCATCGCGCGGCCAGGCCCTTGATCGATGGCTGACTCCTCCGGTGGGCCCTGACCACTGGAGTGATCGTCGGTCTGGGCGTGCTTGTGCCCCGGTCTGGCCGTCCGAGGGCGGTCTGGCCGGGGCGTGGGCTGGGGTGGGTCAGAACGGTGGGGGTTGGGGTGGGTCGTCGTCGCTGGTGGGGGTGCGCAGGAGCTCGGTTTCGAGGTCGTGCAGGGCTTGGGGGTCCGGGAGCTGGGCGCCGGGGTCGAT
>Ga0105047_10011041_pt1 | contig 14695 bp, 15 predicted proteins | sample MAT04_FD_78384 | JGI IMG/M metagenome (GOLD analysis project Ga0105047, IMG submission 78384) | Freshwater microbial communities from Lake Fryxell liftoff mats and glacier meltwater in Antarctica - MAT-04 (megahit assembly) | ecosystem: Environmental > Aquatic > Freshwater > Ice > Liftoff... | reverse complement strand
TGGGCGCGGACGGCTCGGTAGAGCAGCTCTACTTCTTCGCCGCAGGGACACTCGCGGGGATCCGCGATGGCGCAGGCGAGACGTACGCCGTGGTGAGCGATCGCCTCGGCAGCGTGCGGCTGGTCGTCCGCACCCGCGACGGCGCGGTGATGCAGCGCCTCGACTACGACGCCTTCGGGCGAGTGACACGTGACACAAGCCCCGGTTTTCAACCGTCGGCTATGCGGGCGGGGTGTTCGACGCGGCCACGGGTCTCGTGCGCTTCGGAGCACGCGAGTACGACGCGGAGAGTGGCCAGTGGCTCACCCCGGATCCAGCGGGCTTGGCAGGTGGCCTCAACGCCTACGAGTACGCGGGCGGCGATCCCATCGATCTCGTCGATCATACGGGCGAGCTGCCCGTGCTGGCACTCCTGGTAATCGGCGCCGCAACAGGTGCTGTGTTCGGCTTCGGGGTCCAGCTATGGAACGGCACCCGGCTGGGCTGCATCAACTACGGCGACGTCGGCTGGAGGGTGCGCACGGGCGCCACCATCGGCTTCACGTTCGAGGCGGGTGTGGGACTGGCGGGCCTCGGAGGCCGCGGCGCCATCGCGGAAGGTGCGCTGGGTGATTTCGAGGTAGCGGGCGCCTGCCGCGGCGGGGCTTGCCTCCGAGAAGGCTGCTTCGCGGCAGGAACGACCGTGGAGACCGACGACGGCCCGCGGCCCATCGAGTCCATCGAGGTCGGCGACCGGGTACTCGCCGTCGAGGAGGACGGCGGCGAGTGGGGCTACTACACGGTCACGGCGACCTCCGTGCGCCCGTCCGCCACCTTCGCGCTTGCCCTCGAGGACAATGGAGAGGGCGTGTCCGATGTGCTCCACCTCACCAGCGGCCACCCCCTCTACGAGCGGACCCGCGGCTGGACCCCGGCCGGCAACCTGAGACCCGGCGACGAGATCTTCACCAGCCGAGGCGGCTGGGCCCGGGTCGGCAACGGCACGTGGATTGAGACCGCCCAGCTCGTCTACAACCTCGAGGTCGATGGCGCTCACGGGTACTTCGTCGGCGACGTTGGAGCCTGGGCCCACAACCAAGGCTTGTGCGGGTACAACACTGAGCACGCAGCACTTCGATCGCTCGTCGACGATCTCACTTTGGAAGGTCGGGAGAGTCTGAACCTCCGTCGACTGACGGTTCCTGCTACCCGCTACCCGCACCCTCAGCGAGGCCGAACCCGAATCCCCACCGCCCGGGCATGCGCCTCGAGCCCCTCGAGCTGCGCAAGCCCCTCCAAAAGCGGAGCCTGCATCCGAATCGCCTCCTTTGAATACCGAATGATCGAAGTCCGCACCAAAAAGTCATACACCCCAAGAGGCGAAGAAAACCGCGCAGCCCCCCCAGTAGGCAGCACATGACTCGGCCCAGCGGCATAGTCGCCGGCAGCCTCGGGCGTGTGATCCCCGAGAAACGCAGCCCCCGCGCAGTGAATCAAGGCGAGCAAAGCGTCGGGATCCCGCACCTGCAGACTCAAGTGCTCCGCAGCGAGCGAGTCGGCCATCTTCGCCGCCCCTTCCAACGAATCGGCGACGAAGGCCCATCCGTGATCCCGAATCGAGGCCTCCGCGACGGCACGCCGCGGCAGCAGCGCGATCTGACGCTCGACCTCGGCAGACACGGCCTCGGCCTGCGCACGACTCACGGTCACCAAGAGCGCATACGCGTCCTCGTCGTGCTCCGCCTGCGACAGCAAGTCCGCGGCGACCACCACAGGATCGGCCTCGTCATCGGCGATCACCAAGATCTCGCTGGGCCCCGCGATGCCATCGATGTCCACGACGCCGAAGACCAAGCGCTTGGCGCAGGCGACGTAGAGGTTTCCGGGGCCCACGATCTTGTCGACGCGTCCCACCGACGCGCTCCCGTACGCCAAGGCGCCGATCGCTTGGGCGCCGCCGGCATCGAGCAGCTCATCCACCCCGGCGATGTGCGCGGCCGCCAAGATCTCCGGCGTGGGACGCGGCGTCGCGAGCACGATGCGCGGAACGCCAGCCACCTTCGCAGGCACCGCGGTCATCAACACCGAGCTGGGATAGCGAGCCTTGCCACCGGGCGCATACACACCCGCGGCGCGCACCGGCAGCACCCGCTGACCGAGCTCGATCCCGTCCTCTTCGTAGCGAAACCCGCGATCGATCTGGTGCGCGTGGTAGCGGGCGATCCGGTCGGCGGCTTCGCGCAGGAGCGCTTGGACCGATTCGGGGCACGCCTTGGCGCCCTCTTCGATCTCGGCCTTGCTCCACACCAGCCGCTCGATCGTGCGCGACTCGAACTGCTTGGCGTAGCCGTGCAGCGCCTCGTCGCCGCGGGTGCGCACCCCCTCGAGGATCGCTCGGACATCGGTCTCGACCCGCATCAGATCGGCCTCGCCGCGGCGGGAGAGCTTCGCCTCGGCCTCGGCGTACCCGGCCGTGCCGGCTTGGTGAATGGTGAGCATCGGGGCCTCGGTTGTGCGGCTCAGTCAGCCGATGCGCGAGGAATCTCGATGCGCACCCGCACGTCCGGCTTGATGCGCAGCGTCCCGAGCATCGCGCTGTACGGCGTGATGCCGAAGTCGGGCTGAGGCAGGGTGAGCTCACCGACGTAGCGCGATGCCTCGGCGCGGACCGTGACGCGCACGTTGCGGGTGCGGCCGTGCAGCGCGAGATCGCCCGTCAGCGATCCCTCGGGCACCCCAGGCAGCGTCGCCCGAAACACGATCTGGGGATGCTTCGTGGCGTGGAGCACGTCATTCACGATGTTGGCTTCGATCTTGGTGCGATCACGGGCGGAGAGGAGCTCGGGGCGCGGACGACCATCCACCACCGCATGCAGCACCCGGAGGCTGCTCGCCTCGAACGTGGCCTTCAGGGTCCCGCCCTCGTGCTCGATACGAAAGCGGCTGACGTCGATCTCGAGATCGTGGGCGATGGCGGAGAGCAGGCCCTCCTTGAAAGTGAAGACCCGGCACTGGGACTCACGCTGATCGAACACCGGCATCGAAAGACCGCCCGTCCCTCAGAAGGGACTGACGGTGATGCACGGGTTCATCAGGCCGGCGCAGAACCGGCTCCCTTGGGTGCCCTCATTCCCACCGACCACCACCGCGATCACTACGGCGATGATGGCGATCGCCACCAGACCGCCACCCACCGCGATCCAAGTGATGGGTGACTCGTACCACTGCTCGCCATCGTCGAGCGGAATGGCGACCAGCTCGAACGACAGGTGCTCGCGCGCGCCCGCGACGGCGGCCAGATCCTGGCTGACCTCCTCGAAGCCCGGCAGCGAGACCCGGAGGCGATGGGTTCCGTCGAGCAGCTCGATCTCGGTGGGCGTGTCGCCCAGGAAGATCTCGTCGACGAAGACGTGCGCCCCTTCAGGGTTGGTCTCGACCTCGAGCACCTGGCTCAGCGCCATCAGATCGACGAAGACGTCGTACGACTCCTCGGGCGCGAGGGTTATCACCTCGGTGTACTCGGTGTAGCCAGCGCGCCGGATCCGCAGCGTGTGGGTCCCCGCCTCCACGCTGAGGGGAACATCGAGCGGCAGGATGCCGACGACGGCCTCGTCGACCAACACCTCGGCCCCTGGCGCCGAGCCGATCAGGACGATGCTCGCGGGCCCGCTCGGCGCGGCGACAGGAGGCGGATCGCGGCGCCTCCGACGCTGGGCCTCGACGGAACTCGCCGTCAGGAACATCGAGAGAACAGTGAAGAGGGCGAGCCCGACTCCGAAGCGACTCCAGCGCAAAGCGCTCATGGGGCCAGGGTAGAGACCGGAGCCCTTTGGGGTCAATGCTGGTGTGCGTCGGTGCCCGAGCTCGCTCGCAAACGCGGCGGCCCGGCACATGGCGTTGGCCGGCCGACCTTGACGGGCGGGGGAGCGCGTGCTTTTCTCCGGCCCCCTTTTTCCGCCCCGGTTTTCGGGTCGGTCTCTGCAAGGATCCTCCGTGAGCAAGCGTACCTACCAGCCGCACCGCACCCGTCGGCTGCGCACCCATGGTTTCCGTGTCCGCAACAGCAGCGCCAACGGCCGTAAGGTCCTGTCGCGTCGCCGCGCCAAGGGTCGCGCTCGCCTCGCGCCCACTTGCTACAAGAAGTGAGCGACCTGCGGCCGGACTCGACTCGACGCGCTGTCTGAGCGCGCGGGAACTCGTTCGGCCGCATGCTGCGGTCGCCACCTGGGACGGGGGCGCCTCCCAAGGAGAGCCCATGGTCCCGAGCGACGTCGCCCCCAAGGGGCGGACCTTCCCGCCGAGCAGCCGCGTGAAGAAGCGTTCGCGCTTCCTCGAGGTGCAGCGCGGCCGGAAGATCCACACGCAGCACTTCGTTGTGACCGCGCTCCGGCGGCCCAACACGGGGCCCGACCCCCTCGAGGTCCGGCTGGGGATCACGGTCACGAAGAAGGTCGCCAACGCGGTGGGACGCAACCGCTTGAAGCGCATGGTTCGCGAGGTTTTTAGGTGCAATCGGCCCTGGTTTCCCCCCAGCTCGGACGTGGTGGTCATCGCGAAGGATGGCGCGCCCGCCCTCTTGCTGTCGCGCGTGGAAGCCGAGCTGAAGGACGCGACCGAGCGCCTGCGTCGGGCGATGCGCTGAGCATGGTTCGGGTCAATCCCAAGCCGCAGCACCCGCCTAGCTCCCCGCTGGCGTCGCTCTTTCTCTTCTTCATTCGGATCTACTGGATGACGCTGTCGCCCATCATCGGGAACGTCTGCCGCTTCGAGCCGAGCTGCTCGCGTTACACGGCCGTCTGCATCGATCGTTTCGGGGCGGCCAAGGGCGGATGGCTGGGCGTGAAGCGCATCTGCCGCTGCCAGCCCTTCTTTCCCGGCGGGTTCGATCCGCCGCCTGCCGATCCGCGCGGGCCTTCCAGCGAGGATGCGACATGAGCGAGCTCGAGACCGGGCGCGCCAAGCCGCCCTCGACACCCTTCTTTCTGGCCGCAGGCGCGCTGCTCTTGGTCACGTTCGGGCTGCAGTGGTACTTCGCGCCCGAGCCCACGGCCGAGGTCCCGGTCGAGGCGCCCACGGTCGACGAGAGTGTGGCCGTCGCCGCCGCTGCCGCCCGTGAAGCGCTCCGGACCGCGAACACCCACTCCACCACGCTGCATGCGCCCCTCTTCGACGCGGTGATCGACAACGTCGGCGGCGGCCTCTCCTCGCTCTTGCTCACCGATCGCCGCTTCCGGGATCACGAGGGCAACCCGCTCGAGATGGTGACCACCGATCGGGCCGAGTACCGGCCGATGGCCATCGAGCTGCCGGGTAGCGGCATCGACCCGGCGTACTGGGACGCCGAGGTCGAGTCCGAGACGTCGGTGGTCCTGCGGCACAGCGAAGGTGGCCTCGAGGTCACCCGGCGCTTCTCGGTCGGAGAGGGGCCCTACCAGCTCATCGAAGAGGTCCACGTCCACAACGTGGGCAGCATCGAGCGGCGGATACGTCTGCGGGTGCACGCCTACCACTACGTCGAGCGGATCGAAGAGAACGCGGGCTTCTTCTCCGCGCGCTCGACCGAGATCTCGACGGGTCTCTGCCGCCACGACGAAGAAGTCACCCGCAAGGATCGCGAGGACCTGCTCGACGCCCATGGCTACGGCGGAAGCGTCGACTTCGTCGGGGTGGAGAACAGCTACTTCGCGCAGATGCTCGCGCCGATGGACGACGTCGATGCGGAGCGCTGCGGAATGCGCTCGAGTGATCATGGCAGCGACGGCGGCGAGTCCATCGGCAGCCTCTTCGACGTCGAACTCACCTACCCCGCGGTGAGCATCGGTGCGGGCGGTGAGTACAGCTGGCGGGTCCTGTCCTACTACGGTCCCAAGGACTGGACCGCGCTCGAGCAGGCCGGACACGAGCTGACCGAGGTGGTGAACCTCGGCTACCTCGCGATGATCGCCCGCGCGTTCGCGCGATTGCTCGGTTGGATCCATGGCTGGGCGGGCAACTGGGGCCTGGCGATCATCCTGCTCACCTTGATGGTGCGGATAGCGTTGTTCCCCATCGTCGAGCGGCAGTTCCGCGCGATGGCCCCGATGCGGAAGCTCAAGCCCGAGCTCGACGCGATCAACAAACGCTTCCCCGACGATCTGGAGAAGCGCCAAGCCGGGATGATGGAGCTCTACCGCAAGCACGGTGTGAGCCCCTTCGGTCAGATGATGGGTTGCCTGCCGCTCGTGCTGCAGATGCCGGTCTTCTTCGCGCTCTACACGTCGCTGTCGACGAACGTCGAGCTCTACAACCAGCCCTTCGCGCTCTGGTGGCAGGATCTCTCGGCGCCCGATCCCTACTTCGTGCTGCCGCTCATGCTGGTGGGCCTGATGCACCTGCAGCAGCGCATGACCCCCGCCGCGATGGATCCTCAGCAGCAGAAGATCATGATGATCGTGATGCCCCTGATGATGGGCTTCTTCATGCTCTTCCTGCCGTCGGGCCTGTGTCTGTACATGATGACCAACTCGGTCCTCGGCATCGGCCAGCAGCAGCTGAACCAGTGGCGCCTGGGGCGCGAGGACGCGCACAAGGAGGCCGCCGCCGCTACCGCCGCGGCCGCCGAGGCCAGCACCAGTGACGACTCGAGCGACGACTCGAGCAGCAGCGACAAGAAATCCGCGGGCGGCAAGGGCCGCTCGCCTAAGAGGAGGCCTTCCCGTGGGTGAAGAACGAAAGAATACGGACGGTGCGTTGCTCTCCTTCGACGAGGACGATCGCGAGAGAGACCGCGGCAGGGATCGTGACGATCGCGACGACGAGAGCCGCGGCGTCGCGGGCGATGGCAAGGCGGAGGAGGCGATGGAATTCGTCGCCGGCGTCCTGTCGCGCATGGGCCTGCACGCCAAGGTGTCGATCCGCGAGGACAGCAACGAGCAAGCGGTGCTCGACATCGGCGGAGCGGATGCAGGTCGCGCGATCGGCAAGAAGGGCATGACCCTCGACGCGCTGCAGTTCCTCTCGAACAAGGTCGTGAACCGCTCGCCGCAGGGCAAGCGCTACATCGTCGTCGACTCGGGCGACTACCGAGAGCGCCACGAGGCGAACCTCGAGGCCATCGCCCAGCGCGAGGCCAAGCGCGCGATCGACACCGGCCGCGTGGTGACGCTCGAGCCGATGCCCGCGCGGGATCGCCGCCTCATTCACCTCTCGCTCTCCAAGACCACGGGGATCTCGACCAAGTCGAACGGCGAAGGCGCCGGGCGGCGGATCCAGATCATCCCCGCGCGTCGCGAGGGTGGTGGTGGCGGTGGCGGTCGTCGAGATCGCGGCGAGCGTCGCGAGCGCCGCGACGAGGCGCCGCCCACCGAGCGCAAGCCCGACGAGGGCTGATGCCTGGGTCGGGCGACGAAGGACTCTTCGCTCCCGACTCCTTGGCGCGACGCTGGTGCCGCCTGAAGGGCATCGCGCTGGCGGCGCCGCGCGCAGTGATGCTCCAGTACGCGCACCCGCAGTTCGCGGCCGCGAGCCACGTCTACGCGTACGCCACCGCGTCGCCGGGGGCGCGCTTCGAGCGGGCCGTTCGGACGCTGCGGGCGATGATCTTCGAGCCCCGTGCCAAGGCCGAGCGGCATGGCCAGCGGGTCGATCGCCTTCATGCAGGCCTCACAGGGAGCCTTCCGGACGGCACGCCCTGGTCGGCGCGCGATCCGCAGGCGTCCGCGTGGGTGCTGATCACGTTGATCGATGCCGTGATCTTCGGCGCCGATCTGGTGCTCGGGCGGCGGTCTGATCACGAGGTCGCTCAGGCCCTGATCGAGGCCAGGACGCTGGGGCGCTACTTTCACGTCCGCGACGACGACCTGCCCACCAGCCGAGCGGCGCTGGCGCAGCGGATCGAGCGCGCCGTCCGGAGCGAGCTGGTCATCGGCGACGAGGCCCACGCCATGTGGGCCCACCTCGGTCGGGTGGACGCCAGTCGACGGCGCGATCGCGCGGCGGGTCGGATCACCGCCCGCTTCGCAGCGGCGACGTTGCCTGCGGAGCTCCGCGCCCCGCTCGGGGTGTCCATGTCACCCATCGAGGCGCGGGTGCTGCTCGGGGCAGGCATGCTCGTCGCGCGCGCGATCTCTCGCTGACGCGCTTCGAATTACGCGGCCCAGGTCACTCGGCGACATCCTCGTCGGGCTCGGTGACGAGCCCCGACCAGCCCCGCTCGACCGTGTCGAGATCACGGTAGCGCTCGAAGAGCGCGGTCATCCGCGATCGCAACGGCAGATCCTCGCCGCGCACCAGTACCCGCCTGGCGACGCTGGTGGTCTCGAAGGGATCGCCGCTCCAGAGAACGACGCTCGCCATCTTGCCGGCGCTGAGGGTCCCGTAGTCGTCGGCCCCGAACGCGGTCGCCGCGCGCGAGGTGATCGCAGCGAGCGCGGCCTCCCAGGGCATGCCGTTGGCCACCGCGTTGCCCGCCTCTTGCCGGAGGTTGCGCACGTCCCAAGCGCCCGGCGTCATGAGCAGCACGTTCACCCCAGCGCGCTCGAGGATCGCTGCGTTGTCGTAGCGCGAGCGCAGCGTCGAGAACGTCGAGGGGAGATCGAGCAGCGAGCGCACGATCACGGGCACATGGGCGGCGGCGAGCTCGGCAGCGACCACCCAACCTTCTTCGGCGCCCACCAAGATGGGCGAGAGCGCGTACGTCTGGGCCAGCTCGAGGATGCGGAGGATGTCGTCCGCGCGTGAGACCCGGATGACCGGACGCAGATCGCCGGCGAGCATCGCGCCGACTCGCTCGAGATCACTCCGCGACACGTCGGTGTCGGGGAAGGCGCCGCGGTCGAAGCCAGCGCGCGAGCGGCCATAGAGGCGCGCCTCGTCGAAGAGCTCACGCAGCCTGAGAAGCGCCGCGGGACGCGCGCCGTGCTCAGCCGTGATCCCTCCATCGTTGTAGCTGATGTGCAGCGACAAGAGCGGCGTGCGGACAGCCTCGCTCGGGGTGCGGCCGCTCAGATCGGCCCAGCAGCCCGTGCCCGGGATGAGGCCGCCCTCGGGCACGCTCACGACCGAGGTGATCCCGCCCATGCGGGCCACCGGGATCAAGATCGAGAGCGGGTTGTAGCCATCGCTCGCGGAGAACGCGGCGCGGATGTCGTCGTTCTCGGTCTCGTGTCCGGTGTCCATGGTGGACGCCTCGAGCTCGACCTCGCCGAGACCTATCGAGGTCATCGTCGAGATGAGCCCGGGCGTGGCCCAGAGGCCGGTGCCATCGATGACGGTGGCGCCGCTCGGCGCCGCGCCGCCCGCCGTGACGCTGACGATTCGCTCACCGGCGATGACCAGCGTGGCGTTCTCGATCACGGTGCTGCCATCGCCGACGTGCGCGGTGACCCCCGTGATCGCGGTGCGCGTGACTGGCGGAGGTGTGGGCCGCCGCTGCGCGTGGACCGAAGCGGGCAATACGAGGAGCGCTGCGAGAAGGAGCGACCTCATCGCGCACCTCCTTCGGCCGTCGGGGCTTCTGGCGCGGCGGGTTCTTCTATCCCGATGTCGAGACCGAGCTCGAAGTCGGTGCGGTGCCCCATCACTCCGTCGCGCGCACGATCGTGCTCGAGCACCCCGTCGATGTAGACCAGGTCCGCGTGGGCATAGACCGAGAAGGGATACGCGGACCAGACCACCACGTCCGCCATCTTGCCGGGCTCGAGTGAGCCGGTCTGATCCTGGATCCCCAGGGTCCAGGCCGCGTTGAGGGTGATCCACTGAAGGGCCTGTTCGTCGGTCAGGGCGATGCCGGCCTCGCGGCCCGACGTGAGCGCTTTGCCCGCCTCCTGATTGAGGCGCTGAATCAGCATCGCGTCATCCGAGTGCACCACCGCGCGGACGCCCGCCTCGGTGAGCAGCGCGACGTTCTCGGGGATGGCGTCGAACGCCTCCATCTTGAAGCCCCACCAGTCGGCCCAGGTAGAGATCGAGATGCCGTTCACCGCGAGGAGATCCCGGATCTTGTACGCCTCGACCGCGTGGTGAAAGCCACGCACCCGGAAACCGAACTCGTTTCCGATCTCGATCATCCGGACCATCTCGTCCGCACGATAGCAATGCATCTGGATGAGCACCCGACCCTCGATGGCACCGAGCAGCAGCTCCGCGCCGAAGTCGCGCGCGGGCGGCGTCGGCGCAGCGCCCGGATCCTCGACGCTGTCTTCTTCTTCCTCGCTCGCATTCGCCGCATCCACATCCGCGATGCTCATCGTCTCGCCGCGCGCCGCGGCCGCATCGATGCTCATCATCGTCTCGTCTTGGTGGCGCTCCCAGCGCTCCTCCGCGATGGCCCAGGTGCGGTGGGTCTCCTGCCACGCCGCCCAGGTGAGGCCGTACTCGATGGCTGCTTGGAACGCGCGCCGATAGCCCGCGACGTTGCCCATCCGGGTCATCGGGAACGTCTCGTGGCCCCGGCCATAGACCCGCTTGGGGTTCTCACCGCACGCCATCTTCATGGTCTCGGGCGCGCCCAAGAAGAGCATGTCGGTGGCGCTGCGACCGAGGTGCAGCTTGATGGTCTCGCCCGCGCCGCCGATCAGGTTCGCCGAGCCCGGCAGGATCTGCAGCGTCGTAATCCCCGCCGCGAGCGCCCGACCGAGCGATGGATCCTGAGGCCAGATCGAGTCGACCGCGCGCACGAAGGGCGTGACCGGATCCGTCATCTCGTTGCCGTCGTCGTGGGCATCGACGCTGGGCACCGGATAGACGCCGATGTGCGAGTGGGTGTCGATGATCCCGGGCGTCACGAAGCGGCCGGTCGTGTCGATCACCGTCGCGCCGTCGGGGATCTCGACGTCGCCCACCGCGCCGATGGCGATGAGTCTTCCATCCTCGAAGATCACCACGCCGTGCTCGTAGGTGGTGCCGGTCGCGGTCATGACCGTTCCGCCCACGAGCGCGGTGAGCTCGGTGTCGAGCGTGGGCATCCGCTCGCTGCCCGCGAGCCAAGGCAACATCGGCAGGGCCGGGTTGGGATCGGCGTCCGCGCTGCTGCGCACCTCGCGGTGCGTGCCGCCGCAGCCGAGCAGCATCAGACAGAGGGTGAGAGAGAATCGCTTCATGGGGCTCCGGCGCGCGATCCTGGCCGCGACGGGCGCGAGGATAGGCAGCGTCGGCCAGCAAAGTCACCCTCGGTCGTCGGTCCGGCATCGCGTATCGTCCACCGGATGTCCTCGCCCGATCCGCAGCCCGCCTTCCCCGTCCACTTCCCCGATCGCAACGGGCTCGCCGCCCTGCCCTGGTTCGAGATCGATCACGGCGAGCTGGTGCTGGCCGATCGAAGCATCGGGCCGATCATCGATGTGCACACGCACTACACCCTCCCGTCCATTCGGCACGATGTGACCGACATGCGCACCGAGACCGAGGACTCGGATCTCTTGCTCGGCCGCTGCTGCGCCCATCACCTCGACCTGTATGCAAACCAGTGCTTCTCCCCCAGCGAGCTCGACGAGATGCGCCGCGAGCTGGTGGTCGGAGCGCTGCGGCGCAAGGGCAAGCGACTGAACCACGGCGCACCGAACCTGGCGCGCGACATGCGGAGCATGGGAATCGAGCGCACGTTCGTGATCGGGATCGACATGGGTGTCATCTCGCGGCACGTGCGGCAGACCCTCGAGGTCGCCAAGGGTCGCAAGGACGCGGTGCCCTTCGGGAGCATCCACCCTCGCCTGCCGAGGCGTCGCCAGCGCTTCGAGGAGCAGCTCCATCAAGGGGCGCTGGGGATCAAAATCCACCCGCCCAACATGTTCACGCGGCCCGATCACCCGCGATTGAGCGCCATCTACCGCTGGTGTGGGGAGGAGAACCTCCCGGTGTTCTTCCACTGCGGACCGGCGGGCATCGAGCCCAAGTACGGCGCGCACTGCGGGCAGGTGCGCTTCTACGACAAGCCCATTCGTGAGAACCCCAACACGCGATTTGTGCTGGGTCACTCGGGCGCCCTTCAGAGCTCGGAGGCGGTGGAACTCTACCGGCGCTATCCGAACGTGTGGATGGACGTCTCCTGCCTCAGCCTCGCCCAGCTCCGCGAGGTCCTCACGCTCGGCTCACCGGATCGGGTGATGTTCGGATCGGACTGGCCTTTCTATCACCCGATCTTGCCGCTCGCGAAGGTGCTCGTCGCGACGGAAGGCCAGCCCCAGCTGCGACGCAAGGTGCTCTACGAGAACGCCGCTCGCCTGATCGAGTCGATGAGACGCCCCTCGACGGAGCGGGTCGTCGGTTGATCACCAAGCGCCGGTCCGTGAAGAAAGTCCCGGGGTCGTGTCTTGGAGCGAGACAGCACCCTCCCGCTTCTGTATCCTCGCAAGCGCCGTGGGAGTGACCGGCGGCGATGGCGGCGGAAATGGAGAATTCTCGGAGTGCAGAGCACGCATTCGCCCTAGCGCTTCGTGCACTGGTGGTCGGCGCGATGGTGGTCGGGTGGAGCGGGGTCGTGAGAGCGCAGACCGGGTTTCGCGTGGATCCCATTCCTGCACCCCTTCATGGCGCTGGGGAGCTACGGGACATGGGGGCCCGTAGCCGGCATCATCGGCGGCATCAGCGCGGGCATGGAGCTCGCCGGGCTGATCAATGCGATCGTCGGTCAGATCGGGAGCCCCGCCGAGCCGATTGCAGGCAACTTCACCCTGCGTGTCGGTGCCCCCAACGCGGACGGCGGTGTCTCCGGCGTGCTGAGCTTCTGACTCGGCGCGCGGCGCGCGCTGCGGACCATCGAGGTCGTGGCACGCGTCGCTCGAGCTTCCGCTACCATCCGCGGCCATGAGTGAGCGGCGATCGACGGCTACGTTGGCAGTGCACGGTGGTGAGCGGCGGATCAGGCCTGAGCACGCGCTCGCCGAGCCCATCGTGCAGACCGCGACCTACACCTTCGAGAACACCGCGGATCTGATCCGCTACATGGAGGGCGCGCAGATCGACGTGAGCGGCGCGCCCCGTGAGGAGTACGGGCGCTACGGCAACCCCACCGTGCACGCGTTCGAATGCAAGATCGCGGCGCTGGAGCGCACCGACGACGCGGTCGCGTTCGCCAGCGGGATGGCGGCGGTCACCACCTCCATCCTGGCTTTGGTGAAGAGCGGCTCGCACGTGATCCTCTTCGCCGACTGCTACCGGCGTACCAGGCAGTTCGTGACGGGCTTCCTCGACCGATTCGGGGTCACCAGCACCTTGGTTCCCAGCGGCGACGTCGAGGCGCTGGAGGCCGCGATTCGCCCCGAGACGCGTTTGGTCATCAGCGAAGCGCCGACCAATCCCTACAACGATGTCGTGGATATCCGGAAGGTCGTGGCGCTCTGCAAACCGCGGCGCATCCGAACCCTCATCGACTCGACGTTCGCGACGCCGATCCACTTTCAGCCGGCGGCGCACGGGATTGATCTCGTGGTGCACTCGGCGACCAAGTACCTGGGTGGTCACAACGATGTGTTGGGCGGCGTGGTGGCGGGACCGTCACATCTCATCTCGCTGGTGCGGGATCTGCGACACGTGCTGGGCGGCGTGCTCGATCCCCATGCGGCGTACCTGCTCTTACGGGGCACCAAGACGCTGTCTGTGCGGGTGAAGCAACAGAGCGCGACGGCGATGGCGCTCGCCCGGACGCTCGAGGGGCATCCCCGCGTTCGCCGGGTCTTCTACGCGGGCTTGCCGTCGCACCGACACCATGCTGTCGCCTGCGAGCTGATGACGGGATTCGGCGCGGTGGTGACGTTCGCACTCGACGCCGATCTCCCAGGGGTCTCGCGCTTCGTGGACGCCTGCGAGATCCCCCGCATCGCCCCCAGCCTCGGTGGCGTCGAGTCGCTGATCGAGCAGCCCGCGCTGATGAGCTACTTCGAGATGCCCACCGAGGAGCGGAACAAGATCGGCATCACCGAGGATCTGGTGCGCTATGCGGTGGGGATTGAGGATGAGCAGGAGCTGATAGCGGATGTGCTGCGGGCGCTGGAGATGAGCCGCTAGCTAGTAACCCCGTCGGTGCCCACTCGCCGTGTGCGAGTGAGCGTGAGCGTGAGCGCGGGCGCGGGCGCGGGCGCGGGCGCGGATGTCGATGGCCTCTTCGCCTCCTGTCGACGTCCAGAGAACTCCACCGGGTAGGAGGGCTCGCTCGGGTTTTACCAGCGTGCCTGCGCGCGGACTGCCAGCACGCAGGCGGTGGGGCTTCGCCCCGAGCGGCTGCACTTTGCAGATGGCTCAGAGGGAGAAGGAGAATCGAATCCATGCTTCGAATCTACGTGGACGCAATCAAGGTCATCCGGCTGTTGGAGCCGGTCTTGGGCGAGGTGAAGTCCAAGAATGCCAATCTCGCCGATCAGTGCGACCGAGCGGCGACGTCGGTGGCGCTGAATCTCTCGGAGGGTAGCGGTCAGCGGGCGGGCAATCGGCGGCTGCGCTACCAGACCGCGCTGGGAGAGGCCCGCGAGCTCTGGGGAGCGTGCGACATCATCGAGGCCAAGCGGCTGTCGCGAATCGGGTGCAGATCGCACCGCGTCACGCTGCTTTCTCCGCGTGCGCGCCGGGTAGAGGGGCGGGCTGACGTTGTTGGAGTCTGACGCGCGTCCCGGTGGTGGTCGCCTCGCGCGCGTCTTGTCGTGGACGAACTTCGTGAACGCCTCCCAGTCGCCGTTCGCGTCGATGCACCGGAGTTGGAGCAGCGCCTCTGCGCGCTCCTTGATCCACCGCATCCCGCCTTGGTCCA
>Ga0105047_10011040_pt1 | contig 14696 bp, 12 predicted proteins | sample MAT04_FD_78384 | JGI IMG/M metagenome (GOLD analysis project Ga0105047, IMG submission 78384) | Freshwater microbial communities from Lake Fryxell liftoff mats and glacier meltwater in Antarctica - MAT-04 (megahit assembly) | ecosystem: Environmental > Aquatic > Freshwater > Ice > Liftoff... | reverse complement strand
TTTGACCGTCAACATCACCAGGATGGCTTGATCCGTATAATCAAACTGGCTTCCACGTTGTTTTTCTCCAGTGTACATCCAGGTCTTTTCAAAATCGTCTGACATCCAGAATGTGATCGAACCACGTTGCACCAAGGGCTTTATCGTAATCGGACCACAATCCTTGACGCGGTATAATGTTTTTGGGCGTGGCTGTGTTCTCTTTTGTTTAGGCATAAACCAAACTTACATAGTTACGCCCTTTTTGTCAAACCTTTCATGCACTAACGCCATTAGTAAATGGTAATTACCATTTACCATTTACTAATTACCTTCAATACGATTCTTCGTTTTTTCCTTCCCCCTTGACCGCATCACATCCAACACGCGCGGCATGACCTCGGCGTAAAGTCTATACCAAAGTTTATTCGGCGCAAAATCATACGCGCCGAGCGTGCGGATCACCTCGCCGCCCAAGCCTTCCTTGAAACGATACACACCCCACATTGAGTCGTTTTCGTCGAAGGCTTCGGGTGCGCCCCACAGGTCGTAGGCACTGCATCCGCTGGCTTTGGCGCGCTTGATGGCTTCCCATTGCAAAAGATAAGTCGGCATTTTTTCGCGATGGACATTGCGCGACATGCCATACACATAGTACGCTCGCCCCGCGAATGTGAAGAGAAAAACGGCGGCGAGAGGTTCGTTATTGACTTCGGCGATCAAAGGGACAGCGGAAGGAGTAATTGGTGATTGGCGATTGGTAATAAATAACTTCCAAACCGTCATATAATAATTTTCGTCGCGGATGACGAAACCGTCGCGGACCGAAGTTTCGGCGTACATTTTGTAAAGCATGGGCAAATCGCCTACCGTGCCTACACGCACAGAGACGCCCTTCTTTTCGGAGAGGCGGATGTTGTAGCGGGTCTTGGGTTTCATCCGCGCCAGCATTTCTTCTTCAGATGCAGTCAGGTCAATCAGAACTGTATTGCGGAATTGGATTTGATCTGACGAATAGACCCATCCCCTACGCGCCAACTCCAACCTCGTGGCTTGACCGCTGTTTTCTGTGACATCTCCCTCGCTGTTGGGGACTCCGCGACCAAGCACAACGTCAGGGTCAATTTTGAGGAAGATGGCTCCTTGCTTTTTAGCAAAGGCTTGCAAGTCATTCAGTACACGAGTCTGTAGGGGGATGTTGTTCCAATCCAACAGCGGACCTTTCGGCGCATAAAGAATAGACAGGCGCGCGGAGAAACCGCGGTTGAGGACTTGTTTTTTGAGGATGAGCGTGGCAGCTACATAGTTATTGGTAATTGGTGATTGGAGATTGGCGGAGACTTGAAATTTTCCGTCATCCGTCCAGATGGCGTAAAACGGAGTCCAGCCGTACTTCGCCTTGACCTGTCCCCACTCATAGGTTTGGAGGAAGTGCGGGTTAGGGAGTTTTGAAATAAGTTCGTTCCAAATATTGCCGTCCACTACTCCCTACTCCCTATGTACTTCGTATAAAGCCAATACAACGGCGGATTATAAACTCTATCCAAAGCTTGGGCGGCGCGTTTCAACTGTCCGCCGAAGCCACGCTTGAAGCGGTAGACACCCCAGAGTCCGTCGTGGCGGGATTCGAAATTGGCTTCGAGGGTTTCCTCGTTTTCGTCGGGGACACCCCACAAATCATACTCTTCACAGCCGCGCGCTTTTGCCCAGCGGATGGCTTGCCATTGCAGAAGGTAAGTCGGCATTCGGTTGCGCTCGTGGTCGTTGGATGCGCCGTAGACATACCAGGCGCGTTTCCCGTTTGCAAAGACCATCAACGAGGCGAGCGGCTTGCCTTCGTACTCGGCGACCAATAATTCGCAGGTTCCTTTGGAATGGAACAATTCATAGGCGCGTTGATAATATTCCAGAGAATGTACGCCGAAGTTGTCGCGTCCGCCTGTGACGGTCATCATTTCGTGGAAGGCGAGAATGTTGTCCCATGCGCGGATGGTCACGCCTTTCTTCTCGGCGAGGCGGATGTTGTAGCGGCATTTGGGTTTCATCCTTGCCAAAATTTGTTCTTCGTCTTCTTTGATGGAAAGGGTGATAGTGCAAGGAGGCTGGATGTTATAGTTTGAAAGTTTGAAAGCTTGAAAGTTGGAAGGTTGGAATTCGTCCGTCCATGTGTCGGGTTCGATTTTCAAGAAGATGGCATGATTCTTTTTGCAAATGGAATCAACTTCTTTCCAAAATGGATCGTCAATTACCAATAACCAATTACTATTTACTGGCTTCGGCATGTATCCAATCGTCAGCCCCAGCGGCAGGCGGCGGAAGAGGATTTGGGCGCCAGTTGTATCGTCCAAAATAATGCGGACTGGTTTCCAGCCGAAGTCTTTTTTGAGTTCGCCCCACTCACCCATTTGAAGCAAATGCGCTTCGGGATGATGTTCGAGAAAATGATTCCAGTCGGTGAGGTTGACTTCGGCCATGGTTAGAGGTCCAAGGTCAAAGGTTGAAGGTCAGATGCGGATTCGGTGACGGTGGCGCCTGGGATAAGTTGGTCAAGGAGTTGCGTGATGGCGGCGCGATCATCGGAGAGGCTGAGGGTGGTCAACTGCTCGATGGCTTGAATCAGGTTCGGGGTCGGCAAGGTCGAAGGCTCGTTGAGTCGGGAAATGTCGGGGTGTAGAGTCGGCATGAGGGCAGTGTCAGAGTCCCAGAGTTCTTCCACAAGTTTTTCACCAGGTTTGATACCGGTGAATGTGATTTCGATATCCTTGTGCGGTTCGAGACCCGAAAGTTTGATGAGGTCTTCGGCGAGGTCAAGGATGCGGACAGGCTCGCCCATGTTGAGCACAAATACCTCGCCGCCGTTTTGCATGGACGAGGCTTGCAGGACGAGATACACGGCTTCGGGGATGGTCATGAAAAAACGAAACATGTCGGGATGCGTGATGGTGACAGGTCCGCCGTTGGCGATTTGATTTTTGAAAATGGGAATGATACTGCCGCGCGAACCAAGCACATTGCCAAAGCGGACGACGGTAAAAGCACACTGATGGCTGCGGGCGGCGTCGAGGACAATCATCTCAGCGAGGCGCTTGGTTGCGCCATAAATGCTCGACGGACGCACGGCTTTATCGGTGGAGATGAGGACGAAGCGTTCGACGTTATACACGACTGCGGCTTGCACAAGATTGCGCGTGCCAAGCACATTGTTGGTGACGGCTTCAACGGGATTGGCTTCCATGAGCGCGACATGCTTGTGTGCGGCGGCATGGAAAACAATTTGAGGTTGATGTGCTTTGAAAACTGAGTCGAGGCGCTGGGCGTTGCGAACGTCGGCGATGACGGGGATGAGTTTTAGGTTTGGATAATTGCTTTGCAGTTCAAGCAAAATTTCAAAGATGGAATTTTCACCGTGACCGAGCAGGACGAGTTCGGCGGGATTACGTCGCGCAATCTGACGGCTGAGTTCGCGCCCGATGGAGCCGCCCGCCCCCGTGACCAAAACCTGCTTGCCTTCGAGCGCCTGACCTACTTTTTCATCATTCACGCGGACATGATCGCGGCGCAGAAGGTCGGTGATGTCCACTTCGCGCAGACGGTTGACACTGACCTTGCCGCCGAGCAGTTCATAAATCCCAGGCATGGTGCGCGAAGGAATATTTTTTTGACGACAGGCGTCATTAACCAAACGAATGATATTCCCAGGTGCCGAGGGAATGGCGATGATGACTTCATCCACTTGTTGGTTGTCGAGAATGTCTGAAAGTTTATTTACTTTACCGATAACCGAGACGCCGTAAATCTGGTGATTCTGTTTGGCGGGATCATCATCAAGAAAACCAATTGGGACGAGATTTAATTGCGAAGGTCTTTGCAACTCGCGCACAACGAGCGCGCCCGCGTCGCCTGCGCCGATGATTAGGGCGCGCTTGGATTTTGAGTCATGCCGCGCTGTCGATTGCTCCGCGAGAATCCGCAAGGCGAAACGCGAGCCGCCGATGAGGACAAGCGAGAGTAGCCAGTCAATGCCAAGAGCGGAGCGGGCAAAACCTGGTAGCCACTCCAAATAAAATATCAGAAGCATCACACCAGAAGTCAGCACCGACGCAGTTGTTACTGCGACCGTAATCAGTCGCAATTCGCTGGTACTGGCATAAATCCACAAGCGACGGTACAAGCCAAAATAAAAGTAAACGGGGACTTTGATCAGCAACGCCACCGCGCACATCGTCAACGCGGCGGGGAAATAAAACGGGAGTTGGCTCACGTCGAGACGCAAGGCAAAACTGCCCAGCACCGAAACAACGATGAGGGCAAGGTCGCCAATTAAGACGAAGCGGTTGCGGACGTGATGACGGGAAGAAGACATGGGGAAGGATGAATTATGAAGGATGAAAAAGAACAAGTTACGAGATACGGGAAATGAGTTGCCTGCAACTCATTTCCCGTTCCTCAGTTCTCATCGCTCGTTTCTCATTACTTCCACCGCCTCTTTTACACCTTCAGCAAGAGTCACCTGCGGGCGGAATTCGAGGATGTTCATTGCTTTGCTGGGTGTGCCTAGGGAGCGGTAGATGTCGCCTGCGCGCGGTTCCGCATAGATATGTTTGGGGGCGTTGGGGAAAATTTTGTAAAGGATGTCAAGCAGGTCAAGTAAACGAGTCTCAATGCCTGTGCAGACATTGAAGATTTGCCCAGGCGCAGCGGGATGTTGCGAGGCGAGCAGGTTGGCTTGCACCACGTCGCGCACATTGATCAGGTCACGGCTTTGACCTCCGTCACCGTAAAGGGTGATGGGGTTGTTGTCCAACATGCGGCGGATAAAGATCGGCACAGCGGCGGCGTACATTGAGTCAGGTCGCTGGCGGGGACCGTAGACATTGAAATAGCGCAACGCAGCAACTTCAAATCCAAATTGATTTGTAAATAATTCAGCGTACATTTCGTCAATGCGCTTGGATGTGGCATAGGGAGAAAGTTGTTTCAGTGGGGTATCTTCCACAAGGGGCATGGCAGTCGAGTCACCATAAACGGCGGCACTGGAGGCGATGACTGCGCGTTGTACACCTGCCTTGCGCGCGGCTTCAAATAAAATGGATGTGCCCGTGACATTCACATCAAAACATTCCTGCGGCTTTTCCATGGATTCGGGAACAGAGACAAATGCCGCTTCATGGAAAATGATATTCACGCCGCGTACTGCTTCGGCTACGCGGGAGGCGTCGCGTAAATCGCCTTCGATGATTTCAACGTCGAGTCCGCTTAAGTTTTCACGTTTGCCTGATGAGAAATTATCCAGGACACGAACGTCCGCTCCTTGCTGAAGCAAAGCGCGTGCAATATGTGAGCCAATGAAACCTGCGCCACCTGTAATGAGATATTTCATTTTGATTTTTCTCCAAGAAAAGTTTTACTTGTGTATTCAGAAGCAGAACTTCCGAACCCCTTAAAAACTATCTTCCAGTTCTTCGCAGCACCGTGCCGATGGTGCGTAAGATGATACTGAAATCCATATTAAGCGTGCGGTGTTTGATGTAATAAAGGTCATATTCAAGTTTGACCACTGTTTCTTTTACGCTGGCCACATAACCATAATTTATTTGCGCCCAACCTGTCAGACCAGGTTTTACCAACAAACGCGCACGGTAAAAGGGGATCTGCTTTTGGTACTGTGCCACAAGTTCGGGGCGTTCGGCACGCGGACCAACGAGACTCATCTCGCCCGTCAACACACTCAGGAACTGCGGCATTTCATCCAGACGAGAGCGGCGCAAAAAATCTCCGACGCGTGTCACGCGCGGATCGTTAATAATGGCGGGCCTGGCTTCCCCGTCTTCCTCGGCATTTTGCTTCATCGAGCGAAATTTATAGATCCTGAAAACACGCCCGCCTTTTCCCAATCTTTCCTGTGAATAAAGAATGGGAAAACCACTTTCCACAACAATCGCAAGCGCAGAGAATGGGAAGACAATCACAAAGATCATCAGCCCAACCAAACCGCCGAAAATATCCATCAGCCGTTTGAACAATTCATACATGCCGCTCACGCGCACCTGATCCACAAACGAGCGGATCACCCAATCCGATTCGAGGTGCTCAACAGGCACACGCTGGGTCAGTTCTTCATACATGATGGGCATACGGACTACTTCAATGCCTTTTTCCTGTGCATCTAAAATGGATTGAAAGGTTTCGCCTTTTATCACGCCGTTGATGGCGACCACAATATCCGAGACATGGTAATCTTCGATAATATCAAGTAATTCCTTGCTTGCTCCCAATACGGCAAACCCATGATGCGACTTGCCCTGTTTTTTTAAGTCATCATCAATAAACCCGATCAAAAGGAATGGCGGCGGGTTGAGTTTACGGTAAATATCCGCGAGTGAATGTCCCGCCTTGCCCGCGCCGACAATAACCACACGGCGCATCAACCCTGATGAGGTGTAGAGTCGAATATAGACGCCGCGCCAAGCCAAAGTTAAGAGCGAAGCGAGGACAAGGAATGCCCCAATGCCAATACGCGGGAGAGAGTTCGGGTCTTGATTAATCGTGAAGAGCAGGGAATATCCCAATAATCCAACAATCGGAGCAACCGCAATCGCGCGCAGGGTCTTTTTCCAATTTGAGGCGATGTGTATTTCATAAGAATCCACCATCAACAAAAGCCAGACCAAAGGAAGAAGGTAAAACCAAAACGGGGTCTTAAGATCAATAATGGTCGCGGCAAGGCGCTCGGCGCGGACCTCGGTAAAGCCCCTGTCAACCAAACGCGCGATTTCGCGAGCCAGGGAAAATTCATACCAAACATACAACGCAATGAACATTGCGCCTGCCGAAGCGACCAGGTCGCCTAATAGCAAAATAAAGCGCTGTTCGCTTGGTCTTAATCGTAATGAAGGTCGGTATATATCAGCCATGTTTGGTGAAAGTGCCTGAAATGCCGCTCCATAAAAATCCCGCGCCCCAGGCTATGTGCATGGTCGAGATCGCAAGTGGCAAGCCAAACAAAAGGAATCCTTTATTTTTTTCAATCGAAAGTTTTAAACCAGCGAGGGTCAATGCAAAGAAATAAATGAACAACTGTGCAACAAGAAGATAACGCGCAAAGCCAATAAATAAGGATAACACAATAAGAACAAACAGGATTAACACAAACAACGGCGGCAAAGCCTGCCGCCAGAGCAATGTGTGCGGATAGCGTTTGAGCATTTTGAATTTCCAAAAACCATAACGCCCGTATTGAACCGCCAGTTTTCCCAGCGTGCTGCGTGAAAAATATACTGAGCGGATGGAAGGGTCAAGCCAGACCGTGCCGCCTGATTCGCGCACACGGGCATTGAATTCATAATCTTCATTTGCCAAAAGCGTTTCATCGAACGCGCCAATTTTATCAATCAATATACGGCGAAACGAACCGAACGGAACAGTGTCCACCGCGCCCGCTTTTGCGTTGAGGCGATACATCGCATCGCCTACACCCAATGGATGTGCCGCCGCAAACGAAATGGATTCCGCAACCCACGTATCTGCGCCAGCGCGGATATCCCACACACCGCCCACATTGTCACCCTTGCCCGATTCATGCGCAGTAACGCAACGCTCAACATATTCTGGAATGGGCATGGAGTGCGCATCAAGGCGAACAATGATCTCGCCTCTTGACTCGCGAATGGACTGGTTCAGTCCTGAGGGAATTGTGCGCGCCGAATTATCCACCACGCGCACCGCCAGATCGGCATGTTCCTTTTGAAACGCAGCGATCACTTCCAGCGTGCGGTCTGTAGACATGCCGTCGGAAATAATCAACTCAATCTGTGCGCATGGATAAGTCTGCGCGAGAATAGCATCGAGCAAGTGACGAATTGTGGTCTCTTCGTTATAACAAGGGACAATGATGGAGACAAAGGGATGCATAATATGTAATTAAGTGCGCTCGTTTATTTACGCACTTGCCTGTTCAACGGCAAAAACACATCAAAGGTTGTCCCCTTTCCCAACCTGCTACGGACGCCAATTCTACCACCATGCGCCTGCACGATCTCATGCGCAATTGCCAGCCCCAGCCCCGAGCCGTGTTTCTCACCGCCCCTGCGGGCGGGGTCTGCTTGATAAAAACGGTCAAAGATATGCGCCAGCGCTTCGGTCGGAATCCCCGCACCCGTATCAGAAACAGAAAAAAACATTTCTTTATCTACAACCGACACACCCAGGGAAATCACACCACCAACTGGCGTGAAGTTGAGCGCATTATCCACAAGGTTGGTGAAGACCTGTGCGAGGCGATCCCCATCCGCGGTGATGTTTGGCAGTTTTGCGGTGACATCCACTTTCACTAGCACGCCCGCCTTTTGCGATTGCGGCGTAAATTTTTCACGAATGGCATTCAACAACGCAGACATGTTCACAGGTGACATCGTAATATCCGCCGTGCCAGCATCGAGCCGCGCCAGGTCGAGTAAATCCAAGGCCATACGGTGCATACGACCTGCTTCGTTATAGATCACTTGCGCTGCTTGCTGACGCGCTTCCTCTGTATCCGCAGTACCATCCAAAATGGCTTGGGCAAATCCTTGCACAGAAGTCAACGGCGTTTTCAATTCGTGGGAGACGTTGGCAACAAAATCGCGTTGGGATTTTTGACTCGCCTGCGTACGCGCGATCATGGAATTAAATGCGCGGGTCAATTCCTGCACCTCGTGCGGTCCCTGCGATTCTATGGGTTTTGCCTCCGCTGATGGCATTGCGCGCGCCGCCGCGACCACCTTCTGTAACGGGTCAGCGATCCAGCGCGCAAAAAAGAACGCAACCACAAGCGAGAGGAGCAGTGCGATCAGTCCGCTTTGCAGGATGAGCGGTAGAAAGTCATCGGTAAATAAATTAACAATCGAAATACGCGGACGCGGCAAAGCGACCACCAAATATGTCTTGTCAGAAAGTTGTCCAACTGAATACAGCCACACCCCGCCGTTCTCGTCTCGCACAATTGGATTCTTGCGCGGGAGTATTTTTTTCCCCGGAAACGGCAGCGGAACTTCTTTATCAGAATATGTGTCCAAAATTACTTGCTTGTCTTTTGAATACAATAAAACGCGCACATCAAATGTACGCGAAGCCTTTTGCGCCGCCACAGAAATGGACTGCGACTGTGGCGCGCTCTGGCGTTCCATCACAACAGATTGCACGGCTTGCAATCTCTCGGTTGTCTGGCGGTATAAAATGGGATTACGCAAAAGGGAAATAAACAAAACCATCGCCACGAAACTCAAAGCCGTGACGATGATCAAAGCATAACTTAACCAGAGGCGGGAACGAAGGGATGAAAACATGGGAAAATTATGTCGTTGCGAGGAGGGTGTTCTCCCCGACGACACTTGCGCCGTACGCCAGTGCGGTGAGCAATCTCTAATTCAGAAGGAGATTGCTTCGGGCGAAGAACAAGAGCGCCCTCGCAAAGACATCACGTAATTAATTTATATCCAACGCCCGTCACCGTTTCTATTTTCACAGAACCGCCTTCCAGCTTTTTGCGAAGGTGCGCGATGTGAACATCCACTGTGCGGGTTTGTCCGTAAAAGTCAAAACCCCAGGCAAGCTGGAGCAACTGTTCGCGACTAAAGACCCGGCTGGGCTGTTCTGCCAGAGTAAGCAAAAGATCAAATTCCTGGGTACGCAGGTCGAGGATGCGCGAAGCGATGCGCGCCTCACGTGAAACGGGATCGATCATCAAGTCGCCGCGATGGATCGGTTTTCCGTCCGCTTGCTTTTTTCCATCACTCCTGCGCAAGATCGCCTTGACACGCGCAATCAACTCACGCGGATTAAATGGCTTGGTCAGGTAATCATCTGCGCCGAGTTCGAGACCGAGAATTTTATCAATGTCTTCGTCACGCGCCGTGAGCATGATGATGGGAGTTTGGTCGCCGCCCGCGCGTAATTTACGGCAGACCTCAAAACCATCCAGTTTGGGAAGCATCACATCCAGCACGATCAACGCGGGGCGGTATTTCATAACCGCCTCCAGCGCGGCTTCGCCGTCACCGATCTCCTGCACGCGAAAACCATCCCGCTCAAAATACATGCGCGAGAGTTGAATAATGGATGGTTCGTCGTCAACCAGCAGGATCAGTTCAGAGGTCATCTTATGAGATCAGCGCAACCACTTCGATCTCGACCAATCCGCCCTTGGGCAACCCAGCCACCGCGACAGTGCTGCGAGCGGGCGGATTCTCACCGAAGAATTCGGCGTACACGGCATTCATTTTTGGGAAGTCGATCATGTCTTTCAGGAAGACAGTGGTCTTGACCACATGCTCAAGCGAGGAGCCGGCCGCTTCAAGCACGTTTTTCAAATTCGTGAGCGACTGGCGTGTCTGTTCTTCGACCGAGCCTGGAACCAATTCCCCCGACAGAGGATCAAGCCCGAGCTGACCAGCGGTGTAGATCATTGAGTCGGTGCGGATGGCTTGCGAGTAGGGTCCAATAGCTTTGGGAGCCTTGTCTGTTTGAATAATATTTTTTTTCATGGTTTACCTCTTTGCGGTATATGATTTTTAGATTTCTGTTAATTTTACCGCAAAGGGATTAATGCAACGGCGCGAACATCTCGCGCCGTTGCATTGCAGCAAACGATTTACGAGCCGCGCGGTGTGGGAGTGCCTGTGGGCTTGTTCGCCTCTCTGAAAGCTTTCAGCGCTTCATGCAATGCCTTGCCCGTGCCGCCCATCGCAGACTTGAGTGCTTCCATCTTTGTACGCATGTCCTTTACCGTGGTTTTGGCTTTTTCGGCGTCGGTCACTTTGCCGTTTGCATCAAATCCCTGATGCAAGTTGACCATGCCGCTCATGCTGTCGTAGGTCGGCTTGGCGCTTTTCAACGCGGATTCAAAAGCGTCCAGCGCAGCTTGCAAAGCGGTGACATCCTTACCGTTCGCGGCGGCTTTGTCTATTTTTGCCTGAAATTTGGCAATGAGCGCATCGGTATCTTCAAAGCCTTTACCGATCTTTTCGTAGTTTTTCAACTGACGCGCCCAAACCTGCTCCAGTTTTTCATTGGTCAACTCACCTTTGGGCGGATTTTCACCCTGGGCAAAAGCACTGGTCACAGGGAGTGCGGCAAAGACGAGAGCGGCGGACAAAACAGCCAAAATCATTTTCTTGAATATGTTGTTCATCGTAAGTCTCCTTTTTAGGTTTAGATTACGATGTGATTTTAGGCGGAGGAAGTAATGCAGGTATGGTGGAGATGTAAAATGATTGTAAATTGTTTTGTTGTTTGGCTCTGGTCAGGAGACCAGAGCCAAACATGATACAGGTTCTTACGGTTTTACATACACCATGTAATCCAAAACATAATCGCCGGGTTCGTAATCGGCGGTGCCGTCGTTGATCTTAGCTTTGAAGGTGGCGGTTGTGGTCAGGCGATGTTCGCCTGCGGTCCAGCCGCTTAGGGATGTGTAAATCAAGCGGCAAACTTTTCCGCCTGTTTCGGTTTCAAAGGTGCTGAACGAATCAGCAGGAACATCTTTCTCATCCAGCATAAACTTAAGTTGAATATTCTCAAAATTTGCGGCGAGTGTTTTTGCATCTGCCGCGCACCAGACGTATGCCCAAATGACCGGCTCAGGTGCTGCCAGCGGGACGGAATATGTGACAGTACCGGGCTGGGCAAAAGCGACGGCGGGGTCATAATTTTCACGGGCAAGGTCTTCGAGGAACGCCATACCCGATGTCAGCGCGGCTTCGGCCTCTGTGGCAGATGCGATCTTGGGCGCGGCACTCGGAGCGACACCCGCGCCAAGCGGCTGGAGGGCGGCGTCAATGCCTGCCTGTAGGACAATGTCATCGGAGGCGAGAGCAGTCGTCCCGTCAACAGGGATGCGCAGCGTGGGAGTCACGCCTTGCCCTTCGAGGAAGATACTTCCATCAGACAGAATAAATCGTCCCGTTGGAACAGTCACGCTGAATCCTTCCGGTAAATTGAAACTGCCGCGCGCAGTCTCGGCTTCCACGCCGCCCGTTGAGTATTGACCAGCAACGATCATGCCCGGCACCTGACTAAACCCATACGCCTCGATCTCGCACGCGCTGAAACAAGCGGGTCCAACCAAGAGCACCGTCTTATCAAAATGGTATTGATTCTGATTGGGGTAGACTTTCTCGCGCAAACCTTCCGGCTCGAACTTGCCGGTCTTGTCGCTGTAATATTCCAACTGTCCCATCTGAATTTCCTGGTCAGTCAGGAAGCCTGCGAGTCCAAGCGGCGCACCGCCATTGTTGTAGCGCATGTCGATCACAATGCCTGCAACTTTATTTTCTTCAAACTGTTTAAGTGCGCGCTCAAAAAGGCGGATTACCAAATTGAGGTCGTCGTAATTGCTATTAATGCGGATGTAGCCAACGGAATCTTTTCCAGATGGCATGATCTTGAAATCCACCGGCAGGAGCGAACTGGTATCCACGCCAAAGTAGAGCGACGTGCGGCTAAAACTTTGGCGTTCTTCAACCGCGGTCAAAGTGACGGCTTGAGGAATACCGTCAAGATTTGCAAATATGACCTTCGTTTCGGTTCCCGGTATGGCGCGCAAAAGATAACGGGCTTTCTGATAACGGATCGCAAACTCGGAGGATTGATTTGAATATGACTGCGCCGCGCTTATCGCGTCGCTGATGGGCTGACCGTTGAACTCGGCAATCTCTGCGCCGACCTGCATATTCGCCGCCTGAGCGGGACCGCCGTCCATCACATAGATGACCACCACGCGTCCATCATCCAGTTCACGGATGGCAAAACCATACCCGCCAGAGATTGCGGTAGAAAAATCCTGATTGGCATAGTCACCGCCGTCCACGCTGACATGTCCGTCTTTGAACGCCCAAGTGAAATCGCGCAACGCAAGATAAAAAGCGTTGGCGTCCTTGGCTTTTTCAGCCTGATCCACACGCGGCTTGAGTTCGGCGTACAACGCGTCCCAATCAGGCGCCTTTCCTTTGACATCTGCAAAGGCATATTCCTTGCGGATGATTTCAAACATCTTGTCGAATGATTCGGTGTAGGGCATGCCCGAATAATCCTTGACCGCAATATCCTGCGGCTCGTAGAGAGTCAACTGCGGAGTTGCTTCCTGAGTAACTGCGAACGGCGATTGATCTAAATCCACAATTGAATATCCAGCAGGGATTGCGCTGAGAGCATCATCCGCGGTGAAGAGCAGACCATCCGCGCCAAAACTGGCGGAGAATTTTTGGCTCGCATCCGGCGCCCAAACGACAAGTTTGCCGCCGATAACTTCGTCCTTGTTCTCCGCATCCGTTTTGATAGAAGCCAGGTACGAAGGCCAACCGCGCGAACGATCATCACCTTCTGCAAACGGTCCGCCGTAAACATTGGGCGAATACGCCACTGCGAAGATCTGCACACCCTTATCTTTCACACTGTTATTATCCACGTCATTAAATTCACCCTGTGGCACAGCGGGCAAACTCAAGTCAAAAGTGCCGCTCAAGGCTTTCTTGTCAAACGTCATGAAGCCCAGTGTTTGTGAATCAATAGGTATTTCCCATTCCAGGTCGCGGGTTACGAAGCCGTGCATGTCGGTCAAGGCGACGGCGTTTTCCACATAATAGGTTGCGAGCACAAAATCATTAGTAACTTTATACGTGCCTGTCAGTTGATAAGGTTCAATCTTTTCTTCCACTGTCTGCGCAATTTTCGGCGCACAAGCCGCCAGCACAAGGCTTGCCGCGATGAGACATCCAAACAATCGTAAAAATACGGATTTCATATTTTCTCCTTTAATGTTAATCTGAATCAATTATAGCCTCATGCTTAAGAGGTATATTATAATTTCATGTATGAATGACTTGAAAACTCAACTACGCAACGAATTTGAAAAAGCCCAGCAAGCCCGCATCAACAAAAATGAAGGACAGGCTCGCGTCTGTGCGCGCCGCGCGGCTGGCATTGCCATACGGGATTATATGACCCGCAACGGGACAAAACTCCCAAGCATGAGCGCGTACGACCTGCTGAATCTACTTAAGGAAGATGCGCTTCTCCCCCCCGACATGAAGTTGATCGTTGACCATTTGACAGTGCGCGTCACTGAAGAATTTGAACTCCCCTTCAAGGCAGACCTTGTCGCCGAAGCGCGGATGTTATGTAACTGGTTATTAGACTAATTGAATGCTGTTTTGTACAAAATAGGAGTAAATAGATTTTACAGATTACGGCTGCTTGCCTTTAGGGGGGGTTGTCATTTCTCGTCTTCAATAGTAGGACTCACGCAGAACAAGAAATTCAGCACCATATACGACGCTTTGGTAGGACATAGTAGCATATATAGGGGTAGTTTTCGTAAGCCTTGTCCGTCTTGCGTAAGTCCTAAATAATAAACATTTTAACTCTGGATTTCAGAAGGTCTGTTAGCCCAAAGTGAAAATGTCACCCATTGTCCAAAGCAGAAATGTCCCCGCCGCGCGCGGCGGGGACATTTCTGCTTTTTTTATTTGAAAGCGAGAAAGTGCGCCAGGGGTGATTAGGGGCTGGCTTATGCGGTATGACCTGGATGGTTTTGTTGAGATCTTTAGCAAGAACAACCTCAGATTGTTTTGTCTGTTTATGAAAAACAGTGTAGGGCAAAGACAGGGCTGTTCAGTTCTAACAAATTTTCAGCACAAAATCCTATCTTGAAGGCGATTCATGCGACGAAACAGTGTTTTTTA
>Ga0105047_10011039_pt1 | contig 14698 bp, 11 predicted proteins | sample MAT04_FD_78384 | JGI IMG/M metagenome (GOLD analysis project Ga0105047, IMG submission 78384) | Freshwater microbial communities from Lake Fryxell liftoff mats and glacier meltwater in Antarctica - MAT-04 (megahit assembly) | ecosystem: Environmental > Aquatic > Freshwater > Ice > Liftoff... | reverse complement strand
GGCGAGAAAGAGCCGTTCGTCATCAAGGAGCGGAAAGTGTTCGGCATCACGAGCCAGGGCATGATGTGCTCGCCGCAGGAACTTGGCTTGCCCGACGCGGTGGACGGCTTGCTCATCCTGCCCGCGGACGCGCCAGTCGGGAAATCTTTCGCCGAATATCTCGGCCGCACCGGCAGCGACGTGGTCTTCGATCTGGAGGTCACGCCCAACCGCCCGGACCTCAACAGCGTCATCGGCATCGCGCGGGAAATCGCGGCGGTGACGGGGAATGCGCTCCGCATGCCCGAGGTCAACGTGGGACAGGCGTCGCGCTTGTCTCCCACTGATGCTGAAAAAGATGAGACCGGCGCGACGCCTGTCCCACGTTGCGCCGACCTCATCGCCGTGCAACTGGATGCCCCCGACCTCTGCCCGCGTTACACCGCTCGCGTCGTGCGCGGCGTGAAGATCGGCCCCAGCCCTGACTGGCTGCGCTCGACGTTGGAGAAGCTCGGCCTGCGCAGCATCAACAACGTCGTGGACGTGACGAACTTCGTGATGCTGGAGTGCGGCCAACCGTTGCACGCCTTCGATTACCATCTGCTTAGTAGCACAGGCTTCCAGCCTGTAACCGTAGGACAGGCTTCCAGCCTGTCCGGTGCCGCGCCGAGCACAGGCAAGATGCCCGTGCTACCTGACCGGCTGGAAGCCCGTCCCACCATCGTCGTCCGCCGCGCCGCCGAGGGGGACCAGTTCACCACGCTGGACGGCCAGAAGCATCGGCTCACCGCGGACACTTTGCTCATCGCCGACGAAACCAGGGGGATCGCACTCGCCGGCGTCATGGGCGGTCAGAACACCGAGATCAACGACCAAACCGTGGACGTGCTGATCGAGAGCGCCTGGTTCCAGCCGACGAACATCCGCCGCACTTCCAAGCAACTCGGCTTGCGCACGGAATCTTCCTACCGCTTCGAGCGCGGCGCGGACATCGGCATTTGCGACTGGGCCAGCCGTCGCTGCGCGCAACTCATCCTCGAAACCGCCGGCGGCACGCTCGCTGAAGGTGTCGTGGACGCCTACCCGCAGCCCGTCGCGCCCAAGACCGTCGCGCTGCGGCCCCAGAAGGTGAACGCCCTGCTCGGCATCACCCTGCGCGTCGAGGAGATCGAATACTACCTCCAGCAACTCGGCTTGCAGATCGTCGGTCGCAAGCCCCGCCCGGTTGCTGCCGAAGCGGTGCCGGCGACCCCGCCGGAGCCGGTCACTTTTGCCGTGCCGACCTGGCGCGTGGACCTCAAACGCGAGACCGATCTCATCGAAGAGGTGGAGCGCTTGCACGGCTTGGCGAAAGTTCCCGCCACGCCGCCGCGCGGCGCCATCGGTGGGCATCCGTTTGATGCCGTTCATGACCAAATCGCCGAAGCCCGCCGCCTGCTCTGCGCGCTCGGCTTGAACGAGGCGCAGGGCCAGACCCTTATTTCCGACACCGCCGCGCAACGCTTTGCCGGTGCCTCGGGCGAGGTTCCCAATCCGCTGGTCCTGCTGGCAAATCCTTTGAGCAGCGACATGAACGCCTTGCGCCCCAGCCTGCTGCCGGGCTTGCTCGACTCGCTCCGCCACAATCTCCGCCATCAGAATCACGACGTCGCGCTGTTCGAGGTGGGCCGCGTGTTCACGTCCGCCAACGGTGCGCCCAAGGAAGAGCGCCGCGTCGCCCTCGCGCTCACCGGCCAGCGGAAGCCAGCTTTCTGGAACGGCAGCGACCGCGACGCGAAGTTCGACCTCGCCGATCTCAAGGGCCTGGTGGAGGAGTTTTTGGAGCAATTCGGCCTGCGCGGGCTGCAATTCACCAAACGCGCCGACGATTTGGGCCCGTGGCTGGAGTCCGCCGCCATCACGCTCGGCGGCAAGCGCGTGCTGGGGGAAATGGGCCAGCTTTCGCCGCTCCTCGCCAAGCAATACGACCTGCGCGACGGCGTGCTGCTCGCGGAGTTGAACCTCGATCTGCTGCTCGACCGGCGAAATCCGGCCCGCTCCTTCAAGCCGCTGCCCGCGTATCCCGCCGCGCGCCGCGACCTGGCGATGTTCGTCCCGGAAACGGTCACCCACGACGCCGTGCTCGCCGCCGTCAAGCAGGCCAAACCAGCCAATCTGGAAGCCGTCGAACTCTTCGACATCTTCCGCGGTAAACACGTGCCCGCTGGGCAGAAGAGCATGGCCTACGCGTTCACCTACCGGGCGGCGGATCGCACCCTGACCGACACCGAAGTCAGCGCGGGCCAGGAGAAATTGGTCGCCGCGTTCAAGCAATCCCTGGCGGCCACGGTTCGCGACACCTGAGCCGCCTCGTCGCAGGAGCTTCAGCATGGCCATCGCCTTCCAGGACTTCGCGCCCGCCGTGACTCACAGTGGATACTTCTCCTCCGATTACGAGCCGCTGACCGCTGTGGTCGCCCGCGCCAACGAGTGGATGGCCAATGTGGGTGCCCGCGTGGTGAACGTGGAAACCGTGCTTCTGCCTAACCTCAGCGATGGCTATTCAGTGGGACAGGCGTCGGGCCTGTCTCGCGCATCGTCGAAGCGGTGCTTGCTCCGCGATTCCGGGCTTGAACGGCCGTCACCTTTTAGTGACACCAGGGGATGAATCTGGAGACAGGCGCGACGCCTGTCCCACGTAGCTCGCCTCGCCGTCGCCGAGTTCGCGACTGCAACGCTACGGCTTAGCGAGGAAGCGCGCACCGGCCAAAGCGGCCTGCACACCAGCGGCGAGGTCGGCAGCCATTGGTTTCAGATTGTGCGCGTTTGGTACGAAACGGAAAGCGCGTCCGCGGACGAACCACCACCATTGCCGGCGGTCGGCTGAGCCCGAATTCCGAATTTGAGGAGCACGCCCGCCCTCGGGTGTGGCTGGACGCGCCCTCGTGGCCAGCCTCCGGCGCGCGAGCAGGGTGAGAAGTTGCGGGAAAATTCCACACGTCGGGAGTTTTCCGCGAGGGCGCGGAAAACAGCGCCCGGGGCGGGCGCGCTCCCAATTCCCCTTCGGAGCAAGTTCGGGCTGAGCGTTCGGCGTGGCCGCGCGGTTGGGCGGCGGCACCGGTGCCGGATTAGTTGGCGGTCCGGCCAGGGCTGCGGGACGCCTGACAGGCCGCCACAAACGCCTCGAAGATCGCGCGGTGTTCCGGGTAGCGGTCCACCAGGCGCTCCGGGTGGAACTGCACCGACAGCAGGAACGGCAGGGTATCGCGGGCGTCGGGTTTCAATTCCATCACCTCGATCACGCCATCGGGTGCGCGGCCCACGGCTTGCAGCGGGCCGCCCACGCGGTCCACGGCCTGATGATGGGTGCTGTTGACACCCAGTTGCGTGCGCCCGGCGAGCCGGGCCAGCAGCGAGTCGGCGGCCAACTCCACGTCATGCACCAGTTCGCGTTTGGCGTCCATGCGCCGATGGGCGACCGCCGAGGGCCGTTGCGACGGGAGGTCGGCCACCAGGGTGCCGCCGAACGCGACGTTGAGGATCTGGTGGCCGCGGCAGATGGCGAGCAGCGGCTTGTGCTGCGCGAAGGCTTCTTCGATGAGCAGCAACTCGCGCAGGTCGCGGTCGGGGGCTTCAATTTGCACTTTGGCGCGGAGGTCGGCGGGCAGATCGGGCGCGTACAGTTCGGGGCAAACATCGTCACCGCCCGTGAGCAGCACGCCGTCGCAGCGACGGACACACTCGGCCAGGAGTTCGCGCGCGGTGCTGCACGGCAGGATGAGCGGCAGCCCGCCCGCGGCGAGCAGCGCGCGCGGATAGGCCTCCGAGAGGCTCACGGATTGATCGCCCATTTCGAAGCCGCTTCTCTGGACGCAGGCGGAAATGAGGATGACTGGCGGGATGGTCATGCGGCGTATGGTGGCGAAGGAGAGGAAAAAGTCAGCGGCAAAGCGGGAGGCGGGAAGGGGCGGCGCCGACGGTCGGAAGCAAGCGCCGCGAAATCCGAGGTCCGAAGGAAATCCGAAATCCGAAATCCGAAGCCCGAAACGGATCGCCCTGCCTCGTCTGGAATAGCCCCGTCCGCACCGCGCGGCGGCACGCGCCTTTCGGCCTTCGGATTTCGGGCTTCGGATTTCCTTCGGACCTCGGATTTCGGTTTTCGGATTTAAGAAAAGTCCGCCTGGCTCACTCCAGCGTCAGCACTTCGCGCCGGAGCCGGCCCACCCACGCCTCCGGCATCCGGCGGTCCAGCGAATCGGGCACCGGCTTTTCGCAGCCAATGTGCCCGTCCACGAACGCCACGCTCGCCTTCCGGGCGTGGCGGAAGTGGGCCGTGGGTTCGGTGGGGTTCACGTAGAAGAACTCCTCGAGCAGCGGGTTCGAAATCGAAGCGGGTGGCTGGAAAGTGTTGACCTGCGCGGCATCGGCGAAGACCAGCGTCTCGGTTGGGCGACCTACCCGCGCGAGGTTCACCGGCGGCTGCGATGCCCCGGCAGAAAGCGCGAGGTTGTAGCCGTAGCCGTAGGCCGCGCCATTGGCCTTGGGCTTGAAGCGCGGCGACTGGTAGTTCAGCGACGGGCAGATTTCCACACCGCGGCCTGCGAGATACGGAAACAACGCCCCCTGCGTGGCATCAAAGGCGCGCTGCCCCTCGGCGCCCCGTTCGAGCCAGCCGAACCAGAACTGGTCCCCGCCGTTCGTCGCGGGGCCACGGTAGCGAAAACACCTGCCGTCGAACTCGTCCCAATACATCTGCGCCGCGAAACTGAGCTGGCGCAAGTTGCTCGTGCAGCGGGTGCGCCGCGCGCTGTCCTTCGCCGCGGCCAGTGCGGGGAGCAACAGTCCCGCCAGGATCGCGATGATGGCGATGACGACCAGCAGTTCGATAAGCGTGAAGGCAGGGGAGGAACGGCGCGGTGGCGGTCGGGACCGGACCGAAGCCGGGAGCGGCGCCGGCAAATCCGAAATCCGAAATCCGAAATCCGAAAGAAAGCTGAAGCCTGAAGTCCAAGTCTCTCGGTCGCGGCGGCCGCCAGAGACACCCCCACCATGCACCGCGCCGAAGGAACTTCCAGGTTTCGGGTTTTGGGTTTCGGGCTTCCTTCGGATTTCGGATTTCGGGTTTCGGGTTTCAAGCCCAGTTCCGCCTCCGGCTGCTGTCAGTCGCATGTCGCAGGCCGGCGTCATGGTACCCTTGCCCTCACGCGGTAAAGCCCCATTGCCGCCGGCGGGTTGGGATCGCTCAGCGTCAATTCTTCGCCGGTGCCGGGCGCGCTGGAAACGACTGGCAACCACCCCCCGCCCGCCTTTCGCTCCAAGGTGTAAAGCCAACCCAACTCGCTCGCGAAGCTGACACCGCAGCCGCCGGCCGTGGGCACCGCGTGCAAATCGCCCACCGGCAAGGCCGGCAGAAACGTGAGGTTGTCCACCGCGCCGTGGGCCAGCAGCGAGCCTTCGTAGCCGGGAAACTGCCCGGCGTCGTTGTAGCTGCACACCGCCACGTGATCGAATTGGAAATCCGTGAAGGGCGCGTTGAGCGAGGCCGGTGGCACCGTGAGGAACGGCGCGCCGTTGCGCAGGATCTCCGTCCGCAGTTTTCCGCCCTGCGCGCGGTAGGCCATCGTCACCCGGAACACGTCCCCCGTGGTCAGGCCGGTGGGGGAGAAGCCGCCGGCGGACCAGTTGAAACCCGTGCCATCTATCAGGGCGGTGGTGAGCGACGGACCGTATTGCCACTCCCCGCCGGGGTCGGGGAAAAAGCTGAAGTCGCACAGGTTCGGCGACTCGTAGCCGGAGCCGCGGTGAAAGCCCGGCGCGGTCGCGTCCGCCAGCCGGACCAAGCCCACGGCGAGCTGAAATGACGCGCTGGCTTTCGCGGGATTGATGCCCGGGGTCACGTCCGCCAGGCGCAGATCGAACACGAGGCAGAAGTCGTTCGTGCGCGTGAGCACCTGGCCGAGGGGCCGGGCAAAGTAACTGTTAGTCTGGCGTGAATCCCAGGTGGCGGCGAGCGCGCCGCTGGGGGCATCCCACGCAAACAGGCTGGAATTGCCGGTGGCAAACCAGCCCTGCGTGGCCGGGTGGGCGGTAAAGGTTTCAGTGAAGCCGGCGGCGGAGCCCGGCCGGGCAGGCAGCAGCAGCGCGCTGACGAGCGCGCCGCACGGGAACCATTTTCGGAGCATGGACTGGTCTTTCGTTGGCCCGCCGCAGGCCAACTGCGGCGGAGTTTTATCGGGAGACCAGTGCGGGATTCGGGGCGTACAGCAAAACGCCTTCAAACCCCGCCGGGTGGAGAATGAAGGCATCCACACGCCGTCGGAAATCGTCCGGCGGCCTGGCCTCATCCTTCTCTTGGCGGAGAAGCGGAGCGCGGCAACCGCCGGCCCCAGACGAGCACAATCCAACCGGTATCCTGACTTCGGACTCGAACCTCGCTCCCGCCTTCCCGGCCTTGTGGCCAGTGGCCTTGGGAGTTTGTCATCCGTTACAGTGGCGCAACCGTCCCCGATTCACACGGGGTTCCCAGACATCGGACTGTGATTCATGCGGCGAACACGCGCCCGCCGCTTTCAAAGAACGCGGGAAGTAAAGCCCCCGGGTGCGGATTGCCAAGCACATTCTCACGCTCCGGCCGAGCCGGCTGCCGCCTGGTTCCTTGCGGACCTGCTCCTCGGCCATGAACCGCCCCGCAGATTCGGGGACGACCACAGATGTGGCCTGCCCTCTTTCCATCTGCGGCCGTCCCCGAAACTGTGGGGAGCCTCATGGAAAGCCAGGCTGCGGCATCCCACGCCGCCGCCGCCAACCCGCCCTCCTCTGCCGTCGCCTTCGCCGCGTCCGCGCAGCCTCTGGCCACCCCGGCGGCGGCCGCCATTCCGCAGTCCGCGAGCACCACCCCAGATTCCAACCGGCCGCCGCCGACGGCGCTCTCCCCCATCGTGAGCGAGGTGCTCAAGATGGCCGCGGCGGACGTCGCCACGCCGGTGCTCAAGACCTACGTCGAATGCTTGCCGATGGTGTTTCAACTCACCGAGGCCGACGTCATCGCCTTGAAGCAGAACCAGGTGGCGGATGAAGTGGTGACCCTGCTGCTCCAGCGCGGGGCGGAAATCCGCGCCGCCACGTTCAAGGCCCGGAAGGACGCAGCCGCCCGCACGGCTACCGCCAAGCCCGGCCCCGGTGGCCTCGACCCGGAAAGCTACGAATACTTCCAGCATTACTACCTCCACTCCCGGACGCTGGCCACGGTGTCGCAGAGTTTCTCCCCCTACGGCTACTCCGCGTTCGGGCCGGCCTACGGCTACGGTCCCGCGTTCGCGTATGGTGCGCCTTACCGGAGCCGTGCGGGCTATGGCTGGTCGCCGGGCTTCCACCCGGGGTGGCGACGGTGATGCCTGCGGTTACCGGCAGGGTTGCCAGCGCAAGCGTGCTTTGGCCCGCTCGCGCGACCTCCTGCTGGCCCTCTACCGCGACAATCCCAAGCAGCTCGGCGACTTCGGCTTCGTCGTGGATGACGCGGCCCGCCCGGCCAAGAAACCCGCTGCCAGGTAGGCGGAGGGAGGCGGCCCCGCCGCACGGCTCCCGGAGCGCGGCTGTCGCAGCCGCAGCAGCAGGGCATAAGGGAAAAGCCAGCTTTCTCCGCGGGCGCTCACGATCACCCGAAGGCGGGTGGGAACGCGCCGGCAGACGCGGGAGTCAGGCCCTGCGCCGTCCGGTTGCGAACCTGGCTGCGGCTGAGACAGCCGCGCGCCGGCACCGTCGCCAGGCACTCGGTTCGAGAAGGGGGTTGACCGCACCAGCGCCAGCCGCTCCTTTCCTTCGACCAGTTCAATATGACCGAACAAGTTCATCCCTATTCCAAGCGCACCGAACTTCTTCGGCTTACTTAACTGTTGGGCCGCATCACACGCCATGCACCAATACGCGCGCATCAAGACCCGACTGCTGACCGCAGCCGTTGCGTATCCCTTCGTATGGCTGGCCTGCTTTTACTTACTGGTTCTTCGCACCCGGCTTGCGGTTGGGCACTGGCCCTACTACGCGCATCCCGACCCGAAGGACACAGGTTTCGATGTGCATTATTTAGTCGTCACAGTGGGGCTGCTTGCGATGCCGATACTCGGCCTCGCCGCCTCATCGCTTGGGTTGTTCAGTCGCCTGCGCCTGCGCGATGTTCCGCGGTGGCTGGTGGTCGCTCCGTTTCTCGTGGCGGTTGCGACGATTGTTTACCTCAACATTGAGCCAGGAGATTTTATCGGATGGTTCATGGACTGACCATGCGGCCCAACCATGTGCTGCATCTAACCCGGCCATCGCGCTGAGGTTGCAATCCACGCCTCTCGCGGGCCGGGTCGCTGAGCTTTTGTCGTTAGGCGGCACTACACGCATCTAAACAACAACACACAACTCTAGGCCAAAACAAAACACGACTGACCCGTTCGATGGCATCCGCAAAGCTGGCACGAACGGAGCGAACTATGACCTCGACACAGACGCTATGATTGAGCGTCTGACCAAATGGCAGGCACTGTGTTCTTTCACGGTTGCCAATGCCCAGGGTAACAGAGTGGACATCACCTTCACAACGCTTCCAAAAGACATGGATGCTTTTGTTCGAGACCTCTACGACTTCTGTCCCGACTTGGTAGATCAGGGCACGGGTTGCGTTCATGAGATGGTTGAGATGATGGAGGAGACCGGTGAGGATCTTGACTCAAAGATGAAGGAGTTGATTGAGGGTGTGGATTTTTCCGACGAGAATTACGGGCTTGAGATTCTGAAGCGCGAGATACAGCGCGCCCAGAGCGTTACGCTTTGGTGGGACTGAGATTGTATGAGAGCCATGCCGCCTAACCTCCAAAGGATGGAAGGGACCGGAGCGCGCCGGGGACGTGGGCTTGGAACGATGCGGTGATCGCGCGGCGCGTCCTTTCCATCCGGGGTGGAACCCGCCCACCGGATCCCCGCGCCCCGAAGCTGTTCGCTGGGCCTGGCCGTAGCCGCCGACGTCAGTCGGCGCAAACTCCACCGGGAGATCAGCGCGGACTGACGTCCGCGGCTACGGCCTTGGCTGGCTCAGATGCGGGCGGCGAGGAGTTCGCGCTCGAAGATGAGTTCCTTGGGCAGGGTGGAGTGGAGCTTCATGAAGAGCTCGTCCTGGAGGTGGAGTTCGTTGATCCAGTCGGGCTGGTTGATGGCCATGGCTTTGCCGAGGCGCTCCGGGGTGTAGGCGTCGAGGTCGCTGATGTCGAGTTCGCCGGGGGCGGGCACCCAGCCGAGCGGGGTTTCCAAGCCGACGCCGCGCCCGTGGCAGCGGTCCACGATCCACTTGAGCACGCGCATGTTCTCGCCGAAGCCGGGCCAGAGGAAGCTGGCGTCGGTGTCCTTGCGGAACCAGTTGACGTGGAAGATGCGGGGCGGATGGGCAATGAGCTTGCGCATGGCGATCCAGTGCTGGAAGTAATTGCCCATGTTGTAGCCGCAGAAGGGGAGCATGGCCATGGGGTCGCGGCGAATCTGGCCGACGGCGCTCATGGCGGCGGCGGTGGTCTCGGAGCCCATGGTGGAGCCGGCATAGACGCCGTTGATCCAGTTGAAGGTCTGGTACACGAGCGGCATGGTGTCCGAGCGCCGCCCGCCAAAGATGATGGCGCTGATGGGGACGCCTTCGGGGTCGTTGACGTGGGGGTCGAGGACGGGGTTGTTGGCCATCGGCGCGGCGAAGCGGCTGTTCGGGTGGGCGGCTTTTTCCTTGGAGGCGGGGGTCCAGGGGTTGCCTTTCCAATCGAGGCATTGCTTGGGCGGCGGGCCGTCCTTGCCTTCCCACCAGACATCGCCGTCCTCGGTGAGGGCGACATTGGTGAAGATGGTGTCCTTGGCCATGCAGGTCATGGCGTTGGGATTGGACTTCATGTTCGTGCCGGGCACGACGCCGAAGTAGCCGGCCTCGGGGTTGATGGCGTAGAGGCGGCCGTCCTTGCCGGGTTTCATCCAGGCGATGTCGTCGCCGATGGTGGTGACTTTCCAGCCCTTGAATTGCGGGGGCGGGATCAGCATGGCGAAGTTGGTCTTGCCGCAGGCGCTGGGGAAGGCGCCGGCGACATAGGTTTTTTCGCCCTGAGGCGATTCAACGCCGAGGATGAGCATGTGTTCGGCGAGCCAGCCTTCCTGGCGGGCGAGGTAGGAGCCGATGCGGAGGGCGAGGCACTTCTTGCCGAGGAGAACGTTGCCGCCGTAGTTGGAGCTGAGGGAGATGATTTCGTTGCGCTCGGGGAAGTGGACGATGTAGCGGTGCTCGGGGTTGAGGCTCAACATGCAGTGGAGGCCGCGGTTAAAGTCGTCCTCAGTGCCGAGTTGCTCATAGGCGATGGCGCCCATGCGGGTCATGACGCGCATGGAGAGTACGACGTAAATGGAGTCGGTCAGTTGGAAGCCGACCTTGGCCAGGGGCGAACCGGGCGGCCCCATGAGGTAGGGGATGACGTACATCGTGCGCCCGGCCATCGCGCCCTCGGCGAGGGCGAAGAGTTTCCGGCGCATGGTCTTGGGCGATTCCCAGTTGTTGGTGGGGCCGGCGTCCTCGCTCGCTTCGGTGCAGATGAAGGTGCGGTCCTCGACGCGAGCGACGTCGTTGGGGTTGGAACGGTGGTAATAGCAGCCGGGCCATTTCTTCTGGTTCAGCTCGGTGAGGATGCCGCGGGAAAGGGCTTCCGCCGTGAGCGCCTCTTTCTCCGCTTCGGAGCCATCGCACCAGTGGACGCGCTGGGGTTTGCAGAGCTTGGTCATGGTCTCGACCCAGCTCCGGACGGCTTGGTTGGTGGGCTTGGACTCGCCGATAACGCTATTGGGCATGTGATTTGATGATTGTCAGCGGCCGGGCGGAGCTTGCCGGGCACGGTGAAGCGCCCAGGGGTTCCAAGTTGGAGAAGCCGCTTTCCGCCAGCACGCGCTAGCGAGGCGGACGATCTCGTCAGACCGCAAGTAGCCGCCCAGACCGCTAGTCCGCGAGGATAGAAGGCGGCCTAAGCGTGGGGCAACTGATTTCGATATTTCGTCGGGGACAGTCCGATCAGGCGCTTGAACACGCGGTTGAAGTGCGTGAGCGACTGCCAGCCGACCTCGAACGCGATCTCGCTGACGCGGAGGTTCGGGTTCAGGAGCAAGTTCTTGGCTTTTTCGATGCGCACGAGGGCGAGGTATTGGGTGAAATGCATCCCCGTGGCACGCTTGAACAGCTTGCAGAAGTAAAAGCTGCTGGTGTTGACCGCCTTGGAAACCTGGCTGAGCGTGACATCCTCCGACTGATGGTCCTGGATGAACTGCTTGGCCCGGGTGACGGCAGGCGGTTCCGCATGCGACTCCTGGACGAGCAACTGGTTGCCGACCAGCGCGAGGTGTTGGGAGAAGATCGTCAGCAGGCGCACCACCGCGTCGTACTCCTTGGCCGTGAGCACCTTGGTGTGAAAGTAGGCGTCCTCGAGCTTGCCCAAGTCCACCTTCAAGCCCCAGTCCAGGAGTTGCTTGGTGGTTCGGGCAAACTGGCTCTTGGTCGGCTGCTTGAGCATGATCTGGCCGGTTTGGAGAAAGCCCACTACCTCGCCGCCCAGCCGCACCGGCACCGCCGTGTCGCACAGCCCGGCGAAGCAGATGACGGTCTTGGCCCCGTTGACCGCCGCCGCGTTGGTCTGCTCCTGGGCTTGCAGGCAGGCCGCGCAGGAGCGGCTATGCGAGGACATCAGCGTGCAGAAAGGGTTTTGGTTGCGCTTGCGCCCGTGGGCGAAGGACCAGACCTCAGGCGGGCGCAAGGCCAGCGGCAGGCCGGTGGCCTGAGCGAACGCGCGCTCGTAGTCCTGGAAGATCTGCGAACGCGTGAGCTGCTCGAGCATTCGCTGGCTGCCGTTCTCACGCACGGCGGGTAAATAGGCCGCGAACCGGGATTTTCGCAACGCAAAAAAGGGTCAGCCTTTGACAATTCTTGCAAAGTGCCCGGCGGCGATCCCCATTGGCAGCGCGGCGCGGGCGCGCTAGCCTTGGGCCACACGGCAATCACCCGTTACCCCGGAGTCACCATGAAAATCAAACCCACCTCCCATGCCGGACAAGTCGTCGTGCAACTCGACTGGCAGGATGAGCACCTGCTCGAAGCCAGCGCCCGGCCCGCGGCCCCTGCCATCCCGCTCCAGCGCCTCCTGGTGCCCGTGGACTTCTCGAACTGCTCCCGCCAGGCGCTCGCCGAGGCGGTCGCCTTTGCGAAGCAATTCGGCTCGCGGATCAGCCTGGTCCACGTCGTCGAGCCGATGGTTCTGCCAGAGAACCTCATGCTCGCCGTGCCCGAGTTGCCCGAGATTGGCGGCAGCCTCGTCGGGGATTCCGAGCAACGTCTCGCCCGCTTGGCCGAGCGCGAGATTCCCCCCGAGCACCGCGGCGCGAACTTCGTGCGCGTGGGCCGCCCGTACGACGAGATTTGCCACCTTGCCGCCAGCGAGCAGACGGACTTGATCATCATCTCGACCCACGGCTATACCGGATTGAAACATGTCCTGCTGGGCAGCACCGCCGAACGGGTCGTCCGCCATGCGCCCTGCCGCGTGCTGACGTTGCGCGGCAAGGCGACGCCGGATGCTGCTGCCTGATCCTCCCACATGAGCCAACCCATATCCCCGGCGCTGCCGTCCCTCGCCGCGCGCTCCCATTGTCTCGCCCGCGCCATCGCCGCCGAACTCACCCGCGAGCCGACGCTCGAAGCCGTCACGGTGGACCGTGAGCGGGGCACGGTGTCCATCGCCACGCTCGGCAGGACCGATGAAGCGCGTCTGAACGCGCAGGTTTCCCAAGTCATCCAGACCGCGCAGGAAAGCCCGGAGGCGTGCGGCTTGTTGAGTGGCAAGGGGGATTGCGCGGCCTGCGCCGAACCCCCTTCCGTCACGGAGCGTGGGGCCTGGACCGTGACCCACAAAGGAGCGGCGTTCACGGTCTCCCGCGTGACCTGCCCGACCGCTCCGAAATTCTGGCGCTGGCGCGACATCCCGCTACCGAAGTTCGTGCAGCGCGACGTGGAACTTGCGGCGGCGGAGGAGCATTTGGGCGAGTGGAAATGGCAGCTCCTCTGCGCTGTCTTGTGCGCCGGCTTCGGGTTGGGCGCGTTCTTTCTCACGCCGCACGACGCCAAACCTTCCGTGCTGGGCTACGCGCTCTACGGACTCGCCTACCTCACCGGCAGTTGGTTTGCCGCGGAGGAACTTTGGGAGCGGTTGCGCAAGGAAGGTGGTTTGGATGTCCATTTCCTCATGCTCGCCGTTGCGGCTGGCGCGGCGGCGGTGAACCAGTGGAACGAAGGTGTCATTCTGCTGTTCCTCTTCTCCTTCGCCGGCGCACTGGAGCATTACGCGATGGAGCGCACGCAGAAGGAGATTCGCTCGCTGTTTCAAGACGCCCCCAAGGTCGCCACGCTCGTGGATGCCCGCGGCAACGAGACGGAAATCCCCCTCGAGCAAATCCGCGCCGGCTCGCGCCTGCTGGTCAAGCCGGGCAGCCAGTTCCCCGTGGACGCGGAAATCGTCAAAGGCCAGACCGCCGCCGACGAGGCGAACCTCACCGGCGAAGCCACGCCGGTTGAGAAAACCATTGGCGACACCGCGCTGGCTGGCACGATCAATCTCTGGGGTGCCGTCGAAGTCACGGCCCTCCGTCCCGCCGCCGAGAGTGCGCTGCAGAAGATCATCAGCCTCATCAAGGACGCCCAGAAACAGAAAGCCCCTGCGCAACGATTCACGGACAAGTTCAGCGCCGTCTATACCTACGTCGTCATCGCCGCTTCGTTTGCGATGTTCTTTGTCTGGTGGCTGGGCTTCGGCCTCGCGCCCTTCATCTCGCCCAACCCGACCAATCCCGAACTCAGCGCCTTCTACCGCACGATGACGCTGCTGGTCGTCTCCTCGCCCTGCGCGCTGGTGCTCTCCATTCCTTCCGCTGTCCTCGCCGCCATCGCCTGGGGTGCGCGCCACGGCATCCTGTTGCGCGGCGGCGCGGCCGTCGAGAAGTTGGCCGAGGTGAACATCGTGACCCTCGACAAGACCGGCACGCTGACCACCGGCGAGTTGCGCGTGGAAATAGTTGAAAGCTTCCCGCCGGGTCGCGAGCAGGAGGTGGCCCGGTTGGCGTTCTCCATGGAACGGCTCTCCACGCACCCGCTGGCGCGCGCCGTCACCCGCTACGGAAAGCAGCAGGGCTTGGAAGCCCTTGAGCTCCAGGGCTTCGAGTCGCTCACCGCCCAGGGGCTGCGTGCCACCGTGGGGGGCGTTCCCTGCCAACTCGGCCGCCGCGAATGGCTGGCCCAAGGCCCCGCCGCCGCCGCCATCGCGCAGGTGCCGCCGACCGCTGCGGGCCTCTCAGAAATCTGGATCACTGCCGGGCCGTTGCTGGGACGCCTCATCCTCCGCGACGACATCCGCCCCGAGGCGCGTGGGCTGATGGACGAATTGCGCCGCGCCGGCCTCCGGAGCGTCGTGCTCACCGGCGACCGCAAGACCACCGCCGAGCACCTCCGCTCCGAACTGCACCTCGACGAAATCCGCGCCGAGCTCAAGCCCGAGGACAAGGTCGCCGCCATCAAGGAACTCAGTACCGGCACCGGCCGCGTCGCGATGATCGGCGACGGCGTCAACGACGCGCCCAGCCTGGCCGTCGCGCACGTCGGCGTCGCGATGGGCGCCCGCGGTTCCGACGCCGCGCTGGAGCAGGC
>Ga0105047_10011038_pt1 | contig 14701 bp, 15 predicted proteins | sample MAT04_FD_78384 | JGI IMG/M metagenome (GOLD analysis project Ga0105047, IMG submission 78384) | Freshwater microbial communities from Lake Fryxell liftoff mats and glacier meltwater in Antarctica - MAT-04 (megahit assembly) | ecosystem: Environmental > Aquatic > Freshwater > Ice > Liftoff... | reverse complement strand
CATCAGCGTCACGATGATGTGGAAGATGTCCGAGGATGTGCGTGCCGGCACCATGTCGCAGGCCGATTTTCGCGGCGTGGAGTCCTGCCTGAACTCGTCGATTGGCCATTGCATGATCATGGGGACGGCCTCGACCATGGCCTCGATGGTGGAGGCGCTGGGGATCGGTCTGCCCGGTAACGCCGATACGCCTGCCGTCGATGCCGGAAGGTCGCGCCTTGCGCGTGAGGCCGGCCGTCGCGCGGTTGCGCTGACGCTGGCGGGCACCAAGATGTCCAGCATCTGCACCATGAAAGCGTTTGAGAATGCGATTCGCGTGCTGGCCGCCGTGGGGGGCTCGACGAATGCGGTTATCCACCTGACCGCCATTGCCCGGCGGCTTGACTTGCCACTTCGCCTGACGGATTTCGACCGCCTCACCGCAGATGTCCCGGCGCTTGTAAATATTCAGCCAGCCGGAACGCACGTCATGGAGGATTTTTACCGGGCTGGCGGGGTGAGGGCGGTCATGAGTGAGTTAGGCAAGGCCGGGTTGCTGCATGGTGACTGCCTGACCGTCACAGGACAGCCAATATCCTCGCATTACGAAAAGGCCGAGGTGTTTGATCGCGCAGTGATTCATGCTTACGACGCTCCTTTCAAGCCCAACACGGCCCTTGCCGTGCTGGGGGGCAACCTGTGTCCTGGGGGCGCGGTCATCAAGGTCGCTGCAGCGTCTGAACATCTGTTGCAACACAAAGGCCCGGCAGTGGTATTTGACACCGTCGATGTGCTCAACGCGCGCATGGCAGACGAAGACTTCGACGTGCCTGACGATGCAGTACTTGTTCTGCGCAACTGCGGGCCCAAGGGATACCCGGGCATGCCAGAGGTGGGCAACATGGCACTACCCAAGAAGGTGTTGCAGCGCGGCATTCGGGACATGGTGCGAATAACGGATGCGCGCATGAGTGGCTCTGCTTTTGGAACGGTGGTGCTTCATGTCAGCCCCGAGGCTTCGTCGGGCGGTCCGCTGGCCGTCATCGAGGAAGGCGATATGGTGGAGCTGGATCTTGCCCAACGAAGATTGACTTTGCACGTCAGCGAAGAAGATATCGCCAAGCGACAGCTCATACATGCGCAAGGCAGTCTTGCGGTTGCCAAAGCAGCTCCCCGGTCCGGGTATGTAGGGCTTTACCGGGCACATGTCAACGAAGCCAGTGAAGGTGCGGACCTCGATTTTCTCGTCGGTTGTCGCGGCGACGGCGTGCCGCGTGACAGCCACTGAGCCAGGGGGAAGTATGCTTTCTGGAAAAACTGTGCTCATCACTGGTGCATGACAGGGCATCGGGCTGGAAACCGCGAAGCTGGCGCTTCGCAAAGGCGCCAGGGTGATTGCGCTGGACCGCAATGGCCCGCTGCTTCGGCAAGCGTTTCCCGAGACTGCCACGATCAAACTTGAACCCCTCAAATTGCACGACCGCAATCGCACCGTAGCGCCCGCACAAGTCCCCGCAGACCACATGCGAGGCCCAGAATTGGAGAAAGCCTGCGAGCGTCAAGAATTTCACAGCAAAGGATTTACCATGACCGATTCACTTACCCGCCGGCGCATCATGCTGATCGCGCCCCTGGCAGGCATTGCGCTCCTGACCGCTTGCTCGCCAAAAGCATAAGCGCCAGCGGTACCACCACCACCACCGGCACCGGCTCCGGCGCCCGCGGCCGCCCCAGCTCCTGTTCCCACAGAGGCAGCGTCAGCGCCTGCTGCCACCGCCGCTGCTCCGCTTCCTGCGCTTGACGAGAAAGACCCCCAGGCAGTTGCGCTGGGATACGTCGACGATGCCAGCCGCGTGGACACCGGCAAGCACAAGAACTATGTTGCCGGCAGCATGTGTGCAGGATGTGCGCTGTACCAGGGCAAGACCGGCGATGCAGCCGGCCCGTGCGGCATCTTCCCGGGCAAACAGGTCTCAGCCAAGGGCTGGTGCAGCAGCTGGGTCAAGAAGGCTTGACCCCCAGGCGCCGTAGCGCCTCAGGCACTGAAAAAAGTGCCGAACGAACAAGCAACTCCGGGAACTGCAGCATGCGGCGCAACTCAATGAGTTGCTGCCCCGTGCAGCCGCGATGCCAACTCGCGGGAGCCGACTTGTGCATGTCTTCGCGGGCAGAATGGCCGTTTGCATGACGGACCCCACCGTATCCACTACATTGCTGGCAACAACGTTACAGGGAACCCCATGGGTGTAGAAGACCGTAATTGGTGGAAAGACGCACAAGACAAGCGTGACAGCGCTGGCAGCAGCCAGCGGTTCTCACGGGCGATTCGTGGCGCCAATTCCGATCAACCAGGTACTGGAGGGGGCAGCAGCCTCCCGCGCGGACTTCGCTGGGGCCCGCTGGGCATTGTGCTGTTTTGGCTGGTGCTGATGGGCGCGGTGTACGCCGGCATGCAGCAGGTCATGAAACCCCCGCAGGTGACAGTGTCGGTAGCGGGCGACATCACGATCCCACGCGCACGCGATGGCCATTTTTATGTGCCCGGTCTGGTTGCCAACCAACCCGTGGTGTTTCTGGTCGACACCGGCGCTTCGCTTGTGACGGTCAGCCAGGCCTTGGCCGACGCAGCCGGACTCGGCAGCGGGCAGCCGATGCGTTTTCATACGGCCAACGGCGTCATCGACGGTCGGGTCGTAGCCGATGTGCCGGTGTCTATCGGCGGCGCGTCCATATCCGGCGTCAAAGTGGCGGTCGGCCTGTTCGGCGTACGCCCCGACCAGGCTTTGCTGGGCCAGAGTTTCCTGTCCAGATTCCGCATCACGCTGACACGCGACGCCATGCTGCTGCAGGCGGCCGACAAACACTGACACACTGCGGACACCGGGCCCCGTAGAACGCGTATGTCCGATAAATTGAGCTTGACGCGCAGTTCGCCCTCGGTGCTGGACCACCGAATGATGCCAGCGATCCGAGGGGGCGCCATTGCACGGCAGGTCATGCCTGCACAACCGCGGCATTCTTGCTCCAGTATCGACAATCAGCATGGCAACAAGCGCCTGCTGGCGCGCATCGACAAGCCCGACAAAAACTCGAAATTCAGCGCGGCCGACATCGCTGAGCGCAAGTTCATGGCCGCGTCTGCTGCAGGTCGATCCGATCCATGTCGTGGATCTCGCGTTCGCGGGTGGCGGGCCCTTCCATGACGATGGTCTTGAGGCCCCCATCGTAGTCGGCGACCATGAAGCGGCGTTCCGGCAGATGCCCGTGGGTTGAAGGAAACAGGGCGAAAACCTGGTCACCGGCATCAAGCGCATTGACTGCGGCCAAAACGGGCGCCAGAACTTCCGGCGTGGCCCATGTGTTCTCGCGGGGGTGCTGCGCACCCTGTGGCAGGCCGTGCGACGGCCATGCGGGTGCGATTGGCAAATTCATGGTGCAGTGTCCAGGCAACTGGGTAGCTTGCACTGTGCGTTGCCGCACGCTGACACTACATTTCTTCCACGACGGCCCCGCATCCCTGCCAGAAGTCCCTGGCTCCCATGGGTGGCCAGGGTTGCGCGACCTGCGCTGTGCGTCAGCGCAGACATGCCCGATGCGCCAGGCGATCGCGCGCTGGGTTCGCCTGCGCACAGACCGGCCCATTGGTCCGGCCGATGATTATCTTCGTTCAATCCCCTTTGGAGCCTTGATCATGGACATCACGACACGCCGCGCGCGGGTCACCGGACCGGTCCCGTACCGGGCAGGTACCGGGCGCAAACAGAACATACCGATCGGTCCCTGTCTCGTGGAGAGCATTGGCGGGCCGTCGATTGACGTCATCTGGGGTGCACGCGGGCAGAGTTCCGTCGCATTGCCCGTCGAAGAGATCGCGACCGCCCAGCACGATGGGCGCCTGGTATTTCTGGACTGAGAACCCGTCGTATGCATGTGGCGTCGTCGACCTGCGCTTCCAGTTGGCGGACCGTGCTGGCGCCGGAGTCCGTGCGTGTTCGATCTCTTTACGCCCGCGCACAGACGCAGCCGGGCGCAATCAGGATGCTTTGCGCCACCAGGTCTTGTACCGAACGCATTAGTTGCATCTGCCGCGATGGTGGCATGGCAGCTGCACAGCTGTAAAAAGTCAACATATGGTGGCGTGGTGGCGTGGTGGCGGCTGGTCTGTTCGTTAGCGCACAGATGGGCGGCCCCCCGGATGTCATCATGCACCATGACCATAGCCTTGGCAGTTCTTTCCGCGCGCAGCGACGAGCGCATCATCGCGTGACCGGCGCCACGACGCTGGGAGCCAGCATGTTCATCTGGGGCATTGGTACAGCCACGCCAACGACCCGCTACACCAAGGCTGAATGCCTGACAGCCTTTGAGAGGTCCGATTGGTTTGGCCGCCTGGACGCGCGCTCCCACCTCATCGCACGCACCGTGCTCCAGCGCGACAACGGCATTGATGCGCGGCGGCTGGCGGTGGCCACATTGGGCGACGTCTTTCGCATCGACCCCGACACACTCGCCCAGCGCTTCCTGGCCCACGCACCCGCGCTGGCCTCCAACGCCGCCGTGCAGGCGCTGCAAGCCGCCGACTTGGCGGTGCACGACATTGACGCGGTAGTCGTCAGCACCTGCACCGGCTACCTGTGTCCGGGATTGTCTGGCCACGTCGCCGAGCGCCTGGGCTTGCGCGCTGACGTGCAGGCCTTCGATCTGGTCGGCCAGGGTTGTGCCGCAGCATTGCCCAACATGCAGCTGGGGCGTGCGTTGCTGGCCAGCGGCGCCTGTCGGCATGTGCTGTCAGTCTGCGTGGAGGTCAGCAGCGCGGCGATGTACCTGGACAACGACCCCGGGGTGCTGATCAGCGCCTGCCTGTTCGGTGACGGTGCCGGCGCGGCCGTGCTGTCGCATGCTCCTCCGGCGGCGGGCTCGGCGAGCCGACATATCGGATGGGTCGACAACAGCTCGCTGCTGGATCCCTCACAGCGCGACGCGCTGAAATTCGAAACCCGCCAAGGCATGCTGCGCAACGTGTTGACGCGCGCAGTGCCGGCGTTGGCGGCTGACCACGCGTTGCGCGTGCTGCAGACCGTATTGACGCGCGCGGGCCTGCATGGCGGCGACATCACAACCTGGATCATGCACGCCGGCGGGCGCGACGTGCTGCAGGCGCTGGAGCGCCGCTTCGAGTTGCAGCCCACCGATCTGCGCTACAGCGCCGCCATGCTGCGCGAGTATGGCAACCTCTCCAGTGCCTTCGTCTACTTCGTGCTCCAGGCCGCCATCGCCGACGATGCGCCCGATGGCTGGTGGTGGCTGTCGGCCTTCGGCGCCGGCTTCAGCTGCCATGGGGCCTTGCTGCGGGTGCAGCGATGAGCCCGCCGGGCCGCGCCCTGGGTGTGAACCTGCCTCGCGTCGTGCTGCCCGAAGTGCTGGACGGGCTGGCCGCCGAGGACCGGGCCGCGCAGCGTTCACGGCGCGACCTGCAGCGTGTGCACCACGCCATGGGCACGCGCACCACGCTGTTGCGTGCGCTGCGGGCACTGCCGCTGGTGCGCAAGCGAACCGAGTCGTCCGCTGCGCTTCGGGTGCTGGAACTGGGTGCCGGCGACGGCAGCCTGATGCTGCGCGTCGCGCGCGCGCTGCGAGGCGAATGGCCGGCGGTGGAACTGACGCTGCTCGATCGCCTGCCACTGCTGACGGCAGCCACCGTGGCCGACTACGCGCTGGCTGGCTGGACCGTCACGGCCGAGGTCGGCGACGCACTCGACTGGGCGGCCAGTGCCAAAGCCGAGCGCCTGGTGCCGCAGGCTACTTTGCGTTGGGACCTCATCGTGGCCAACCTGTTCCTTCACCACTTCAAGGGCGGTGAGCTGGCCCTGCTGCTGGCCGCGGTAGAGAGCAGCAGCGACCACTTCGTTGCCTGCGAGCCGCGTCGCGCATGGCTCGCTTTGGCAGGAAGCCACCTGGTCGGTGCACTCGGCGCGAACGCGGTGACGCGAGAAGACGCTGTGCTGAGCGTGCATGCAGGCTTTCGCGACCACGAATTGCGAGCCCACTGGCCCGCGTCGACGCCAGGCTGGAATCTGTCCGAAACCGCCGCCGGTCTCTTCAGCCACTGCTTCGTGGCCTCGCGCGCCGCAGGCTCGGGCATGGGTGCTCACTGATGCAAACCCGTTTCGATGCACTCATCGTCGGCGCCGGGCCGGCAGGCAGCAGCGCCGCCATCCTGCTGGCCACGGCAGGCTGGTCGGTGGCCTTGGTCGAGAAGCAGGCCTTTCCGCGCCGCAAGGTCTGTGGCGAGTGCGTTGCGGCAAGCAATATGCCTTTGCTGGATGCCTTGGGCATCGGCGGCGATATCGCAGACACGGCGGGGCCCGAATTGAAGCGTGTGGCGCTGATGCACGGTGCGCATAGCGTCTGGGCCGACTTGCCAGCCGCTGCGGATGCTCGCCACGCGTGGGGACGGGCCATTGGCCGCGAGACCCTGGACACATTGCTGATGGCCCGCGCGCGGGCCTCCGGAGCCACAGTGTTGCAGCCGTGGGCCGTGCAGAAGCTTGCCGGTGTGGGCATAAGCCGCCATTGCACGGTGCGCGAAGCGGCGAGCGGGAAGCTAAAGCACTTGCAGGCGCCTGTGGTGATATTGGCCCATGGCTCGTGGGAGCACTTACCCGATGAACGCGCTGTGCAACGCCTGACCCGCGGGAGCAGTGACCTGCTCGCTTTCAAGGCCAATTTCTCCGGCGCCCAGCTGGCGCCCGGTATTTTGCCGGTGCTCGCCTTCGATGGTGGCTATGGCGGCATGGTGCTGGCAGACGGTGATCTCGTGACGCTGGCCTGTTGCATCCGTGCCGATCGTCTGGAAGCACTCCGCCGGGCTGCACCTGGCAAAGCTGCGGGCGACGTGGTCGAAGACATGCTCAGGCGCCAATGCCGGGGAGTTGCCGAGGCCCTGGATGGCGCGATGCGTTGCGGCAACTGGCTCGCGTCCGGGCCCCTGCGCCCCGGTGTACGACTGCGCAACGACGAAGACGTCTTTCGCATCGGCAACGCCGCAGGCGAAGCCCATCCGATCATCGGCGAAGGCATCAGCATGGCCTTGCAGTCTGCCTGGCTGCTGTGCGCCCAACTGGAGGCCGCTCGGCCAAGCCAAGGTGCAGACACACAGGTCATCTGGCAGCGCGGCGCCCAGCAGCGCTACACGGCCGACTGGCGGCGTCACTTCGCACCGCGACTGCGTGTGGCGGCCGGATTGGCCCACCTCGCCATGCGGCCTGCCGGCGCCGCCGTTTTGATGGCCACCTTGAAGCAATTTCCGAAACTGCTGACACATGGCGCTATCTGGAGTGGCAAGGTCACCGGCATCGGAGACGGATCCACGCCTGGCGTCGGGCGTCAGCGCTGGCCGCAGACGACGGCGATGCAGGCCCTGCAAAGACATCTCCCAGGAGAACTTCCATGACTTCCGTGACATACAAAGACACCGAGAACCGCATACGGGCCCTGCTGGTGAAGGACTTCAAGTTAGACCCCGACATGCTCACACTCGATGCGCCTCTTGAAGATCTGGGCGTCGACTCCATCGGCATGGCGGAGTTGATCTTCAACGTCGAAGACGAGTTCGGCTTGAAGCTGCCCGATGTGGCTGTGCATTTGTCCACTTTCGGCGAAGTCGTCCAATTCATTGACGAAGCCGTGGCAAACCAGCGTGCGTCCGCGCCATCCCCGTTGGCGCAGGGTGTGCCAACCGCGACATGAGGCGCGTGGCGGTCACCGGCATCGGGCTGGTCTCGCCGCTGGGCCACACAGCCACCGGGGTGTTCGAAGCTGCGCGTGCCGGCCGCTCGGCCATTCACAGGCTTCAGATCCCAGGCGCCCACAGACTGGTTGCGCCGCTGGCGGCCACCGTGCAATTTGATGGTACCGAGCACTTCGAACCGCCGCAGTTCCGCCTGCTCGACCGGGTCAGTCAGTTTGCCGTTGTGGCGGCACGGCGGGCACTTGCCGACGCCAGCTGCGAACTTTCGCAGGCCGAGCGCGAGCACGCAGGCGTTTTCGTAGGCACTGGCATGGGCGGGACGTTGACCATCGACGAGGGCTACCAGACGCTGTACGGCGATAACTCCGATCGCATCAAGCCGATGATGATCCTCAAAGGGATGCACAACGCACCCGCCGCCTGGATCGGTATCGAAAACGCCTGGCGCGGACCTAACCTCACCTACTCCACGGCGTGCTCGTCCTCCAGCGTGGCCATCGGCGAAGCCTGGTTACGCCTGGCGTGTGGCGCCATGGACATCGCCATCGCCGGCGGTTCCGAGGCGCCACTGTCGCTGGGATCGCTGAAGGCATGGGAAGCCATGCATACGCTGGCTGGAGAGGACACTGCCGACCCGGCACGTTCCTGCAAACCATTCTCCCGCAGCCGCAGTGGCATGGTGTTGGCTGAGGGCGCCGCATTCGTGGTGCTGGAATCCTGGGAGCGTGCTCTGTCACGCGGCGCTGCGATACATGGCGAACTCCTCGGCTACGGACTGACCACTGACGCGGGCCACATCGCGCGGCCCAGCGTAGACGGCCAGGCAGCTGCCATGTCTGCGGCGCTGGCCGCTGCCGGGATCGCCGCCGATGAAGTGGACTCCATCAATGCCCATGGCACCGCCACTCAGGCCAACGACGTCGCGGAAACCGCAGCGATCAAGCGTGTGTTTGGTGCGCGGGCCAGCCAGGTGCCGATCAGTGCGACCAAGGCCCTGCACGGTCATCTGCTCGGTGCGGCAGGGGCCCTCGAGTTTGTGCTCTCGTTGCTGGCTTTGCAACGTGGCGTGGCATTGCCGACCATGCATCTGGACGTCCCCGATCCGGATTGCGATCTGGACTATGTGGCCCATGGCGCGCGAGTCGGAGCAGCCGGCCGGACCATGTTGTCGAATTCATTCGCCTTCGGCGGCACCAATGCCGTGTTGGCATTGCGGGCTATGGACTGAGGCACAGGACTTGTTGATTCAGTTGTGCATGCCAGCCTGCTGGACCGACACCGTCTAAGCGCAGCCGCACGCATTCAACTACCCTGGCCTGGGCGAGTAGAAAACAACGTACCGCCCCACTGGAAAGCTGCGCATGTCTGCCGCCAGTTCGTTGCGGGCGCGGCCCATCATCGGCTGCGTCGCCAGCAACCGGAACTGCGCACCGAGTTGATCGACACAGCGATCAGCGGCGGCAGGATTGTCGTCGGCGATGTAATCCCAGATTTCCAGCATATCGGCCTCTGCAAGAGGCCGCCGACTTACATGTGACATTCAAGCAACCGTCGGCTTGGAGGCTCGTCGGGCGCGCGCCTTACGCTTGACCGCCTCGGCATCCCAGGTTTCACCTGACCCGCTGGCCAACCCTTGGCGGACATCGCCACGCGACCTTCTCTTTGCCAAGTACTCGCTACTTGCAACGCCACAGCTTGGACCCGACCGGATTCACAAGGAGGTAGATGCCCTTGCCATCGGCGAGTTAGGCCGGCTTTGATCCGGGTCTTGCCTTCTTGACGGTGATGTCTGTCAACGGCATGAGATCTCCCGAAATCGGCGTTTTCAAGGAATACGCGCAGACGAGCACCCCGATACACGCGAGATTACCCCCGACAGGCATCGGCTTGCAATGGGGCTCTTTGAACGGCAGAAAACAAAAAAGCCCCGTGGATTGGGTGCTTTCAGGGGCTTCTTTAGTACCGTATCGGACGGTATAAAACGTAACCTTGGCGGGTGGACGTCTTACAGATCATGTCCGCTAACCCGCATTTGGTAAGCCTTTCCGACTTTTTGGAATCTCAGATGCCCCCAAAAATACCACCGCAGTTTGCCGCTGCCCTGCTTTGCGCTTGACCGCTTCGGCGTCCCAGGCTTCACTCGGCCATCTGGCCAACGCGACATGGCGTCTCACGCGTCGGGAGGCCGTTCGAAAAAGAAGCACTCAGGCAGGATGGCCGGGGCGATGTAGTTGATGTCTTGGACCGACACGCTGCAGGCTAAAAACCCGTCGCGCCAGTGCCGGACGACATCGACGAGTCGATCAATGTGCCCGCGTGCTTCTTCCGCCGACAAACCGAAACGCCCCGCCTGCGACATGAGGTTGTAGATACTGCCCGTGCGACCGTAGTTGCCGACGGTCAAGGCCAGGTCGCGCCTCTCCAGGCTGACCACAGGTGCGGGCACGAGGTCGTAGGCCGGAGACAATCGCCATCCATTCTGCCTGCGCAGCAGGGCGTGGTTGCGCGGATGATCGTCGTTGTTGGTCACGGCGGCATTGAAGACCATCCGCCTGAATAGCTCAGCGCAGTCGGCTTCCGGTTTGTCGGACCAGCGGCGCAAGTTGTCGGCCAGCAGCGGGTAGGACCAGCGCTCGCGGTGCAGGTGGCTGTCACCGCAGTCAAGCACGGTCAAACCGCTGACAAGACCGAAGCGAAGGTAGCCCTTGTCAGTGTGGTCGCGATCGAAGCGTTGCAACATCAGTACATCGCTCCCGCCAACGGATTGGAGCCGCGCCTGTGTGACGTTCAGGCCGCATCTCCGAGCCAGGTCGAGCGTCGCAAATTCGACCCGCTGCAAATTGAAACGGTCATCTCTGGAAGGAAACTTACCGAGCCAGAGGCTTTGCGCGTCCTCGATCGTGGCTTTCGGCCGCGCACCACCCATGCTGGTGCCAGGATCGAGCTGTTCGAGCAGATGGGCGGCCACTGGGCGCCCCTCTTCGATCGCCTGCGTAGCCGCGATCAGCTCGGCCAACTGGTGGGTGCGGTTGTACTGGCGCTTGGGCGCAGGCGGTTTGACCTTCAGTCCGAAACTCAGGCACCCTGCCCCGTCTTGGGGACCATGTAGCAAATAGTCGATTTCCTGGAGGTCAGCCGCGCTGCGCTCGAGCTTGTGCTCGATCACGCGGCGGCCCCAGGCGTCAGGGCCAGCATCTCGAACTGCACCGGGAATCCCCTTGAGCTGGGTGAACTCGAATATTTGCCTGGCAAGAGGCAACTGGAACGGATCGAGTGCAACCGCCTCTTGGCGCTGAAGGTAGCGGTCGCCGTAGCGAAACCGCCCGATCTGCGTGCCGTCGGGCAGCGTCTGCACCCTGAGCAGCGCTGCTGGCACCGTTTCCAACGTGCCTGGTAGCTGAACGTAGACGTAGGCTTCTCGCTCAGAAGTCATAGTCTTCGCTCGCCTTGCGAGCCCTGCCCGCCCGTGTGGGGCGGCGGGAGGCTTCGAGCGCCTTGCCGTGGAGATCGCTGTCGGGATCTGCAACAGCGTCCAGAGACTTGTCCAGGCCGAGTGCCCACAGTACCGTGCAGCAAACCCCGACCGCCGTACCCGGCTTACCGAGTTCAAGTGCCGTGAGGGTGTTTCGGTTGATACCGGCCTTGCTGGCGAGATCGACGATCGACCAGCCGCGCCGAATCCGCGCAACCCGGATGCGCTGACCCAACTGGGTAACCCGCTCGGCAGCCTGCTGAGGAATCAAAAATTTGCTCATTTAACTAGGCATTATTAATACTTAACACCTCATATGTTAGGCTTTTACTACATAGAGCTCAAGTCAAACTCGGAGAATAAAACCGCCAAATTAGGTGATAAAGTTGATAACGCCCTGTATTTTAGGCATTCCATGGCTGACTCAAACTGCTTCTCAGCCCATGCAAATCTGCCGATCCAGTTCCAGCTCACGCAGATGATGCGGTCGATGAAATGGCCACGCGACGCGTTGCCGGAGGGCAACCCCGCAAGGCGCATTAGCAGCCAGCTGCCAGTGAAATCCTGGCACACCTATCTGAACGATTCCACCATGGCCGATGCCGTCCTGGACCGCGTCGGGCACCACACCACAACCACAATATCGATCTCAAGGGAAGGCGCACTTCGCGATAAAAGAGACGGAAAATGAAAACCACAACCTCAGCGCCCAAGACGACTTACCCACCGCGACGGTCGGTTCGTCGCAAGCGCCACCGCGTTACATGCGGCCATTCAAGAGGCCTTCGGTTTGGAGGATCGTCGGGCGCGCGCTTTGCGCTTGACCGCTTCGGCATCCCAAGGTTCACTCGGCCCGCTGGCCAACCCTTGGCGGACATCGCCACGCAACTGCTCTAGCTTTGCCCCCCTCAGGCGATCCTGCTCGTCCATCAGGCGAAGCGCCTCGCGCACGACTTCGCTGGCCGATGTGTACAGACCAGAGGCCACCTTCGAGCGGACAAGGTCTTCCAGTTGGGGCGTCAGGTTGACATTCATTCCCATGATGTGCTCGGTATTGAGTAAAGACAGAATGAATTATGGCCAAAAATGTCAAAGATGGACATCAGTGCCTGGGTTTCACTGTGCCGCGTTTCTGCCTGACCCGCGCTTTTCGACCCAATACCCCCTGCTACTCTTGCTACTCTCGCTACCGTACGGCATTCGGGCGCTGGTCTCCGGTAGCGAGAGTAGCAACAGTAGCAACGCCCTCAGGCACGGAAATCGAATCACTGAAGGTCATGTCTGGTCAATCAGCAGCGCAGGATTGATCGCGACTGCCATGCGCCGCCCGTCTTTCTCCATCCGGGCGCGTCCGCGCTCCGCGAGGATAGCGAGCGCCGCACGCAGGTCGCGACTGTCACGGACGCAATTCGGACCGTACTGGTAGATCCGCTTCGTCGGCACGCGATCGGTGTTGTTGGCCTGCGCTTCGTTGCGTAGCCAGGCATCGAGGCGGATCGCTGCGGCGAGCGATGGCGGCGTGTCCATGTCGGCGAGCAGGCGCCGGGCTTCGTTCAGATGCCAGCGCACGATGCGGGCTGCAGCCTTGACTTCCTGGGACGCTACCGTGCCGGTGACGCCGTGCTCCAGCACATGGAACAAGGCGGCCATCCGAGCGGCGTTCTCGGCTGCCTTGGCCGCGACATCGCGCACACCGCGAAATGCGCCTCGCGCGCCCAATTCGCGCTCGACCTCATCGTGAAAGCGTATCCACTCGGAATGCGCCTGCGGCGACAGATCGAGCACGACCGGCGTGAGGCTTCCGTGCTCGTCGGTCGGGAGCACTTGCGCGAGCAGCTCACGTATGCGCATCCTGAATCGCGCCACCTGCGGCATCGCTTCAGGCGCCGGACGGTAGGCGCGCGTGCCATGCGTGCTCGCAGGCCACGCGACCAGGAAGCGAGCGATAAAACCGGTGCCGCGCGGCAGCGTGCCGGCACGATCCAGAAAGCCACGCAAGGCCTCGGGCTGGAGCATCAACCCGAAGGTGAGCCGCCGGCCACGCAGTATGAATGACGGCTTGGAGCGCCGGTCAATCGCCATCTCGCCGCCGTCCCACAGCACGTTGAGCAGTGCGAGATTGCGCAAAATGGTGTCCTGCCCCATGCCGTGCGCGCCAAACACCGCGCCGGCTTCCGCAGACAACACACCGCCGCTCGGCCATCCGGTGGCGAGCGCATGGGCGAGCGCCTCCGGCGTCGCATCCGCATAGAGCAGTCCCGGGTCGAGTGGCTGCACTGGCGCCTGGCCCACCAGTGCTTCGAATTCACATTCTTCGCCCGCCGAGTCCTGCGCTCGGCGCCGCTTGTGCTTGATCGCTTCCAGAATGCCGGCTTTCTTCGCTTCATACACCGCCTTGGCCGCTTCGAGCTCGGCGATCTCCGGGGACATTTCCTGCCGCTGCCCGGCTTCCCAATCGCGCAGCACCGGGGAGAAAATGGCATCACAGGTGGTCTTGCGTTCTCCCGAGTCGGCGACCGCGAGCATGTAAAGGGACATGGGGCCCACGAGTTGGTGATCCCGGCGCACATTGGCCAGACCCTGTGCCGCCAGCGAAAGGGCTGAAAGCGCAGAGCACGCCACCAGCGCCATTGGCGCTTGTACGAAGGCCTGCGCCTGGCGCACGGCATCACGCAGGATGCGCGGCAGCACCTCGTCCGGATACGACGTCCGTTAATTGGGACACTGACGATACGCGGCAAGGAAGTAGCCTGAAAATTCAATGGAATCAACGATCTCCTATAGCGACCCCCACGCCAGTGCTGGAATCCAAACCGGGACTTTTTGCACCTAAAACAAATCGACCCCGACCAGCATATCAAAGACATCGCAGAAAAGGGGCGCGTCACGTGGCAACGCGAAACCGGCTACAACCTGCGCAGCCATGTTGAACTTGCGATGCAAAGGTACAAGCGTATTTTCGGCAACACGATGAAAGCGCGCGCCCTGCCTCAGCAGAAAACTGAGGCGAGGATCAGTGCGTCTGCACTGAATAGGATGAAAAATCTGGGGATGCCGATCTCCCTGAGGGTCTGAAATAGCGACGGAAATGGCTCGCCTTCACGTCAATTCCGATTTATTCAACAACACCTGATGGAAGTGCTCATCGACCAGTTACTGCAGTTGCGCCAATTTTGTCTGAATGGCGATGGTGCGCTCCTGAGTGGCTCTAAAATCGCCTAAACAATCAATTAGAAGATGGGGTGGGTAATGGCGCGTTTAATTTTGGGTACCAAGCCGATACAGACAACCGTGGTCAATCCAGTGCATATTTTCGCTGGGAATCGGTTATCTCCGCAATCACTACAGGCTCGACTGCGTCAAAAACGATCTGCTCGGTACATCGACGCCATGACGCAACTGGATGCTGGTGGGCACGTCCACAGCACCGCCGCGAATCAAGCGTTGCAAGACGCGATTCAACAAGAGCTACCAGACGTAACTGTTGATGCACTTCCGTT
>Ga0105047_10011037_pt1 | contig 14701 bp, 12 predicted proteins | sample MAT04_FD_78384 | JGI IMG/M metagenome (GOLD analysis project Ga0105047, IMG submission 78384) | Freshwater microbial communities from Lake Fryxell liftoff mats and glacier meltwater in Antarctica - MAT-04 (megahit assembly) | ecosystem: Environmental > Aquatic > Freshwater > Ice > Liftoff... | reverse complement strand
TTACGTCGGCCAGATTGTCGAGGTATTTAACTTTCACCTGCAACTCAAGGTCACGACCGGCGGTCTGATGCAGGCGGGTGGCACGCCCTGAGTCCTCGAAGTGGGTGGCGAGCGGGCAATATCCGGCTCGCTCAACTCATCAATACCCCTCACGCTTGTCGTTGACTGTTCATTCGCAATGGTGACCGCGAACTCGCAGTTGCGCACCTCGGCAGGCTGACGCCGTGCCGTTCCCTTTTGAACTTCGGACGGGCAAATGTGCCCGTCCTACAAATTCGCGCTCGCTCGTTTGGCAACGGGACTCGCGGGCGTCAAGATGTGGGTCTGGATCGCTGGCTCCCGGAATGTCTGGTCCGCGTTTCGAATAGACCGTGGGATAGGCTTCCAGCCTGTCACGTCTCCTGGCTGCGTTGACAGGCTGGAAGCCTATCCCTCGAAGCCCCCCAATGGAACTGCGTTCATGGCCCCACCTCGGGTGTGCATCCTGCGAGCACCAGGCACCAACTGCGATCACGAGACGGCCCACGCCTTCGAGCTGTGCGGCGGGGTGGCGACGCGCGTGCATCTGTTCGAGTTGCTCAAAACGCCATCGCTGCTCCGCGATTACCAAGCCCTGTGCGTGCCCGGTGGCTTCAGCTACGGCGACGACATCGGAGCCGGGGTCGTCTTTGGCAGCCAGTTACAAGGTCAGCTCGCCGAGACGATTGGTGAGTTCCTCCAGCGCGACACGCTGACGCTCGGCATCTGCAATGGGTTTCAGGTGCTGATGAAGGCCGGTGTTTTGCCCGGCGGGGGGACGACTTGGCCCCCGAAAGTCGATCAGCCGCCGCCCGCAACGCTGACCTGGAACGAAAACGGCAAGTTCACCGCCCTGTGGGTCAAGCTGCGAGGGCAGTCATCGAACAATGTGTTTTTGCGTGGGATCGATGAGATCGAGTTGCCGATCGCGCATGCCGAAGGCCGCATCGCCGTACGTGAGCAGGCGACGCTCAACAGCTGGGTGACTGGCAAGCAGGTCGGCTTGTGCTACTCGGACGCCAATGGACACGTTCCCGCGAAGGGGGAATTGCTCCCGTACCCCGCCAACCCGAATGGATCGCTGGCGAACATCGCAGCTCTGGGCGACCCCACGGGACGGGTCCTCGGCCTGATGCCGCACCCCGAGCGTTTCCTGTTTGCGACGCAGCATCCCCGCTGGACGCGATTGGGCCTCACAGGCGCCGGTGACGGGCTCAAACTCTTCCAGAACGCCATCGACTACTTCCGCGCCGCGTAGGCGACGTCGCTCAGCGACTCGCATTCCGAATGGCGGCAACGCTTACACCAGAGGGAGAGAAGGAAGAGAATTGGAAAACAAATCTTCGCTTATCAACACGAATCAGGAGGGGGAAAGGACGCCCGACTCCCGCCGGCTTCTTGCAATCTGTCTGGATTAGTGCAGATTAGTGAAGATTAGTTTTCCAAACCTCTTCCTTAAGATCCAGAACTGCAACTCCCCATTCCGTGTCTGAATGCTGACAGTGAACCTTTCCATGAAACTTCCCACGCTGAACGGTCGCAAGGCTCTTCTGACCGGTATCACTGGGCAGGACGGGTCGTACCTGGCTGAGTTCCTGCTGGCCAAGGGGTACGAGGTCTGGGGGCTGGTCCGTCGCAGCTCGACCGAGAATACATCGCGAATCTCGCACTTGCTCGGACCGGAGATCGCGTCGCGGCTCCATCTCTGCCAAGGCGATTTGGCCGACACGCCGTCGATCTATCACGCCCTCGACCAATCCCGCCCCGACGAGGTCTACAACCTCGCCGCTCAATCGCACGTCCACGTCAGCTTCGACTGCCCCGAATACACCGCTGAGGTGACGGGCCTCGGCACCCTGCGGATTCTCGATGCGATTCGCCAGCTGGGACTGACGACTCGGTTCTACCAGGCATCGTCGTCGGAATTGTTTGGCAAGGTCGCGGAGACTCCTCAAAGCGAGACGACGCCGTTTCACCCCCGCAGCCCGTACGGCTGTGCGAAGGCGTTCGCGTTTGACATCACGCGAAACTATCGGGAGTCGTACGGTCTGTTCGCGGTCAACGGGATTCTGTTCAACCATGAGTCGCCTCGGCGAGGCGAGATGTTTGTCACTCGCAAGATCACCAAAGCTGTGGCCGAGTTGAAGCACGGGCGGGTGGAACCTCTCGCGCTGGGGAACCTCGACTCAAAGCGCGACTGGGGATTTGCCGGGGACTTTGTCGAGGCGATGTGGCTGATGCTGCAAGCCGACCAGCCGGAGGACTTTGTGATCGCGACCGGCGAGACACATACCGTCCGCGAGTTCTGTGAGCTGGCTTTTGCGAGAGCTGGGTTGCCATTGAAGTGGTCGGGGTCGGGAGTGGGTGAGAGGGGGCATGGGCCGCAGGGCCAGTTGCTCGTTGAAATCTCCCCCCAGTTCTTCCGACCCGCTGAGGTCGATCTGCTGCTCGGCGATGCGACCAAGGCCCTCAAGCAGCTGGGGTGGCGTCCCCAGGTGAGCTTTCGTCAACTGGTCGAGATGATGGTGGATGGGGATTTGGCGGGTGCCGTGAAGACGGCATAGCACTGTCACACGGCGAGGAATTCGAGATGTCGGGGGGGCGTTGCCACTCCTCGGGCGGGCGGGGCTCCTGCTGAGCCGCTACGTGGGGATGACGCTGTTTGGCAGGAGCGGCTCAGCAGGAGCTTCGCCCTCCCGGCGGAACCGAACACCAGGTTTCTGCGAGACGGAACGCCAGCCTTGGGGAGCTTCGCCCCAGCACTACACCGGGCGTGTACGAATCGGTCGTGCCCGATTTTACGAACTTTTTTTTCGAAACTTCGCTCGCTATGCGGTGTTTAAGAGGGTGATGTCAGCCAGCAGCTGAATTTCACAGGCTTGCTGACCATCTCTGGGTTACCCCCTCTCTGGACACGGTCATGAAAAAAGCACACGGGTTGGCCACTTTTGCTGCGGGTTTGGGGTTGTTCGCTTTCAGCTTCGCAATGGCCGACGGGCCGGGCAAAGGGGGGGGCAACGGCGGTCGGCCCTCAGGTGGCGGACAAGGCGGTCGTGAAAGCGCACCGGGGGGCCGTGAAGGCGGTCCAGGCCAAGCAGGCCAGGGTGAACAAGGCCAGGGCGGACCGGGGCCGGGCGGTCATGGTGGGCCGGGCGGCATGAGCCGAGAAGAAGCCATGCGGTTCATCCCCGTCACAGCGGCTCTCGACACAGACCAGAACGGAGAGCTCTCCGCTGATGAGATTGCGAACGCTTCGGCATCACTGATGAAGCTCGACCAAAACGGCGATGGCACGTTGACCGCTGAAGAATTGCTTCCCAAAGGTCCCCCACCTGGAGGCAGCCCCGGTGGCCGTGGACGTGGTCCAGGCCAGGGTGGGCAAGGCGGTCAGGGTCAAGGCGGGCGCGGACAAGGCGGCGGACCTGGAGGTCAAGGTAAAGGCGGACCCGGCCATGGCGGTCAGGGCCAAGGCGGCGGCGAGCGGCCCAAACGACCCGAGTAAATTCCACTCGTTCAGACATGACGATTCAACCAGCCAGCGGGAATCCACTTCCGCTGGCTGGTTTCGTTTTGAGAGGGACTCATCTCCGGAACGAATCGCCTCTGGAACACTGGTTCGTGTGTCCACCGACCCGATTGAGGGAACGCTCTTTCGCGGAGCGAAGGGCGACTGTCTCCATTCTCCCCGCGACGCGACACCCGCGGCCCTGCGGCCTATCATCTCTCCCACAGGGTTCTTGTCCCGGTCGGTGGAGGCCGGTACGATTCCGCCGGACGACAGATTCCTTGAGGATTCCAGCTGCGATGTCTGAATACAAATCGGTGGCCGATGTGGGGGACATTCCTGAAGGGGAGGGTCGCTCCTATTCAGTGAATGGTCGGATGGTGGCGGTTTTTCTCTCGGGTGGGGAGTACTTTGCCATTAGTGATACCTGCCCGCACATGGGGGCGTCACTGGGGTCTGGAGCGCTGGAAGACGGGGCGGTGTCATGTCCGTGGCACTGCTGGCGTTTCAGTATCAAGGACGGCTCCTGGCTCGATTCCCCAGACTCGAAACTGCGGGCCGACTGCTTCGCGGTCCGGGTCGAGGATGATGAGATCCAGGTGCTGGTACCCGATCCACCGCCGCGAGGAGCTGTCGCTCCTCCCTCGGAACCCACGCCGCTGCCCTCTCCCGTGAATGGTTGATCTCGATGTCTGATGAAACTGTCGTGTATCTGGCGCGGCACGGTGCGACCGACTTGAATTTGCAGGTTCCCATTCGTCTGCAAGGGAATCAGATCGACAGCCCACTTGCAGCTGTGGGTGTCGAGCAGGCGACGGCGCTCGGTGAAGCTTTACGCGGAGTTCGCGTCGATGCGGTGTATTCCAGTGTGATGCTCCGCGCCCGCCATACCTCGCAGATCGTCGCGGCCCCCCATGGCCTGACGCCGACTGCGGTTGAAGGGTTGCAAGAGGTCAGCGTCGGGAAGTGGGAAGCTTTGTCGTGGTCCGAGATCCAAGCTCGGTATCCCGTGGAGTTCAAAGCGTTCTTCGACAACCCTGCTGAAGTGCCGTACCTCGGCGGAGAGTGCTACATTGATGTACTCGCCCGTGCGCGGCCCGTATTCAACAAACTGGTGGCCCAACACGCGGGGCAGGGGATTGTGATTGTTACGCATAACGTCGTAAACCGCGTTCTGGTAGCCGACTGCCTGGGGCTGGCGCTCGACCGAGCGAAATTCCTGCACCAGTCGAACTGCTGCTTCAATGAAATTCGCTGCCGTCCGGGTGGGATTACCGATGTATTCAGCATGAACAACGATCGACACGTCTGGCCTTGGACAAAGCTCAAGTCGTCCCTTGGACCCGGGATTTAACAAGCTCGGGTGCTGCCTGTGCCGTGGGGCTTGCCCCTTATGAGCCAGAGTCGCATTCCTGAGAATCGGAGCTTCGCCTATGCCGGGGATCGTTTACCACCTTGAACCCGATTTGTCGGCAGACGAATTTATCTCAGTCCTCATTCGCTCCACTCTCGGCGAACGTCGACCCGTCGATGACAACCCTCGTATCGAGGGGATGTTGCGGCAGGCCGACCTCATCGTGACCGCGCGCCACGCAGGTCAACTCGTAGGAGTTTCGCGAGCCCTGACCGATTTTCAGTTTTGCACCTACCTCTCGGACCTCGCCGTGGACGAAGCCTTTCAGCGGCAAGGGATTGGGCAGCGACTGATCGAGGAAACTCATCGGGCCGCAGGCCAGCACACGATGCTGATCCTCATCGCAGCCCCCAAAGCGGCGAGTTACTACCCCCACGTCGGCCTGGAGTCGCATCCGTCGTGCTGGGTGATTCCCCGGCAGGAGTGATTTTCTTTTCGAATGTGAGGCGCTCTCGGAAAGTTACCGGAATTTCGGCAATCGATGTATCGCCCTCTGCGGTCTCCGCATCTTGTTCGGTTGTTCGAACGGTGGGCCACTTCGATTCACCGGTCTCGGAGAGTTCGGCGGCAATTGCAATGTGCGTCGCGGACTCTTCATACAGCCTGCCCTGATTGTCATATCTGGTTTGCTCGCATTTCCCGCATCGAGCGTATACTCTTTTCTATCCTGCCGGGTGATATTGCCTGCGGGAGGCTATCGCTTGGGAACGGACTGTCCTGGGAGCCACGTCACGTCACTGGACGACCACCTAGGTCAGCACCGCATGTCGCACGCTTTGGACGATCCGAACCGCATTGTGATCACCGGCGTGGGGCTGACCTCACCGAATGGCGACACGCTCGACGAATTCCGGGCTGCACTGCTGGCGGGAAAGTCGGGCGTCGTGCCGTATGAAACCCGCTACGTCGGAGCTGTGCTGGCGGGCGTCTGCCGATTTGACGAGTTCAAGTATCAGAAAAAGAAGGATCGCCGCCGAGGCACGCGCGCTGGGTCGATTTCGATTTACTGTGCCAACGAGGCGATTCGCGATTCCGGCTGGGATTGGCCGAACATGGCCAAGGACCGAATTGGCGTCTACTTGGGCATCACCGAACACGGCAACGTCGAGACCGAGAATGAGATCTACGAGATCTCCAAATTTGGCTACGACACCAAAGTCTGGTCCCACCACCACAACCCCCGCACCGTGGCCAATAACGCAGCGGGCGAAGTCACCATTAACCTCGGGATCTCCGGGCCGCACCTGACCCTTGGAGCCGCCTGCGCAGCTGGGAATGCCGGGTTCATCCACGGGGTGCAGATGCTGCGGCTGGGAGAAGTCGACCAGGCACTTGTCGGTGGGGTCTCGGAAAGCATTCACACATTCGGCATCTTTGCGAGTTTCGCCAGCCAAGGAGCCCTCGCCTGGGACGACGACGCAGCGATTGCTTGTCGTCCGTTCGATTTGAATCGGAAAGGGATCGTCGTGGCCGAGGGGGGGGCGATCTGCACCTTGGAGCGACTGCCGGATGCGATCGCCCGGGGAGCGAAGATCTACGCGGAAATCGTCGGGTATGGGATGAACTCCGATGCCAGCGATTTCGTGCTGCCGTTTGCGACTCGCCAAGCGGAATGCGTGCGGTTGGCCCTCAAGCGGGCGAACTTGAAGCCGGAAGATATTGACATCGTCAGCAGCCATGCGACCGCGACGGAGCAGGGCGACATCGAGGAATCGAAAGCCCTGCACGAGGTCTTCGGCGAGTGCAAAGACTTAGCGATCAACAACACAAAGAGCTTCATTGGCCACGCCATGGGTGCGGCGGGAGCTTTGGAACTGCTGGGTAACGTCCCCTCATTCGGTGACCAGACAGCCCACGCGACCATCAATCTCGACGACCAGGACCCCCGCTGCGCTCTGCCGCAGATTGTGGCCAACGTTCCCCGCAAAATGGAGCGAGTGGAACATATCCTGAATAACTCGTTTGGGATGTTGGGGATCAATTCCGTGCTGATCGTCAAGAAATTCCCCCGAGAGCACGGCGGGGTCTACGCCTGAGTGGGGGCGGGCTGCCGGGAAGAAATCGCCCGCCCGCAATCGGCCTTCGGGCTAGATCGGACCCCCTCGGGCGCGGTCCGTTTCAGAGACGTTTTCCTGCTTTTTTCCCTGTGTCCAGCGCCCATTCCGGCTTCGCCCAAACTCGGGACTGAAGCCGCCGGTCGATCCTGATCCACGCTCTGGCGAGACCCCCCCGCAGGCAGTGGGGCCAATCCGCGTGGAGCGGCACAGCCATCGCATCAGTCTTCACTGTTGCGTCTCGGTACAATTGGCCGGCCGGTCTGTTATGGTTACGCAGGATGAATCGAGCGGGAGGACTAGGAGTGTTCCTCTCCGCCGATCCATTCAAGAACCACCGGGTGTCCCAGTGCGTTCCGTGCCGGAGGATCGAGTCGCTCCCGGCATCGTTTTCCTCGACTCGAATCTGTTGGATGTGCTGATGTTACGAATGATGAAACTGTTGGTGTGTGTCGCAGCTGTGGCGACCTGTTGCGAAGTTCAAGCGGGTGGTCGGTCGTTTACCCGCCAGAGCAGCCGGACTCAGTCCGGTTCGGGCTCAACCGGTCACTTCGTGGGATTGCCTGGCAATTCCTTCGAAGGCGTGGGAATGGGTTCGACCCGTCGTCAGGCGATTGACAACGCCTGTCAGCCAGGTGGTTCACGACGTGCCACCAGCAAGTCGGTGACTCGTGGTGCAAACGGTCAGTTCTACTCTTCCGTTCTGTACAACAACTAATTCGATCTGCATCTGGTGCATGGCATGGCGATGCCAGGATGGCATCGTCGGCTGACCAGAGCTGGCGCTGCTGGGATGAAGATGGAACTTGTCCCAGCGTCACGCTCTCTATCTAAAATCGATACTTCCGAACAGGTTTCCGTTGGCTGGCCACATTTCGCCGCCCCGCGTGTCTCCAAAGTCACCGGACTCTCCAATTCCAGTGAAGCCGCTCCGAAATCGCAAAACGGCGAACAAGTCCGATTTGCGCGTCTCTCAAATCGAGTTCACTCTAGCCAGCAATCCGAACTCACTTGATCGCAGTTCCACCGGAATCAAAGAGGACGGCGACTTTGGAGCCTGCCAGTCTGAAGTGAGTCGCCTCTCTGCCAAGCTGGCAGTGGCCATCATGTTCAGTGGATCATGCCTTGTTCATTAGTCGTTACCTAATAGCCGTTTACGCCTGTTTGTTGCGGGCTGGCACAGCGGTTGCTATCCATCGAACAGTCATTCGGAAATCATCGAGACCGGCAGTCCGCTGCCGGTTCGTGACCGGGACGGGGATTCGCGAGCGAGTCCTACTCCGAGAATGTCGTTCTGCCGCCGCAACGCCGTACATGAGGAGCATCCGTGGCTAAATTGCTCAGTTTTGACGAAGACGCCCGCAAGCAATTGTTGGAGGGAGTCTCCAAGCTGGCCCGCGCCGTGGCTTGCACCCTCGGCCCACGCGGACGCAATGCCGTCCTCGACAAGGGTTGGGGCGCTCCAAAGATCACCAAAGACGGTGTCACCGTCGCTCAAGACATCGAACTGGAAGACAAATTCCAGAACTGTGGTGTCCAGCTCGTGAAGGAAGCTGCGTCCAAGACCGGCGATTCGGCTGGCGACGGAACCACGACTGCCACGGTTCTGGCTGAGGCGATGTACCGCGAAGGCCTCAAGTTCATCGCAGCTGGAGCGGCTCCTATCGCTCTGGGTCGCGGTGTCCAGAAGGCTGTGGAAGCCGTCATCGAGAACCTGAAGAAGATGGCGAAGCCCGTGCTCGCCACCGATCGCAAGGCCATCGAAACTGTCGCTGCCATTGCGGGCAACAATGACAAGGAAATCGGCCGAATCCTGGCTGACGCCCTGTTGAAGGTCGGCAAGGATGGGGTCATCACCATCGAAGAAGGCCGCCAGACCCAGACCGAAATTGATCTCGTCGAGGGGATGCAGTTCGAACGCGGTTACCTGCCTCCGCACTTCGTGACCAATGAAGACGATCAGGTCTGCGAAATGGAGAACGTCAAGATTCTGATCCACGAAGAGAAGATCTCGAACGCCCGTTCGTTGGTACCTCTGTTGGAGCAGGTCTCCAAGGCCGGTGCCCAGCTATTGATTATCGCCGAGGATATCGAAGGCGAAGCCCTTGCGACCCTCGTGGTCAACAAGATGCGGGGCATCATCAAGGTCTGCGCCGTGAAGGCTCCGGGCTACGGCGATCGTCGTAAGGCGATGCTGGAAGACCTCGCAGTTCTCACAGCCGGCAAGGCGATCTTTAAGGATTTGGGCCTCAAGCTGGAAGCGGTCACGATCGCTGATTTGGGCACCGCCAAGAAAGTTCGCATCGACGCCGAGAACACAACCGTTGTTCAAGGGGCTGGCAAGAAGGACGCGATCGAAGGTCGCGCATCCCAGATCCGCAACGAGATCGAAAAGACCGACAGCGAATACGACCGCGAGAAGCTGCAAGAGCGTTTGGCGAAGCTTGCTGGTGGTGTGGCCCAGATCAACGTCGGAGCTGTCACCGAAACCGAAATGAAGGAACGCAAAGACCTCATCGATGACGCTCTGCACGCGACCCGTGCAGCTGTCGAAGAAGGGGTGGTTCCTGGCGGAGGAGTGGCACTTCTGCGCTGCAGCAAGGCTCTCGACAAGGTCAAGTTGACCGGCGACGAAGCTCTCGGCGTCCAGTTGGTCCGCAACATCCTCGAAATGCCTCTCCGCATGATCGCATCTAATGCGGGCATGGATGGCTCGGTTGTGGCGAACAATGTTCGCAAGTCGAGCGACATGAACTACGGCTTCGACGCTCTGAATGAGCGTTACGGCGACATGTTCGAGTTCGGAATCGTCGACCCGGCCAAGGTGGTCCGCCTCGCACTTCAAAATGCATCGAGCGTGGCGACCCTTCTCATGACCACTGATTCCATCATCGTTGAAGAGCCGAAGGCGGCTGACGAAAAGGATGGACACCATGACCACAGCCACGATGGTGGCGGTGGGATGGGTGGCATGGGAGGCATGGGAATGGGTGGCATGGGCGGAATGGGTGGCTTCTAAAGTCAGCCGTCAGCCGTCAGCTATCAGCCGTCAGTCACACATGATGAGACGTGAGTTGTTAGAGGTGAGTGAGACATAGAGGCATAGACCAGTGGTTCTGCTTCTCGTTCGAATTTCGTCCTTCGGATTTCGAATTTCTCTTCTTCCCCCAACCCTCATCGCTCAACCCTCAACCTTCCTAGGAAAACTACCATGAGCATGAGCCTCAAGCCTCTCGATGATCGTGTCGTCATTCGTCCTGTCGATGCCGAAGAAACCACAGCGGGCGGCATCGTCCTTCCCGATGCGGCCAAGGAGAAGCCACAGCGCGGCAAGGTGCTGGCAGTCGGCCCGGGTCGACTCCTGGAGAGCGGCGATCGCGTCGCGATTTCCGTCGTCCTGGGCGACGAAGTGCTGTTCAGCAAGTACGGCGGGACGGACATCGAAGTCGATGGTCAGGAAGTCAAGATTCTCCGCGAAAGCGATATCCTCGCCAAGATCGTGAAGTAGGAAGTGAGCGATCAGCAGTCAGCCATCAGTGATCAGCCAGAAAGAGGCTGTATCATTTCTCGCTGAAAGCTGGATGCTGATGGCTGACAGCTAGTGTCTGTCATAGGAAACCCCACACTCACACAACAACTCCTCCAGGAGCCCGAAGTGGCTAAGCAACTTCTGTTCGATGATCGTGCCCGATTGAAGCTCTTGAAGGGCGTGAACATTCTGGCTGACGCTGTCGCGGTCACGATGGGCCCCACCGGGCGGAACGTGATTATCGACAAGTCGTTCGGCAATCCCGTCGTCACCAAGGACGGCGTGACTGTTTCGAAGGAAGTCGAACTCGAAGACCCGTACGAGCACATGGGTGCCAAACTGGTCAACGAAGTGGCTAGTAAAACCAGCGACGTGGCTGGGGACGGCACGACGACCGCGACTGTCCTGGCACGAGCGATCTACCACGAGGGTCTCCGCAGCATCACCCTCGGGGCCAACCCGACCGTGGTTCGCAAGGGGATCGAAAAGGCAGTCGACTCGGCCATCGAGTTCCTCGAATCGATCGCTAAGCCGGTAAGCGATAAGAAGGAAATCGAGCACGTCGGAGCGATTTCGGCCAATAACGATTCCGCCATCGGCAAGCTCATCGCAGACGCAATGGAGCAGGTCGGACGCGATGGCGTCATTACCGTCGAAGAAGGCAAGTCGAACAGCACCACTCTCGAACTGACCGAGGGCATGCAATTCGACAAGGGATACATCTCCCCCTACTTCATCAACGATACCGCTTCGATGAAGGTGATCCTCGAAGATTGCCATATTCTGCTTCACGAGAAGAAGATTTCGAGCCTGCGAGAGCTCGTTCCACTCCTCGAAAAGGTTGCTCACTCCGGCAAGCCACTGCTCATCGTGGCCGAAGATGTCGACAGCGAAGCGCTCACCGCCCTGGTCGTCAACCGGCTGCGTGGCGTGCTGAAGATCTGTGCCGTTAAGGCTCCGGGATTCGGCGATCGTCGCAAGTCGATGCTCGCTGACATGGGTGTCCTGATCGGTGGAACGCTGATCTCCGAAGACCTCGGCATCAAGCTGGAAACCGTGGAACTGTCGCACCTCGGACGAGCCAAGCGCGTCGAAGTCGACAAAGACTCCTGCACGATCATCGATGGTGCGGGCAATGAGAGCGAAATCCAGAAACGCGTCGCTCAGATTCGCAAGCAAATCGAAGGCACCGATTCCGAATACGATCGTGAGAAGTTCCAGGAACGCCTCGCAAAGCTCACCGGTGGAGTCGCTGTCATCTCGGTCGGTGCTGCCACCGAAGCTGAAATGAAGCAGACCAAGGCCCGCATGGAAGATGCCCTGCATGCCACTCGCGCCGCTGTCGAGGAAGGCATTCTGCCTGGCGGGGGCACAGCTCTCATCCGTGCGATCCCAGCTGTCGAAGCGACCAAGGCCAAGGGCGACGAGAAGATTGGTGTCGACATTGTCGTTCGGTCGCTGACCGCTCCGATTCGTCAGATCGCTGAGAACGCTGGTGTCGATGGTGCCGTGATCGCTGACGAAGTTCGCCAGCGTGACAAGAACATTGGCTACAACGCCGTCACCGCCGAGTACGTCGACATGTTCAAGGCCGGGGTCATCGATCCGGCCAAGGTTGTCAAGAACGCCCTGCGTAACGCAGCCTCGATCGCCGGTCTGATGCTCACGACCCAAGTGCTCATCACCCGCACTGATGATGTCGCTGACGGCAAGGCTAAGGCCGCCGTCGAAGGGGCTGTGAAGTAGCTCACCTCAGCCGCATGTTGAACTCAACGAGCCACCGGTCAACGTGATCGGTGGCTTGTTTGCTAGGTGAGCTGGCAGCTTTCAGCCATCAGCCAGAAGCACTCTTGCAACGAATCTTTTTCCCTCTGGCTGACAGCTGATCGCTGCCAGCTGATGGCTCGCCACCCATGCCCTCCCCCCGCGACTATTACGAATCCTTGGGCGTCGAGAAATCGGCCTCGGCGGATGAAATCAAAAAGGCTTACAAGAAGCTGGCGCTCAAGTACCATCCCGATCGCAATCCGGGCGACCAGGCAGCCGTCGAGAACTTCAAAGAGGCCGCAGCTGCGTATGGCGTTCTGTCGGACGCTGACAAACGGGCCCGGTACGATCGGTTTGGCCATGCCGGAGTGAACGGCCCGGGCGGTGGCGGAGCGGGTCCGCAGTTCCATGACCTCGGAGACATCTTCGAGCAATTCGGTGATCTCTTTGAGGGGTTTGGACTCGGCGGCGGTCGCAAGAAATCCCGTGGCGGAGCTCAGCGAGGCAGCGACATCAAAACCTCGGTGACGATCGACCTCAAGCAAGCCGCCACGGGGGTCGAGCGCGAGGTCGATGTTCCTCGCAAGAAGTCGTGCGTCAAATGTTCGGGTTCCGGTAGCGAACCCGGCCACAAACCGGAACGCTGTGACTATTGTGGGGGCCAGGGACAAGTGATTCAGTCCCAAGGCTTTTTCCGAGTACAAACTCCCTGTCCGGCCTGCCGTGGACAGGGAACAATTATCCGGCACAAGTGCAACACATGTTTCGGCTCCGGTCGCGAAGATGAGAAGGTCTCGTTGAACGTCAAGATCCCCGCCGGGATCGACAATGGAATGCAGCTGTGTTTGCGGGGCGAGGGCGAGGCTGGACCGAACGGCGGGCCGCGCGGCGACCTGTATGTCGATGTGCATGTCCGGCCGCACTCGGTCTTCAAACGCGAAGGTGTCCACCTTCTTTGCCAAGTGCCAATCAGTTACACCCAGGCGGCCTTGGGGTCGAAGATTGAGATTCCTCTGTTGGAGGGAAAGACCGATGTCGAACTGTCCGCTGGAACACAACCCGGTGAAGTCATACGTCTCCGTGGAAAAGGCATGCCTGATCCACGCGGTGGACGCACCGGGGACCTCCATATCGAAGTCCAACTTGTCGTCCCGAAAAAGCTGGACTCCGACCACGAAGCCCTGCTCCGTCAACTGGCCGCGATGGAGCAGGCCAACGTAATGCCGCACCAGAAGAGCTGGTTCGACAAGGTCAAGACGCTCTTTACGGGAGAGGAGGGGGAGGACAAGTAGCAAGGGCCAAGTAGCAACGGACAAGGGACCGTGTGAACCACGGAGGCACGGAGAAGAGGTCAAGTGGCGGTTGCCGTGTGAGAGTGCTCGGAGTGCGAGACGTACGTTGCAAAGTCGCCGGACTCTCCGAGTCCGGTGGTTCGACATTCGCTCCTTGACCGGGCGTCCTCGCCATGAACGCCAGACTTCTCCGTCTTTCATCGCCCTCCATCGTGATTCGCAGACCACGCGGGGACAAAGGATTCGGAGAATCCGGCGACAATGACAACCGTAGAGCAGACATTCCTGTCCGCTGTTCCGGAGTGCGAGCCCTGAAACTACTCCCGTGTCACTCCCTCTGTTCTTCTCTGTTCTTCTCTGTTCTTCTCTGTTCTTCTCTGTTCTTCTCTGTGCCTCCGTGCCTCCGTGGTAAAACCTCTTCAGCTCGACCCACCATCACGCCGCGTCACCCTCAACATTTAGCCATCCTTATGTCCACGACACCTGAACAATCCTACGACTCCTCTCCTGACGATGATCTCCCGTTCCCACCGGAGATCCTCAACGCGGACTTGAGTTCCCCCGAAGACTGGGTGTCACTACAGGACCAGCTGATCACCGCTCAGACCGAACGTGACGAGAACTACCAGAAGTACGTGCGCGCCCTGGCCGACATGGACACCTATCGCCGCCGCGTGATGAAGGAACGCGAGGACGATCGCCGTTTCGCACCGCTGTCTCTGGTGAAAGACTTGCTGCCCAACCTCGACAACCTGCGCCGCGCCGTCGATGCGGCCAAGACCGCCAGCAGCATCGATGATCTCGCCAAGGGGGTCGACATGGTCCTCAAGCAAGTGGACGAGACCCTCGCCAAGCACGGAGCCGACCCCATCTCCAGCATCGGCCAACCCTTCGACCCCAACCGGCACGAGGCCGTCGCCCAAGCCCCCTCCGCCGACCACCCTCCGATGACCGTGCTGCAAGAGTTCGAACGCGGCTACATGCTGCATGATCGAGTCATTCGCCCCAGCAAGGTGCTGGTGTCGAAGGAGGCCTAGCCCCTCGCCCATTGGTATCTACACAACTCTCCGGTTTTGAACAACGGGATGGGGAGTGGAATTTGAGCGATGAGAGTTTTGAGGG
>Ga0105047_10011036_pt1 | contig 14702 bp, 15 predicted proteins | sample MAT04_FD_78384 | JGI IMG/M metagenome (GOLD analysis project Ga0105047, IMG submission 78384) | Freshwater microbial communities from Lake Fryxell liftoff mats and glacier meltwater in Antarctica - MAT-04 (megahit assembly) | ecosystem: Environmental > Aquatic > Freshwater > Ice > Liftoff... | reverse complement strand
ATTCTGTAAAAATATAAAAAAATTTTGTGTTTCATATTTACACCCGTTAGTAAATAAACACAAAACTTAAAAATGGCCAAAGCAGGAAAAATTGTAGGAATTAGACTGGGTGTAGCAGGTCTGGCTTATTTATGCGGTAAGGCTTACAACATCAAAGAGGAAGTAAAAAAACGCTCTGTATCTAACCCTAAAATGATTGCCAAACCAAACATAAAGGGCTTAATATTTTAGTAGATATTAGCCTACAAATTTTAAATCCCGGTTCTGTAAATATTCCTTTTGAATATTACGTCGATACCATTGTGTAAAGACACTACAAAAATGGCCGATTTTAATTTTAATGGTAACGACAAGGCCATTGCATTAAAAGCACGGAGCAAAACCCCGCTCGCTTTTTAGGTAAGTATTACCAACCTTAACACAGCTTTTAAATGGGCACAGGTAATAAAAGCCATCAGTGATGTGTAAGAATTAAGTTGGTAAAAAGTTTGAAAGTAAATCACAATGCCATCTGTTTCCCCTGTTACCAAACAAAACCCGGCATTACAAAATACATAATGCTCCAGTATTTATCTTCTCTATGCATGTACAATTTATACGGTCCTTCATAATGTATCATTTCGCCGTTTTCCATAATGGCATCGTATTTTAATTTGCCTTCCGCATGTCCCATTCCACTTTCCTTATCGTACAATTCAAATTTAATTTCATCAATATTATATCCATCATTTTTAAAGGCAGTAAACGATTCAAAAAACATATTCAGTTTTTCAAAGAATACTTTTCGGTCAATCTCATTACCATCGGCAGTAATAAAATGATATGCCAGTTCTGAACTGTATTCATCAAAATCTCGGGTAAACCAATGTTTTAAAAACTCGTGTGTATTTTTTTCAATATCTACTTTATCGTTGGGGTAAAACTCTTCGTATATAAAATGCCAACCACCACCAAACATAGATTCCTTCTCTATTTCAAGGCCAAATAACTCTTCTGTAATAAATGTATAAATTACTTCGTCGGGGTACGGACCATCGCAAATATCTAATGACACGCCGTGCTCTTGCATAGCTACCGTAATACTTTCTAAAGCTGTTGCTACTTCTTCTTTTTCTAATTCATTTACCTTTTTAAAGGCAGGACTACCAATTTTTTCATACACAGTTGTTAACTCGGCATTTTTACTGTTGTCTTCAAAAGCAATCATATTTTTTAAGAACTGGTTTTCAATTTCAGGCGGTAAAGCTGCATCCCCCTTCATAAAAAATCCATCTCCATATTGTGCTTGAAGCTTGATTTTTAAAAATTCATTCTCCAATTTCATATTCTCTATCGGGTCTTCCGAAAATTTTTCTTCTTCTTCCATAACAAATAATTAATTATTTAAATGTAGTAATTTATTTTGTGGTGTGTTATTATACCACTTACATTTATACAAATTATTTTATGGAGTATAAACTTTTTATGTTGTTGCTTGGTTGCAAACCTACAGGTAGAAATACCGAACAGCACGATATTTTTTTTGGTATTGCAGAAGATCTGAGAGATCTAATTCCTCAAATAAAGGCTTTTTGGAAAGGATCTGGCAACATACATATTGATGGATGGAGAATTGTAAAAAATGTAGATGGCTATGCAATAAGTGTTTCAGAGAAAAATGATAATAATAATAATGGTAAGAATTTATTTTTTTTAAACTTAGGAGGATATAAGCAAGATGAGTTTGAAGAATTTCATTATAAAATATTATCCGTTTCAAAAGATAAAGGAGAAGCAATTGCAGCAGCAAAACAAACTGCTTTTTTTAAACATACCGGTTTTGGAAAATTAGCTTCATCACATATTGATGATAAATACGGAGTAGATGTAGATGATATATTTGAAATAAAAGAAATTTTATCCGCTAAAGCTAAAGAGCAATTTTCAATTTGTATTGCAAAAATAAAAGACAGTTTATTGCCGGAAGATAAAATTGAACTGGGATATTTTAAACTGGATTCTCTTTAAAAGTATTTTGTAATAGTTAAAACAATATCACTTTCTATTTATTTTTATTATTTACCAGCATCCATTTTGCAGTTTCATAAATAGCAGTGGTTAGTTGAGACATTTCCTTTTTTACAGAGTCTTTCTGCAATACCGTAAGCACAAGTGTATCTTTTGTAACAGGAACTAATTCATCTTTTTGGATGCGTATATTTTTACGATAAAAAAAGTGATCGTTCACTACCCCTATCCAACCCGGCGCATGGTAAATTATAAATGCAGCGTGTGGCTTTTTAGTAGTATCCAATAAATTTCTTCCAAGGGTTGTGTTTGTGTATGGTTGGGCTATCATGCTCGCCACTGTAGGCAACACATCTATCTGAGATACGGCTTCGGTATGTAGTTTTGGGGTAAGCAAGGCAGGTGCATAAAATAATAATGGCACGTGCTCATCTGCCAATCGTTGTTCGGTCCATGCGCTAGGGTAAATAGCTGTGGCATTGCCTTCCACACCATGATCTCCTACAAAAACAAAAATAGTATTATCAAAGTATGCTTCCTTTTTTGCTGCTTCTATAAACTTTTTAAAACAGTAATCTGTATATGCAAATGCATTGTATTCCTTAAGCGATTCAAAGCCATATTTTAATAGTTCTTTCTGCGGAATAATTTTTTGGATAAAATCCGCATCCTCCACTGGCAAATTAAATGGTCTAAAATTATCTGCCGTTTGTATTATTGTAAAAAAAGGTTTAGTTTCTTTTGCCATAACCTTATTTGCTTCTAAAAATAAATTCTTATCGCTTATGCCCCACACATTTAATTTTTCTGCGGTGTATTTTCCTTCTTCATAAATATTTATGTCGTTTATATTATTTAAAAGTCCTTTAAAATTATTGAACTCACTTCTGCCACCAATAAAATAATATTTGTTGTAACCTTCAAAATCATTGATGATGGTGCGCTGGTTTACAGCAGCTTCATTGCGGGTAGAAAATGTAGAAAGTTGTACATCTGGCGTACCTGAAATAATAGCGAATACGCCGCGGGCTGTACCAAATGTTGGTGAAAAACAACGGTTAAAAAATATTCCTTCTTTGGTTAAACTATCAAAAAATGGCGTGCTGTTTAATGGGTTGCCACTCATGGTACTCTTGTACATGCTAAAACTTTCGCAAATTACCAATACTACATTTGGCTTGCTTTCCAAAGCTTTGCTATCGGGGTGAGTAACCCTAAAATAGTTGTAAGACCCATTATTACCCAACCCAAGAAATGCAATCATTTGCGAGTGATACTGTTTTGCATTCATATTTACATCCGGTTCTCTAAACCTAAGCGTAGTAAAGAAATTTTGCATGGGGTTCAATGCTACGTTGCTTTGAAACCCACCGTTTAAATTAAACGCTCTAAAAAAATTAAGCGGTTTGGCTGTAAAAAAGCCATAAACAAACCAACCTAACAACAGAAGTGCAGCCAAATGCCAGCGGCGGCGATAATCGAATTTATGTACATTAATATTTTTGCCAACCACCACTACATGTGTACGGCGAATCATCCATGTAATCATAAGTACTGCACCAAAAAGTCCAATCAAAATCCACACTATTGGATAACTCTGCCATATCATTTGAATGTTCTCTTTAGGATCGTCTGCAAAAATTAAAGCATCGGCATTTAACCTTGCATTAATATAGGAGAACTGCCCAAAATCTGCCCCATAAAAAAACAATACAAGCAAGGTTATTATGCCGAGATAACCAGTCCATATTTTTTTAGAAGTCTCATTGTAGAATGGTGAAAACCTTGGCACTACCGAAAGTATAGCAATAGGTAATAATAAAAAAGCGATCCACCTAAGATCATACTTTAAACCTAACCAAAATGATGGAAATAATTGTGACCACTCTGTAGCGCTGGGCTTAAATATTACAACGGTGGCAATTCTAAAAGCAGTAAAAATACACAGGTAAATAAAAAACAATGTTATAAGCCACTGTATGGTTTTTGGCACTCGCCATTTAATAAGCATCTCGTAAAAATAATGAAGTTTACATTATCAGGGCATTTTAAAAAGTCCATATTTTAAAATGCAATAAATTGCTCTTACACCATCTTTCCAGCCTATTTTTTTCCCTTCATTATAAGTTCTCCCATAATACGATATGCCTACTTCATAAATTCTAATATCTTTTATACGGGCTATTTTTTGCGTTACTTCCGGCTCAAAGCCAAAACGCTTTTCTTTGAGATTAATAGATTTAATGATCTCTGATCTAAAAATCTTGTAACAGGTTTCCATATCAGATAAATTTAAATTTGCAAACATATTAGAAAGTAATGTTAGAAATTTATTACCTATTGTGTGCCAAAAGAAAAGTATGCGATGCGGTTTACCACCCATAAACCTGCTGCCATACACAACATCTGCCACACCATCTTCCAGCGGTTGTAATAAAATTTTGTACTCTTCGGGGTTGTATTCCAAATCTGCATCCTGTATAATAATATAATCGCCGGTTGCCGCTGCAATACCTGTATGTAGTGCTGCGCCTTTGCCTTTATTTATCGCATGGCTAAACAATTGTATGTTTTGCTCAGGGTGCTGGGTTGTATAACTTTTTATTGCAGCAACTGAATCATCTGTACTGCAGTCGTTCACAATAATGAATTGTTTTGTAATGTTATTTTGTAACTGCACGGCTTTTATTCTTGCAAGTGTAACTGCAATTGTGCTGCCTTCGTTGTAAACAGGGATTACGATAGAAAGGATCTTCATTTATAGAAAACAGTTTTAAAAAAGTAAATACAATTTCAAAAGTACATAAAAACAAGCCAAGCAAATTTTATAAATCCTTTCATTAAAAAGTGTACTTTTTTATTGAAAGAGTATATTTGTGTTTCAACGTCAATGATGATTAATGCTAAAGAAACTTCTTGAAACAGACCGTTATCTTTTTTTAAAAATAAACCAAGGTTGCAAAAATGTTTTTTTTGATACGATCATGCCCTTTTTTAGAGAGCCTAAGTTTTGGGCGCCACTTTATCTCTTTGTATTACTTTTTGTATTTATAAATTTTGGAAAAAAAGCTATTTGGTGGGTAATGGCTACCATCATTACTGTATCTCTTACAGATGTTGTTAGCAGCAAATTTATTAAGCCATTTTTTGCCCGTCCCCGTCCTTGTATGGATCCTGATTTCTCCAGCCAGGTAAGACTGGTAGCCGCTTATTGCGGTGGCAATGGAAGTTTCACCTCTTCGCATGCAGCCAACCATTTTGGCTTGGCCATGTTTTTCTTTGTAACCATGCAACACCTTGCACCCAGGTTTGTAAGCTATTTTTTTGTATGGGCTGCGCTGGTTTGCTTTGCACAAATTTATGTAGGTGTACACTACCCTTCAGATGTTAGTGGTGGCGCTTTACTTGGCATTTTTACAGGAGGTATAATTGGCAAATTTTACAACAACAAAAAAGGATTATTACAAAACACTTTGTAAATATGAAAAGTAATTTTATAAAGTATATACTCTTACTCATCCCTGTTTACATCATAGGTTTTGGTATAGATATTATGGATATTGATGCCTCACAATATGCAGAAATGAGCAGGGAAATGAGCAACAGTAACAGTTACCTACATGTGTATGAAATTGGAAAAGACTACCTGGATAAGCCGCCGCTGCTATTTTGGGTAACCTCAATAAGCATAAAAATATTTGGCGTAAATAATTTTGCATACAGGTTTCCTTCCTTTTTATTTGCACTGTTTGCATTGTTATCTACTTACAGGTTTGCTCTACATTATTATAAAAAAGAAATTGCTTTTTTGGCAGCACTGGTACTCGCCTCTTGCCAGGCATTTTTTCTTATTAATCATGATGTAAAAACCGATACCATTTTAATGAGCTGTGTTATTTTCAGCATCTGGCAATTAGCTGCCTGGTTTCAAAACAAAAAAGCTGTACACTTCATTCTGGCATTTGTAGGTATTGGTTTTGGTATGCTGGCTAAAGGTCCCATAGCATTGATAGTTCCTATTGTAGCTTTTGGCACTCATTTTTTACTTACAAGAAATTTTACGGCTATTTTTAAATGGCAATATCTTATCGGGATCATTATTATTGCCATTGTATTATTACCTATGTCCGTTGGTTTATATACCCAATTTGATCTTCATCCTGAAAAAATTGTGAACAACAAAACAGGCGTTTCAGGAGTACGTTTTTTTTACTGGACCCAAAGTTTCGGCCGCATTACGGGTGAATCTATATGGGACAACAACAGTAATATATTTTTTCTTTTTCAAAATATGTTATGGGCTTTTTTACCTTGGATCGTTATTTTTTCAATAGCTTTTTTTATAGAGTTTAAATTGCTCGTACAACAAAAATTTAAAATTTCCAGTAATGCTGAATGGATCTGTATGGGTGGTTTCACACTTGGTTATCTTGCATTAGGCTCCAGCAAATACCAGCTACCGCATTACATTTTTGTTGTATTCCCTTTTGCAGCCATTATAACTGCTAAATTTTTATACAATCTTTACAATGAACAACAATTTAAAATGCGCTCTTTTTTAGAAAAAAGTCATTTTATTATTTTTACCTTATTACACATTGCGTTATTTATTTTATTAGCCTTTAGTTTTCCTGCACCATGGTGGATGCTTGTTTCTTATGCCGGCATTCTTGTACTATTTTATTTTAAATTCACAAAAAAAAGCATTCCATATTATCTTGTAAAACTGTCAGTGTTTAGCTTTTTAATAATAAATTTATTTTTAAACTGCTGGGTTTATCCTGCTTTGCTTCATTACCAGGCGGGGAATACAATTGGTCGTTTTATTAAACAAAATAATTTACCTCCGGCTAATACTTTTATTTATCAGGAAAAAATATGGCACTCCATTCATTATTATAGCAATGAAATAATTAACCATAAAGACAGTATAAATGATATTGTAAAAGGGCACTATATAATTTTAAAAGAAAACCGATTAATTGATTTCGTAAATGCAGGCAAAGAATTTGATATTATTTACAGAACGCCTACTTATGGGGTGAGTAGATTAAAAATAAAATTTTTGATACCGAGCAAGAGAGACGAACTTACCGAAGACTGTGTTATTTTAAAAATAAGATAGCATTTAGGTACATCGTTATATCTTTACGGCCTTAACATTTAATTATTGTTTAATACGATACAAACAACATGACAGAAGTTTTTATTCTAATTCTCCTAATATTCGTAAATGCACTATTTGTAATGAGCGAAATAGCTTTGGTGAGCGCACGCAAAGGGAGATTGGAAGCACAAGCAGGAAAAGGCGACCTAAAGGCTAAGGCTGCATTGGATTTGGCTACAAATCCCGAAAAGTTTCTTAGCACTGCTCAAATAGGTATCACCCTTATTTCTATTTTAACGGGTGTTTATTCAGGTGATAAATTCAGCAAATTACTTGCACCATTTTTTCAGCAGTTTTCTCTTACTGAAAAATATGCAAATGGCATAGCAACTACAGTGGTGGTAATTATTGTAACTTTTTTATCAATTATATTTGGCGAACTGATACCTAAAAAATTTGGATTGCTTCGAGCTGAAAAAATTGCCAGAGTGGTCGCAGGACCAATGAATGTTCTTTCTTTAATTGTGTATCCTTTTGTATGGCTGTTATCTAACATTACCAATATCATTTTTAAGATATTTAATATTAAAAAAGCTACAGATAGCGCCGTTACCGAAGAAGAAATAAAAGCAATGATATCTGAAGGAAGTGAATATGGCTCAATAGAAGAAGATGAAAAAGATATTATTGAAAGGGTTTTCCATCTAGGCGATAGAAATATTACTTCGTTGATGACACACCGCACTGACATTGTATGGTACAATATAACCGAAACTGCTACAGATGTACGCAATAAATCCGGCGAAATTATTTACAGCACTTTCCCTATCTGCGAAAATACTATAGATAATATAAAAGGTATAGTTTACGTAAAAGATCTGCTTAAAGCTAACCCTGATAAGCCTTTGTCAGACATAATGAAACCTGCTTTATTTGTACCTGAAAATAATTCTGCCTACCAGTTACTAGAAAAATTTAAGGGCACAAAAATACATTCGGCATTTATTGTAAATGAATATGGCACACTGGAAGGCATGATAACGCTGAACGATATTTTAGAAGCTATTATTGGAGATGTGCCACAAACCGGGCAGGAGGAATACGGTATTATTAAAAGGGAAGACGGTAGTTTTTTAATAGATGCACAACTCGGTTTTTATGATTTTTTAAGTTACTTTGAAAGAGCAGACTGGATGAATGAAGGGGAACATGAATTTGATACTTTGGCAGGTTTTGTATTACACGAGTTAGAACATATTCCTGTAACGGGAGAAAAATTTGACTGGAAAGATTTTGGCTTTGAAATTATAGACATGGATGGTCAAAGAATAGACAAAATTTTCGTGACGGTGTCAGATGAATTAAAGGAAGAAATGGAGGATAAAGAGTAAAAAATTTAAAATGAGCTATAAAACCAGTTTCTATTGCTCATTTTTTGGATATATGAGTTACAGCATATCTTTTAATATTTTAAATGTCGCCTGGTTATACATCCTAAAACTCAATACTAGCAATACTTTCAGGATTATTTAATTTAGTGCTCTGCCTGTTGCCCCCCACAATTACATGCACCAAACTTATTTGCTGTCTGCTGTATTCAAACAGAATATTATTAGACACAATTACCTTTTTTACTGTATTTATATTGTCTGCTTCAAAGTAACTATAAATGCCTTCCTCAATTTTTTCAAAACCCAGATATTTTAAAGCCACCAATTTTCCATCTACATTAATTTTTACATGTTTCTGTACATAATCATTTACCAGTTTGTTCATAGTCGGTTTTATTTTATCATCCTGTAAATCTACATGTGTTTTGTACGCTTTACGAAGCGCCTTTTCAAAATCGTCTGTAAAAATTTTACAACTTACCTCCAGCGTTTTATCTCTTGCATTGTGTTCAATTTCTGTAACACTCACAAATATGGGATGACTGGTTTTTGCACCTAAAGAAAACCACACAAACGGTAGGAGTAACCACTTAAATAAAATACAAGCCATATTTTGCAAAAATTAATGTTTAAATATACATTTGAACAGACACCAATTTATAAAAGTACGGTAATCAATTATAGTATAGTTATTACATGAATGATTTAGCATTTTATTTTAAAGAAGGATGGTTACATATTATCAGTTTAAATGCACTCGATCACCAGCTTTTTATAATTGCACTAGCTGCTGTTTATTTATTTAAAAACTGGAAACAGGTTTTAATATTAGTAACCGCCTTCACCATCGGCCACTCCATTACACTGGCATTAAGTGTATATAATATTTTACGTATAAATGAAAAATGGGTAGAGTTTTTAATTCCATGTACTATCATTGTCACATCAATATTCAACTTTACTAAAAAAGATTTTGATGAAAAAAAATTAAACCTAAATTATTTTTTAGCTTTATTTTTTGGGTTGATACATGGGCTTGGGTTTGCAAATACCATACGGTTTATGCTTGCAAAAAACCAAACAATCGGCTGGAGCTTATTTGGATTTAATGTAGGGCTGGAGGCCGGACAAATATTAATTGTGAGTTTAATACTGTTAGCAAGTTATTTAGCGGTTACTGTTGCAGGCTTAAAAAGAAAATGGTGGGTTTTTGCTTTAAGCAGCTGTGCATTTATAATTTCATTAAAATTTGCTATAGAAAGAATTCCTTAATGTATTAACTTTAAAAAATAAAACTTAAAAATCCCCCAAGTAAAACAAAACTGTATGTAAAAAATTATTAACATTATAAAAGCCAGGTGGCCTTTTATGAAAAATGAAACCACAAACAATAAAAATTATGTACGGTACAAAATTGTAAAATCTAACCATTCTTTGCGGGCAGCAAGTTTGCTTATGGATAATGAATTTTACAATGAAGCTATCAGTAGGCTTTATTATGCATGTTTTTACATGATAAAAGCATATTTTTTTGAACACCACATAGATGCTAAAACTCACGAAGAAATAAGGAATTTGATGAATGACCATTTGGTAAAAACAAATGCCATTACTGAAAACGATGTTACTTTTTACACAAATATTTTTGAAATACGGCATTCAGTTGATTATGGATATTTTATTGATTTTGATAAAAAATTAGCACAAATCCTATTGACAGAAACAGAAATTTTTATTATAAATATTAAAGAATTAATAGCTGAAGAATTTACTAACGAAGATTTATATTAAAAACCCCATCAAGCACTTTTTATGAAGCATGTTTTTCTAATGATTTCTTTTCTTTTTGCAGCAGTCACTCTTTCTGCACAGGATATTAAAAACAACCCCGGCAGTAACCATGGAAACAGGTTTGAGCAATTAGGAACAATATTGCCTACGCCAAATGAATACCGAACGGCAAGTGGTGCACCGGGTCCAAAATACTGGCAACAGCGTTGCGACTATGATATTGTTTGTGAGCTTGATGAACCAAACAGAAAACTCACAGGTAAAGAAACACTTACTTATTTTAATAACTCACCAGATAATCTTACTTATTTGTGGTTGCAGTTAGATGAAAACGAACACAGTTCAGTAAACAACTCAGGCTATCAAAATAGTAATACGGTTTCTAAAACCATCAGCGACCAAGATCTTGCAAGGCTTAGCAGCAATGGTAAACTTGATAAAGAATATGGAGATAACATTACCAAAGTTACCACAGCATTGGGAGCACCTTTAAAATATACTATTAATAAAACAATGATGCGGGTGGAGCTTCCGCAAACATTAAAACCAGGGCAACAGTTTATTTTTAAAATAGATTGGAATTATAATATTATTGAACGCACAAAATACGGAGGCCGCGGTGGTTTTGAATATTTTCCAGAAGATAAAAATGACCTCTATACTATTACACAGTGGTTTCCACGCTTGTGTGTATACAGCGATAACCAGGGCTGGCAAAACCACCAGTTTGTAGGCACAGGAGAGTTTACATTGGTATTTGGAAATTACAAAGTTGCCATGACCGTGCCTTCTGACCACGTGGTGATGGCTACAGGCGAGTGCCAAAATTACCAGCAAGTACTTACGCCTGCGCAATATACAAGATGGCAGACTGCACAAACTGCAAAAGATGTTGTGGAAGTGGTAACGCTTGCAGAAGCTAAAGCAAGAGAATTAAAAAAGGAAACAAGCAAAAAAACATGGATTTTTAAAGCAGAAATGGTACGTGACTTTGCTTGGGGCAGCAGCCGAAAATTTGTATGGGATGCAATGCCTGCTTATGTAGAAGGTAAAAAAGTTATGTGCATGAGCGCCTACGGAAAAGAAGCGTACGGATTGTATAGAAAACTCAGTACAAAAGCGGTGGCACACACCATTAAAAGCTATTCAAAATTTACCATTCCTTACCCCTACCCTGTTGCGCAAAGTTTAGAAGCTGCAAACGGTATGGAGTACCCAATGATATGTTTTAATTATGGCCGTACAGAAAAAGATGGTACTTATAGCGAAGGAACTAAAATAGGTATGCTTGGGGTGGTGATACATGAAGTAGGACATAACTTTTTTCCTATGATTATTAATAGTGATGAGCGCCAATGGAGCTGGATGGATGAAGGATTAAATTCATTTGTAGAATATTTAACCGAAGAGTTGTACGACAATAAATTTCCTGTGAGCAAAGGCCCGGCATATAAAATTGTAGATTATATGAAAATGCCGAAAGACCAGTTGGAGCCAATAATGACCAATAGCGAAAACATTATTCAGTTTGGACCAAATGCTTACAGTAAGCCTGCTACCGGTTTAAATATTTTGAGAGAAACTATTATGGGCAGAGAGAATTTTGATTACGCTTTTAAAGAATATGCAAGACGGTGGGCTTTTAAGCACCCTACACCTGCAGATTTATTTAGAACAATGGAAGATGCAAGTGCTGAAGACCTTGATTGGTTTTGGCGTGGATGGTTTTACAATACCGACGCATGCGATATTTCTTTAGATACTGTTAAATGGTCAAACCTTAGCGCTGATGGAGTACCACCATCTACCAGAACTACAGCCACTACCATTAACCAACCTGTAGCAAAACCACAATTAAATGCTTTCGATGATATTTCTAAAATAAGAAACAGAGAAGATAAAAATATTGTGTTTGCTACTGATGCTGATACAAGTTTAAGAGATTTTTATTGGAACTATGCCAGAGGTTTAGTAAAAGTTGATAACACACCCTTTAGTGTTACCATGCCTGCCCCGGTTATAGATACTTTTACTACAGAACAACGCCAACAAGTAGGCGGCAATAAAAATATGTATGAGCTTACCTTTAGTAACAAAGGTGGGTTGGTAATGCCTATTATTATTGAATGGACCTTTAAAGATGGTACCAAACAAACCGACAGAATATCTGTACAGGTTTGGAGAAAAAATGAAAACAAAGTAATAAAAACTTTCATGAAAGATAAAGAGGTGGCTTCTATAAAGTTAGATCCATTGCGTGAAACAGCTGACATTAACGAAAAAAACAATGTTTGGAATATAGATGCTGAACCATCGAAATTTCAATTATACAAAGCAAGAGTTGGTGGCGCTACCCGTGGTGCTAGTTCAGGCCAGGGAAATCCTATGCAAAAAGAAGTAAAATAATGGCTTAACAAAAAACGCAAAAAAATAAGATTATTTTTTTTATCAAAGCCTCCTGCTTTTCACGGGAGGCTTTGTAATTTTATACATATGAATGCAGCAGAAATAAGAGAATATGTTTTACAAAAAGACAATGTAACAGAAGGTTTCCCTTTTGGTGAAGACAACTTGGTGTTTAAGGTAAATAATAAAATGTTTTTATTAATATCATTGGATGAACTACCGCTTAAGTTTAATGCAAAATGCGATCCTGAAAAAGCCATTGAATTAAGAGAAGAATATCCCGAAGCAATTTTACCAGGCTACCACATGAGTAAAAAACACTGGAACACTGTAGTGGCGCAAAATATAAAACTAGCCTTGTTAAAAGAAATGATTGACGACAGTTATAATTTAGTGAGTAAGAAGAAAAAATAATCATAGTTAAATAAAAAATAAATATGCAACGTACCCCTGTTCTACTTTTTTTAACCCTACTTGTAGCGGTGGCGTTTTATTTTTTAGGCAAAAAAAACGGAGCTTCAGATATTAAAATATCAATGGTTGAAAATGTAGAGATGATAAAGCAAATTGCAGAACTTGCGGCATTGGATGTTACCGGAAATGTAAAATTAAAAATATCCAATAAAGGCGATGAGAGTGGAGCATGGTCAAAGTTTAAAAACTATTTTTCAGAAAATACATTGTTGGTTACGCTACCATACGAGGCAAAATTTGGGGTAGATATGAGCAACCAAAAAATGAATATAGATACCAAGGCAAGTACAGCCACCATTTATTTACCCCATTGCAAATTGATGAGCTTTCAATTAAAAATGGATAGAATGGAAACCATGGCGCAAACAGGTATTTTTACAAGCGCCAGTATGGATGATCTCGTAAAAGCACAAAAGCAATTATACACCCAGGCCTTACAAAAAATTGAAAAAGATGCTGCATATATTTCTATGGCAGAAAAGCACATTGAAGAAATTATGACTAATTATTACAAACCACTTGGGTATACTGTAAAATGTGTTTTTGGTGAGAAAGGTAATTTACCGTAACACGAATCAAGGTTCTTTCCCTTAGCTACTTTTACTGGCAACTATGTAAATTCTAACGAAGCAATCATTACCAACCGCTGAGAGTTTTCCTCATCATATTTATTAAAAGAATAATCGCCAAAAACTTCTTTTATTTTTAACCCCTGTTTGGCAAACATTTTCTCAAAATCCTGCAAAGTAAATTTGGAAACTTTTTCAGTGTACTGCAATGGTTTTGCAAGTGCTGCATCCTCTACTAAAATCTTTTTATAAAAATGAGTAGCATCTGACCATTTGCTTATATGGTAAGTAGATGTATCAATAATCTGTGTGCTTTCTGCAACCGTGGTATCTGTTGAAAATTTTACATTTAAAAAATCCATTACAAAAATACCACCTGGCTTTAATGCAGTAGCAATGGTACGTATAGCATTATCGTGCTCTCTTTGTGTTTTAAAATAACCGAAACTGGTAAAAAAATTAAAGGCTATATCAAAATAATTTATCCAAAAAGGCAGGCGCATATCATGCTCATAAAAATGTAGATTTTCACCCTCATTCAACAATGCCGCTGCAATACTTTCTTTGCTCAAATCTATACCTGTTACATCATATCCATTTGCTGCAAGTTGCATAGAGTGTCGGCCTTTTCCGCAGGCAACATCCAGCATTTTTGCACCGGCTTTCGGCTGCAAATGTTTTATTAATTTATCAATAAAACCGGCCGCTTCAGTTTCATCTCTATGTGCATATAATTTATGATAATAGGGAGAATTAAACCAATCTTTAAACCAAGTGTCTTGCATTGGGCAAATGTAAGGATTTAGCTATAAAAGAATTAGGCATACGATTTTGATGAGTTTTTTGGACGCCAACAAAAGCGCATTTTTTCAACTTCAGTCCCGCTTTACACTACTATCTTTTTTGCCTCAAATGCAGGCAAAAAAGGATATCCGTTGCAATCGGGCGTAGATCTTT
>Ga0105047_10011034_pt1 | contig 14704 bp, 5 predicted proteins | sample MAT04_FD_78384 | JGI IMG/M metagenome (GOLD analysis project Ga0105047, IMG submission 78384) | Freshwater microbial communities from Lake Fryxell liftoff mats and glacier meltwater in Antarctica - MAT-04 (megahit assembly) | ecosystem: Environmental > Aquatic > Freshwater > Ice > Liftoff... | reverse complement strand
CTGGAAAGCTGAGAAAGCCAGTTTACAAGGCGCAACCCATATTAAAGAAGCATTGGAACAAGCCAAAATCGAGATGGATGCCGCACGCCGCACCGGTGATTTGACCCGCATGTCGGAATTGCAATATGGTCGCATTCCCGAACTGGAAAAACAGTTATTAAAAGTCAATGAAACCGAAAAAACGGACAATCGACTGGTTCGTAACAAGGTAACTGAGGAAGAAATCGCCGAAGTTGTGTCTAAATGGACAGGCATTCCGGTTAACAAAATGCTTGAAGGTGAAAAAGAAAAATTATTGCACATGGAAGAAGCGCTGCATAAACATTTGATTGGCCAGGATGAAGCGGTGGATGCAGTGTCCAATGCCATTCGCCGAGCACGCGCCGGCTTGTCTGATCCCAACCGCCCTATCGGCTCATTTCTCTTTTTAGGCCCCACCGGTGTGGGTAAAACAGAACTGTGTAAATCGCTGGCTGCTTTTTTAATTGATACCAGTGAAGCGATGATTCGCATTGATATGTCGGAATTCATGGAAAAACATTCTGTTGCCCGTTTAATTGGTGCACCTCCCGGCTATGTGGGCTATGAAGAAGGCGGTTATTTGACTGAAGCTGTTCGCCGTCGCCCTTATTCGGTCGTGTTGCTTGATGAGGTTGAGAAAGCGCATACCGATGTGTTTAATATTCTGTTGCAAGTGATGGATGATGGTCGCTTAACAGACGGTCAAGGTCGAACGGTTGATTTTCGTAACACCGTGATTGTAATGACCTCCAATCTGGGTTCTCATTTAATTCAGGACATGGCCAATAAAGTCACTTATGATCAATTAAAAACCGCGGTGATGGAAATTGTCAGTCAACATTTCCGACCAGAGTTTGTGAACCGCATTGATGATACAGTCGTATTCCACCCGCTCGATAAGGCACAAATTGCAACCATTGCCTTAATTCAGATTGGCTACCTGCAAAAACGCCTGCAGCAGCAAAATTTAGATCTGGAAGTGAGCCAGGAAGCATTACAACACCTTGCGGAAGCAGGTTTTGATCCGGTTTATGGAGCAAGACCGCTAAAACGTACCATCCAGCAACAGTTGGAAAATCCCCTGGCTCAGGCTTTATTGCATGGACAATTCAAACCAGGTGAAACGATCTATGTAGACTGGCAGCACGATAAGATGACGTTTAGTGCTAAAGAGTAAGGTGATCGCTGCAAATTGACTCAAATCTCGTCATTGCTGACGAGATTTGAGTCAGATTAATGATCTATTATTGTATAATAATTACAGCAATGACGGGCTTTCGAACTAGCACATCACCAGAATCAATTAATTAAATAAAGCCATTTTCAACTTTACTTCGTTTAATCAGTTGATCCATTTCCTGATTGTGAATGACATGTTTACTTGTTGCCGGTGAGCTATTGTCGGATTGAAAAAATACCGGGCTGAAAAGATTGGCCTGCTTTTTGGGTAAATACTTTTTAAAAGCATTCAGTACCTCCTGTGCCAAACCTGAGATCTCCCGAATTGTCGGAACGCGGGTTTCGTTTTTTCTTGCTTCCATTATTTTCTCTTGCGAAATCTCTGCCAGCTCCGTCGCTTGTGACGACATTAAGCCTTCATTTTCGAGAATGGTCTGTAATTCACTGGTGGTGTAACTTGATAATTTTAATCCAATGAAGCGTCTTTTCAATGCATTAGTTTGCTCGCGACGTCCCTTGCTGGTGACCGGATTTCCGGTTGACAGAATCATAAATCCGGCATTTTGCACCCGCTGACCACTTTCATCTTTACCCATTAAAAAATGGTTTAATACTTCTTCCGCAAAAGGACTGCTATTTAATTCATCAGCAATTACCAGCAATCCATTGATAGCAGCAAAGGTTAACAGTGCTTTTTTTTCATCAAAAGAAAGACTTGCAGGCATTCGCACATAGGCTTTGCCAGGGATTATTTTCGGGTTACTCTTCCAGTCTACTTCATAATAGCCTGATTGCGGTGATAACAGCGTGTCAATCAGATGGCTTTTTCCTACCCCTGCCTCGCCGATGATTGACAACCCTCCCAAGCCGCCAAAACGCTGCACTTCATTTTTTGCGAATTGCTTTCTGTAAAGCCTGAGCATTAAGATATCCTGTAATAAGGCGATGACCTCAGGACGGCCAGACTCCTGGAATAATGTTGCATCTGGTTTAAATGTTTGATCAAACAGGGTTACATAGTGAGACGGAACAAGAAGGCGACCCAGTTGGAACGTGTAATATTGCGCCGTTGATAAAGGGGATGTACCGCGATTATAGTGACATTTTGCCAAAGTAAGCAGTGCGATCATTTCTACATCGCGAGGAGTCATTAACACCTCCTTTTTCGAGCATTCGACAATAAAACGGTAAGCTTCGAGAATAGTTTGGGCAATCTCTACGTGCAAATCTTCAGGAAAACTACAAGCAATTGCCGGTTTTAGCACCTCCTCATAAACAGCTGACAAAGGCAGAGGATCAAAAACCTGGGCATTCCCATGACGTACAAACAGTGAAGGTAATGATCGCTCTCCATAACCATACGGATTAATGAGAAAAATGACCACCTGATTGTTGCGCAAAGGAAGGAATTCATGCCCCGCACGAACACCTCGACTAGGCCAATACATGGATTCAAACTCACTCCAATGCCGTCCTGCCATATTGGCTTCATCAATCACTAACACCACTAAACCTTCCGTGCACGAGTTTTTTGCCCACTCATTAAGCTTGTCGATACCCTGATAAAATCCCCCCACCTGCTTTGCAAATACTTTTTCCATGAAGGTTGTTTTACCCGTTCCCGTCAATCCGGTGATCACCGCAATTGGAGAAAGATGGAGTAAATGATGCAGTGCTTCACATCGCTCACGATTAAACTGCTGAGTCAGTTCCACACTGCGCAAGGGATCAAAATCACCTAACTTGACTACCGCAGGCAATTGATAAATCCCCTGCCAAGGATTATTTGTTGAGGCATTACTTTGTTGATGAACCCAATGCGCACGTAAATGAACCAGTGAAATGTTGGCATAATCTGCCTCAGTAAAAATCATCTCACCTTGTGGCAGACAGGCACGGCGATCACTGGCCGATACACTGACCTGATGCGGCAACATAAAAGAAAAATCAGCCGCATCAGGAGTTACCAAAATAATCTGGCCTTGAGCCTCACCCATAAGCCGCTGAATTAAAAAAGAGGACAGGCCAGCAATTAAGTCATGCTTGAATGTTCCTGTTAAAATAAGGGTAGCGCTGTTTTGTAATGGCTTATCCTGCAACCCCTGTTGGCGGTGAAATTCACATTTTAAATCCTGCCGATTAAAACTGCCGGCGAGATGGGTAAGCAAATCGCATGAGCGGCATTCAGAAATATCAATAACCAGTGTTTTAGGATGCACCTGACACCATTGATGGATAAAAACATCGGTATCCACTGTTTCAATCAATTGGGTGTGTTCTTTGCCCGGTAATCGCGTGGGTATATTAACGATTAAATCCACGTTAAATCGGAAGCATTCCGCTTGCAGAATAGCTCTTTGCTTTGCATTCAATGGATGAGTGACGTTAATTATTAACTGCTTATTGGCAAATTGTTGTACATAACCGGGGAGAATGGTTAAACCAGGCTGCAATTCATCAAAATGCCTGATTTCGAAAATATCATCAAAATTATCGGCATTAATATCAATGGCACCGTGCATATATCCTGAACAAAATTGTGGCGATTTAACATTGGGCCTATTGACAACAAAACAAGGCACATCTACATTTTGCAGCCGCAGCTCATACACAAAATAATAAAAAGCCAAATCATCCCACGGTGCTGACCAAAACTCAACGGGAAGTCCTTGTTGACAGGCCTTTGCCCATTCACCCTGCTGAAAAACAAACACCTCACCGAATAAAACCCAGCGCCCGCCAAGTTTTTCTTTCCAATCACAATGAGCAAGATTGATGACATAAGTGGCTTGTTCCGCTCTTTTTTCCTGCAGACTCATGTTACCGTAAGCCTCTGCCAGCATTGTGGCAGGCAAAGGGCAGCACTCTATTTTGTTTTTAAAACGTGAATAAAAATCGCTTCCTTGATAGCAATCAGGATTATTTTGGTTGACCAGTGCAAGAATCAATGTCTTTGCCGGCAAGGCTTGCCCATCCACTGAGCGGAGTGTATCCAGCAATGTGTTGAGCCGGATGTAATCAGCCGGCTTAAAGGGATCATAATTAACAATAATCACCGGATCATAAGCACGATTGGCCTGGATAAAATCATAAAAATGACCACCGGGGCCATTTTGCAATAGACCCATGTCGCCTTGTGCTTTAATAAAAGGGGCTGAACAAATTAACACTGAGGGTGAATTCACTACAAAAACCGGGCGACCCAATTGCAGACAGTGTTGTTCAAGACTAATTTTCAAACGATAAACATCATGGCTATCATTGAGCTTAATTAAGCGTTGGGTAGCTGTTTCCTGCAACAAAAAGTCACAATAAGCAGTCACTGAGTCAAAATGTGGTTTGCTGACTTGAGTAAAAGAGAGCTTCTCGCCAAAATAACGGGCATTGGAACTGTTTAGAATGACGTGTTTAAGTGATTCACAAAGCTCTGCGCCCAACACTTGTTTACAATCATTTATACGGCTGAGGTAAACTGATTTTTTTTGCAAATCCAGATTATCTATTCCCTGTTGTAACTGGTGTGCGTATTGCTTCGGATTGTTGCCTACAAACTGCTTGAGCATGTGAGCCACTAATGGTTGTAAAGCCACAATGCGTAAAGCAATAAGCCAAACCGGGACTCCTTGTAAGTCACAGGGCAGTAAACCCTGTAATGCCTCAGCACTAAATGCCCGGTTCTTCCAATCCCCCAAATGCTGCAAAAGCTTAAGATTGCGCACCAGTTCAACCAGCCCACCCTCTTCAAAGAATTTTTGTGGATTAGTGATACGGCATTGAAAAACAGGCATACACGCTTTGGCAACGACCTTAATCAAATAACCCAAGTGGTCTCGCAGGTAGGACTCAATGTGTTGCGGGGTCAATAATTTTTCAGGCCCCTCCGGTGAATTAGGATCATAAACCTCCCAGACATCCGCTTTGCGATAAATAACACTGAGCGAGTGCCATGCATTATCAAACCTGAACGAAGAGCCAATAGCCATTTTTGACAAAAAAAGACTCAGATTATCGCCTAGAAAGAACTGGTCAATCTGTTTATTGCGAGAATAACACTCGGTATAAAAGTGCTGTAAAATTGAAAACCTGGCTTTCACTAAATCGGTTATACAACCAAGTTGTCCATTCCAACTCAAAATGGGCGTAATGACCTCCCACCATTGCCCACTCTGGTGTAAATCACAAAGCGCACCGCATATCCCTTCATTAATTTCGTGCAGCAATAAATTTTGCTGCGTCAATAGAACATATTGGGAAAATTGACTGATGATCACTTCCTGTGATTTTAAATGACTGGATGGCGGGGAATAACGAAAAGAAAAGGCTTCAGAATTCGGTTTAAAGTTAAAATAATCCTTTAAGTTAAACGCCTCTGCAACAACTTGTGGGGCAACACTTTCCGCAATACTATTCGTCTGGATTTCCCCAAAAGGTTCCGCACCGTTTAAATTCTCTAGACCTTTTAATCTTGCTGCTAACTCAGGCGTTAAACAAACATTTTCACATTGTTCAATGCTATAGGACTCAAGCGTTGGACAAGCATCAAGTAATATCAACAAATTTTCCGTGGTAATATCACTTTCATCCAGATCCAGCCTTTTTAAAACAGGAAAATAGATTTTGCACCCTGCAAAATTGTTTAATCCCTTACTGCAACTCAACTGTAAAGTTTCCAATTTTGAAAGTTGCGCATCCACCATGTCCAAATTTTTACCGACAATGAGACAATCCGTCAAGGAAATCATCTTTAATTGGCGAGCCTTGGAGAATAAGCCGACCAAATTTTCCATTTGCACCGTACTGCTGCTTATATTGAGCTCAATAATTTTGGGGAAATTCAGCGCTGCTGGCCAAGTTTGGTTAAAAGCATCCGACTTGTGGCAAAAGATGGCTTTTAAGGCCGTTGACTGAGCAATAAGATGGTAAAAGCTGGCACTGGAGAAATCCCCCTCATCAATCATTATTTCTTTTAAAAAAGGCAGAGAATGAGGGTCATCTATCGCTATCTCCTCACAGTTTTTAAGATACAGGCCATTTAATGCGGTGTTATTATCGAGTAGTGATGAAATTAATCCCGCGGGAGCGCATTCCATGGTTAAATTAGTGAGCTGATGAATGGCTAACTGATTCAGTTCATCCCCTGTCATTTGATATTCGCCGTCATTAATCTCGACCTGAAGCGAACAGAGCTGGCTTGATGAGGAGAACATATCAAGGAAAATGGGTAAATCCATGATCACATCAGTGGTAAATTGTTTGACTTGACTCAGTTTCACCCCTTTAAATAGTTGACAGGAGCCAAGACCACGGGTCCTTATCGAGATGCATTGCAACTCAGGTGCTGCCAGCAATAAAGAGTGGAGGTAGGTGGATATCTGATTATCAATAGCATCCACATCACACTCTGAATCTACTTCAATGCGATCAATCGATAGGAATCGTAAGTGTTTAAACTCGATGTTGGGGAACTCGCATTGAGTAAAGAGCAAACGATAAATACTCAAATACTCAATTTTAGGGGCATGTTTTAGCAATCGCCGGAGTGAGCGAGTATTAATCAAGTTACAATTTAATCTTTTCAACTCGGGCAAACTCACCTCTGAGGAAACATACACTTTGCAGTCAAACTCGATATCTGTGAGTGATGGGCATTGCCTTAAGAAGGGACTGACATCGAAAGTCGATAGACTGTTTCGACCGCGGAACAGCAGAGATAATAAATCGGTTAGTATCGGGAGCTTCGCTATTAAAAAAGTTGAAAACTGCGGTTTGCTCGACATAAAATTAACCTCAAGACTGGTCAATCGTTGATTATTTTGAAGCAAAACAAGGAGTTTTTCATAAATAACATCATCCTCCTGGGGAAAAGAAATAACGAGTGATTGCAGTGTTGTGCGGGTGGCATTAATTACTTCCCAAAAGCTACCCTCACCATGAAGTTCGAGTTTGGTTAAATGAGGCGTTCTATTAAGTAATGCATCATAAAAGGCGATTGAAGCCGTGTTTTTGATTAGCGTTAGTGCGGTTAAATGATCCAGCGAGCTTATCTTTTTCAGCGAATCATCAAAGTTCTCATCTATTGTGCAGTTCGATAACTCGATGTGTTCAAGCCGCTTTAAATGTTCATCCTGCAATAAATGGGGATGCGCGGCAAAATTGCATCCATTTAATTTAAACTTCTTGGTTTTTTCGAGATTGTGAGCCAGTGTGGGGCGATAAAGATCACGTAATTCATAAGTTCGCCGCCAGGAAGTTGGGATTAGATCACTGTACTGGTTTAAAGTCAGTTCATCTTTAGGATCATTGGAATATTGAGCTATTTCAGTAACAGGAGGATTTGTTTGCTGTAATAAAGCAAACAATTGTGTGTGATTATGACTGGATCGGGTTAAATCGGCCAAATCAACTTTCCGAACCACAAGCTGCGGATTGATAAGCTGTTGTATGGCAAAGTCATCAAGAATGTGGATTGCACTGCTGTTAAGCTGATGTTGGCGATAAGCGATATCAAGCAGCTCTTCTGTAGATACCAGCCGCATTTCTGCCTGAATGGATGCACAATTTACAAAATTTTGTAAAAGCAACTCAAAGACTTTATGCAACACGCCATCCTGCCAGATGAATAAATCAAAGCCATCCTGCAGCAGCCTGTTTAAGTGCTTGGCAACCTCTTTCTTTTTTTCATGAGTCCAATGAGCGACTGTCCAATCAGCAAAAAGAAGGCTCTTCTTTTTTCGTTCATGCAATACACCAGTCGGCCAACACTCCTTGCCTTGAATCATACGTAAAATATTGGGAGCGCCACGAGGCACATTGCTATAACCCATACCAGATTGTTCATGGTTATAATAAAAATGTTCAGGATAAGGCATTTGTTTTAATTAAAAGAGATAAATTGCACAAATTGTACCTTGTGACTGAATTTATGTCACTTGATTTATGTTTTAACCATGGCAGTACGCGCTCAGGATGACGTTTCCTTCAGGATGACGTTTCTTTCAGGATGCGATACCTATTGAGTTACAATCTTTCGTCAATCGCACTGATTAATCGAGGATGGATATTGTCAAAGCCGCGGTTGCTCATTACTAAAATGGCATCACCTGCCTGAGCCTGTTCGGCAACGCTTGCAACAATTCCGCTAACCTGATCAAAAAGTTGGTAAGAGCATGGCCAATTGGCAGTCATTTCGGCCAGATCAAAAGACGGTCGTAATACATAGGCCACATCCACTTCTTGCAAGGCTTCTGCCATACTTTCTCGATGGACACCGGTTTTCATGGTATAGGAGGCAAATTCTAAAACGGCAAAAATTCGTTGATGACGACCGCTCGCTTTCAAGGCATGCACGGTGCGTGCAATCGCTGTGGGATGGTGGGCAAAATCATCATAAATGGTAATGCCGTGTTGTACTGATTTCACTTCCAAGCGACGTTTTACCGGACTAAACGTTTGCAAAGCACTCGCGGCCTGCTCAGGTGTCACACCGGCTTGAGAAGCTGCGGCGATAGCAGCCAGGGCATTTTCAACGTTGAAGCTGCCAATCAAATTCCAGTGCACTTGCGCAACCTGTTTCTCATGATGCCAGACACGAAAGGCGCGACCACTTTCTTCCAACAATTCGGCTCGCCATACGGCTTTTCCATTTAATGCCAAATCTTCAACGGCTGAGTAGACACCGCGTTCAAGCACGGCGTTCAAATTGGCATCATCACGTGGTTTAATCACTACCCCTTTGGCAGGAATAGTTTTTAAATAATAATGAAACTGCAATTGAATGGCGGCAAGATTGTCATAAATATCAGCATGATCAAATTCGAGATTATTTAAAATAGCAATTTCTGGACGGTAATGCATAAGCTTTGGACGTTTGTCGAAATAAGCACTGTCATATTCATCGGCTTCAATAACAAAGAAATCACCCTGCCCCAAACAGGCGCTGGTGCCAAAATTTGAGGCCACACCACCTATCAGAAATCCAGGATTTAAACCAGCCTGGTGCAGGATATAGGCAAGCATTGAGGTCGTGGTGGTTTTACCATGCGTTCCGGCAATTGCCAATACCCGATAACGGGATAAAATGTTTTCAGCCAGCCACTGCGGCCCTGAAGTGTAATTTTTACCGGCGTTAAGCACGGCTTCAAGAACAGGCATCCCTCGTTTTATCGCATTGCCGACAATCACCCAGTCTGCCTGCAAGGCAAGGCGTGGGTCTTCATAACCTTCGACCCACTCAATGCCTTTTGCGGTTAATAAATCGCTAATGGGTGGATAACAATTGGCATCACAGCCGGATACTTTGTAACCCGCTTCGCGTGCTAAAATCGCCAGCGCACTCATGAACGTGCCACTGATCCCTAAAATGTGTAAATGCTGCATGAAGACCTCATCGCCATAATGAAAATGTGAGAAAATTAAACGCCATTAAACCCAGACTGACTAAAATACCTTTGGGAAAATCAATATCCAGCGCTTGATGATAAATATGAGCCATCGCTAAAAACTGCCAGATGGTCAACCCTAAAGTCAAGGTTAAATAAAGGGTATTGATGTAGAACAAGACCGCCATGCTGATTTGCTTGTTTAATAAGGCATAGTTAAGCCAAACCAGCGGCATGGCGCAAAGATGAATCATTAAATAGGCCATGAGCAGGCAAGTAAAGGTTTGCAAGAATCGGCTTGTTTTTTTTGTCAGATATAAAACGAAGTAGGTGTAGACAGCATAGCTCACTAATAACAGGGATACTGCCGACATGGCTACCGCAAACGTCACCGGTTTACGCACTACAATTAACCACCACTGCAAGGCAACCAATAAAATAAAGATAATCATGGTCAACATTAAAATGAACCACGAATAGACGGTATTGGCTGGTGACTCTCTAAGTGTCGTTACAAGCCAGTAAGGTTTAAAAATCACTGATTGCATAAAACATCCTGCTGTTTATACTCGGAATTGAAGGTACTGGTTTTTAAGCGACCTGATTTTAATGTCGGGCGCATCGCCCAACATTAAAAGTCGCCTAAAAACCAGTAACTTCAGTTCCGAGGAGTATAGTTGTCTTTAGTCGGTCTGATAATACTGACTTGCTGCACCACGGGTTGCTGCCAGGGGCCTGAAATTTTATAGGTGTAGCCACTCACCTTTTGCATGCCCTGATTAATGATCTTGCTCGCCACCCAGGTTGCAATTCCGGCTATGGGGCCGCCGGCAATGGTCGCCACAATCGGCAGACTTGCAGTAATGTGGGGGGCTACGCGTAAATCAAGATTGTAGGATTGGCGAGAAATGTCCAGATTTCCTTTCATACTGGCATAGGCTATTGGACCATCAATATAACTGTCTAGCGTGCTCATCATTCCTTGAGATACTTTAAAATTTCCCTGAAAAATATCAAAACTGTAGCCATCTTTCGATAAGTCGCTAAAATCAAGGGTCAAACGCCGCGGGATGGTTTGCAAACTCAAGATACTTAATAATTTCCCCAGCCCCAATTTCTCCTCGGTTTCCTTGCTTAAATGAGTAATGCGGCCGTTGCGAAACTTTAAACTCATCTGGCCATTAACCCGACTTAAATCAAAATCTTGAAAACCACCTGGCCAGCCACCCTGAAATTCAATTTCGCCTTTTTTGGCTTCCACCACCGGCGTAATTTTCCATTGCTCCAGACTTTTCGCCAAATCGGTAATCGTCATTGCCGCCTGAACAGTAGTCGCATTGGTGTCACCGACTTGCTGCCATTGGCCTTTGGCTCTTAACGAATAAGACGGCGCGTGCAGGGTTAAATTATCAATTCGCCAGGTGTTTTTGGTGGCGGTGGTTTGTAAATTAATAGTTCCTAAACTTAGTTGATTAATTTGCAGGTTGTTAATGGCTAATTCCATGTTAGGAAAATCCTCCGGTTTATAAGAGGACGGAGTGATAGCACTTACCGTTTTACTGTGCTCCGTTTGCAGGTGCAATTTGTTAAACGTGCCTGTTAGCCGATTTAATTGGCTGTCATAGCGTAAATTAGCGTCGATCATCGGTTGCTGAAGTTGGATTGTCCAATCTCTTTCCGGGTTTTTATGGGCTTTAAGTTGCAAATTACTAAAATTCTGACCGGCAATGGTGGTTTTTTGAATCAATAAATCAATGCCTTGTAACGCATTGCTGAATTGGCTGTTTTCACTGGTGGGGATTTTTTTCAGAACCTGTTGCCATTCCGGCAGATTGAAATCGGGCAAAACGCCTGTCACTTGCAAGCCATTGCTGGTGGTTTGGGTTTTACCTTTGCCCAGATGAATTTCGCCGTTTTGTAATTCAAAATTGTCTTTATTGCCATTAAAAGACAAATTACCCTGCAACCTGTCGGCGTATTCAAAGCGGAAAACAAGCGCTTTATCGGGATTGAAATCGAGATCTACCGTCAAAGGAGCGGCAATATCACGGGGCTTACCTAAGGGGGTCGGTAGATTAATCGCCAATCCTTTCAGGGAGCTTTTAATTTGCAGATGATCCAAATCAGCGGGATCATCGGTAAGCATCAGCGTGCTGCTTAACCACAAATCACCCTGCATGAAGGCAAAAATCGGCCAATTGAATTTGGTCTTGAGTACATCAACCGTAGTTTTTCCCTTGATTTTGACTTGCACATAAGGAATAGGCTTGCGTATCGATTGCATTAATAGCGATACCGGATATTGCATCAGGGTGGCTTTCATGTTGCTGTCTAAAATCCCATCCTGATCAAATTGCAAATTGCCATTTAGATCTTCAAGGGTTACATCGGTCAGACTATGATTAACCTCCACCTGATTATTGGAAAAGGTCATATCACCCAGAACCAATACGTCGTCATTTTCAGGATATAAGGGGGCTTCTGCCTTTAAATCCAGACTGATTAAACCTTGCATTTTTAATCGGTTTAATGCTGATAATCGTTTTTTTAACGGCGTGGTCATCACATACGTTAAGGCTTGCTGGGCTGTGGTATCCACTTTGGTATGAATTAACAGGCTTTCTTTATCATGACCAACATCATCAATACGCAAATTGGCTTTATCAATCAGAATGCTGCCTAAAAGCGCATGCACCACATCCATGTTCATATTGCGCTTATCAACACTGAGATAGGCCTCAACATCGCGTGTTACCGGCCAATCAGGAGCCAGTGTCACATCTACCCCTTGAAAATGGCTTTTGATTTGAAATTCGCCCGGGGTATTATCGAAAGGAAAATCTTCGTAGTTACCATGGATATTGATTTCAGCAGTGAGCGAATTGATTTGCTCAATGTCGTTTTTAAGCCAATTTTCGAGTTTGACCTTCAATTTGTTTTCAGGAATATACTGCAACCACCTTTCAGCATGCTCGCTGGATAAGGCAACATTCAAATCCATCTGACCTGAGCTTTTACGACTTACATCATCAGCCGAACCCGTAGCACTGAGTAGCAAATCAGGATGTTGAATAACCAGGCGATCCATGCTGACATGCAAGCCATGACTTAGTGTCTTCCAATCAAAACCGGCATTAAATGTTTGCAAGCGAATCGCAGGTTTGGCAAGTGGACTTATCAATGTCTGGTTGCTATCAAATTCGATACGCCCTTCCTCCGGCTGCCAATGCATCACTCCGGAAAGATTGGCAACACTCGGCCAGTTACCGACAGCCCGCCAACCTAAATGGGTAAAACGCGTCAGCAAATAATCCATTTTTCCGGCGACCACATGGAATTGAGTATCCAGCAGATTGCCGACTGGATGAATTTCATCCATGGCATCGGATCCTTTAAACCAGCCGGTTATACTACTCGTTAAAGACGACAAAATGATGTGTTTGATAAAGGTTTGGTAGGTATCGCTTGGCTTATCATATTTGACGAGCAGATTATTTTCAGGCCAGCGAATACCATTGAGTCTTAATATTAAGTGATCAGCCAATAACTGCCAGCCTTTCGCATTGGCAAGCCAGGCAATATTGGCTTTTAAACTTTGCACTTCCTGATCCTGCCCACTGACTGAATCATGCCATTTTAAATGCTTGCCGCTGATACGTGATTGCACATTATCGACTTTACCTCCCTGCCAATCAAACCAGAGTTGAATCGAACCCTTGCCGCTAAAATGCTCAACACGGGGTAAGGATAACAGGCTTTGCCATTGAGCAAATTGCGCTCTTCTAACGGCAATATAGGCTTGGCCATGAGCGTTTTTGAAATCGTTGAAATCCAGTTGCATATCAGCAAGCAATTCAACGGAAGTACTTATTGGTTTAGCGAGTTTTGCATTCGCTTTGATGCGATAATGGCCGCTGTGCTGACCTATGATTAAATCCAGTTTGCGTAAAGGAATCACCGTGCCATTTTGCAAGACGATATCACTGGACAGATGTTTGATGATAATTTTTTGTTGCGCCATTATCCAGCCGATGACAGGCTTGATTGATGCCTCATCAAACGCGGCACTTCCTTGCCGCAACCCATCAATCTGCCAACCTTGATCATTTTGCCGCAGGGTTAAATGCAAATCATCGATATACAAAACGCCGGGCTGGATCTGCCAATGCCATACTGAGCCGACAATATTGATGCCGACTAACAACTTACGTAACTGCAGGGAGTGTTGACTTTCGCCAATGGTGACTTCTTTTAACTTAATGACTGGATCAAACCAATACCAGCCGGTTTCCATCGTTTGAATATGGACAGGTTCACCGAGAAGCGTGGACAGGTGCTGTTCAATGTCGGTTTTATATTGCGTCGCCCACGGAGTCAGGGCGCGAAAAAGACTGGATACCACAGCCGCCGTGATAATCAGAATCGCCAAAGGCAATCGACATCGTTTGAGAAATTTAATCACCACGGTTGTTCAATTTAATGGAAGAGATCTTACTATACCATTGCTTTTGTGCGTACTCATCACTTTCTTTCTGTTCAATCTGCATTTGTCGGTTATTTTCCTGCTCTTTAACCCTCTGAATTAAATTAATCACCGCATCTTGCTCAGCTTTTGCTTGCAAATACAAGGTTTCAAAATGGCTGCGCTGTTTGGCAAGACTTGCCAATTGCTGTGAAATTTGTGATAACGCCCCGTCAAGCTGGCCAATAAAATCAATACGATTGCGCATCCGTCCCAAGGAACACCCGCCATCGCCTATCTGATGCAGTTGGGTGACATAATCATGGCGATATCCCAATAATTGATCATGTTTGGTTTTACCCTGCGTAAATTGCTCGCGTGCCTGTAACCATTGACGGGCAGCCTGTTGTAGCAGTATCTCTTTATGGTGCAAAACCTGTTGCAATCGTTGAAGACGTGTCGCCATTAATGCTCCAGTGAGTAAGCCAGTGCTGTAAGCTGCTGCAGGCTGTTGTCAAAATCCAGAGACTCATCCATCCCTTGTGCAATGTAGTCGCGTATCTTGTCACGACAAAGAATTGCTTTATCCAATTGCCGATCACTGCCTTTACTGTATGCGCCGAGTAAAATTAAATCCTTATTTTTTTCATACAATGACAAATAT
>Ga0105047_10011033_pt1 | contig 14706 bp, 12 predicted proteins | sample MAT04_FD_78384 | JGI IMG/M metagenome (GOLD analysis project Ga0105047, IMG submission 78384) | Freshwater microbial communities from Lake Fryxell liftoff mats and glacier meltwater in Antarctica - MAT-04 (megahit assembly) | ecosystem: Environmental > Aquatic > Freshwater > Ice > Liftoff... | reverse complement strand
GTTCGATTGTAGAGCTCGACGAACTCGTCAGTGCCGCTTCCGGTGCCACCCGTCGCGAGCTCCGAGATGACCAGCGAGCCGACCAGCGAGGGCGTCGTGCCGAGATCGCCCGCGCCGAGATCGACGCCGAGATCGATGGGCCCGAGATCGCGGCCGAGGTCGGGCGTGCCGGCATCGCGACCCATATCCGCGCTGCCGAGATCGATGGTGCCGAGATCGCTGACGCCAAGGTCGTCGCTGCCGAGGTCGACGTCACCACTGCCGAGGTCGTCGAGGCCGCCATCCGGGAGCTCGCCTGCATCCGCGCCAAGGTCGACGCCGAGGTCCATCCCGCCGTCCATCGGCATACACGCAGCGCCGACGCAGCGCGAGAGCACGGCGCGCACCGTGGTCGTCTCGCCGCTGCGAAACGACGAAGCGACGGTGGTCGTCGCGACGGTTGCGCCCGCCTTCAAGCCGACGACGGTGATCGACACGCCGCCGCTGTCGTCGCCCGCGGGTGGGCGAATCGCGAGCGAGTGTGGCCACGCGCTGGCGATCGGAAACACCCCTTGCGCCATCACGCCCGACGGACCGACGGCCTCGAAGCGCAGCGCATCGACGTCTGTCGGGACGACGAGGTCCGGCGAGGTCACCTCGACGAGGATCCCAGTCTCGCCGGCGCAGCCTGCGACGCTCGCGCCGAAGAGAAAAATCAGCGCGTGAAGCGCCGGATGAACGAAGGTGGCAGACGACGAGCGCACGAAAGTGATCATGCGGTAAGCGCCGCTTTCTTGCACGCCGTTTCGCCGATTCGTCACCCGTGGGCTTGCGCCGGGCGTCGTGCGCGCTCGCGCGCAGCGGAGCGTCGTCAGGCGGGCTCGAGCAAGTTCGGATCGACGTGATGATTCACCGGGCCGACACCTGCGCCGAGACTGGGCGCCGTGCGCAGCGCCTGCGCGAGCCAGCGCTTTGCCGCGAGACACGCAGCGAGCAGCGGCTCCCCACGCGCGAGCCGCGCAGTGATCGCGGCCGAGAGCGTGCACCCGGTGCCGTGCGTGTGTCGCGTCTCGATGCGCTCACCGCGCAGGTCGTGCAGGGCGCCGTCGGCGTACAGCACGTCGACGGGCGCGCCCTCGAGGTGGCCACCTTTCACCAGCACCGCGCGTGGGCCGAGCGCGGCGATGGCCCGTGCGGCCGCGCGTGCGTCGGCGAGCGTCGTCACCGCCTGACCAGTGAGCGCCGCCGCCTCGTGCAGGTTGGGCGTGACGAGGGCGCAGTGCGGGAGCAGCGCGTGCACGAGCGCGTCACGCGCGGCGTCGTCGATCAGCGACGCGCCGTGCTTGCTGATCATTACCGGATCGACGACGAGCGCGACGCCGCGCGATGCCAGCCGCGCGGCGCGCGCCGCGATCACCTCGACGATGGCGCGGCTGCCGAGCGCGCCCGTCTTCCACGCGAGCGGCGGGATGTCGTCGAGCACCGCGTCGAGCTGCGCACCGACGAGTTCCGCGTCGAGCGGCACGACGCGCGTCACGCCGCGGGTGTTCTGCACGGTGATCAGCGTGACGACGGCGCAGCCATAGACGTCGTGCCGCTCGAACGTCTTGAGATCCGCTTGCAGGCCCGCGCCACCCGAGGGATCAGAGCCAGCGACCGTGAGCGCGACGGCATTCATCGGCGCAGGGTGGCGCGCTCGGCGTCACGCGCAAGCGCGTCGCGGTGAGCCACGCGCAAGCGCGTCGCGGTGAGTCGCGCGCATGGCGTTGCAGTGAGTCGCGCGCATGGCGTTGCAGTGAGTCGCGCGCATGGCGTTGCAGTGAGTCGCACGCGAGCGTCACGCTCTTGCGGCGGGGCGCTGCGCTTGCGTCAAGGCCGCGGCGCGTGTAGCCAGACGCCTCGTGCCGCCCACCTGCCGCACCCGCGACCGCTCCCGCGCACACCTTCGCTGTGCCGCGCTGACCGTCGCGCTGGGTCTGACGATGGCCGCGCCAGCGTGCAGCGATACGCCCGCTGCGCCGCCGCGGCGCGACGCAGGTCCACCGCGCCGCGATGCGGGGCGGTCGGATCTCGGCGGTCCGTTCGTGGTGCATGAGGTCGCCGAGGGCGAGACGCTGTGGGACATCGGGCGCGCGTACGACGTCGACGTCGACGCCATCATCGCCGCCAATGGTCGGAGCGCGCGTGACGTGCGGCGACTGTCGAAGGGCCGCCGGCTGCGCATCCCGGGAGCGAGTGCGCTGGTGCACGTGCCGACCGCAGCAGAGCGCGTCGCCGCGCGCAGCGCGGAGCGCGCCGCGCTGCCAGCGCTGACCGACGCCGCGTACGTGACGCTCGGCGAGCGCGAGACGATTCACGATCTGGCGAGCCGCTACGATGTCGAGCCACAGGCGATCCTCGATCACAATTCGCTTACCGACGACGACGTCCGCAGCCTGCGCGCCGGGCGAATCTTGGTCGTGCCGGGCGTTCGCCAGGTCGACGTCGACGAGCGCCCTCCCCCGCCGCGCGAGGGCGTCTCGCACACCGTCGCGCGCGGCGAGACCATCTGGGACATCGCCTCTTCGTTTCGCTCGAGCGTCTCTGCGCTGATGGCCGCCAACTCGCTCAGCGTCGGCGAGGCGACGACGCTGCGCGAGGGCACGCGCTTGTTCGTGCCGGGCGTCGAGTCTGGCCGCGGTGGCCGCGTGCAGCGACGCACCTCACCGGCGCAGCAGCGCGCGCTCGCGCTCGCGCGTCGGCTCGGCCTCGGCACGCGCGAGGTCGCCGGGCAGCTACTTCACGGCCGCGTGCGCGCCGAGTGGATCCGCGCGTCGAGCACCGGCCGCAACACGCGCGCGATGCCGGGGACGCTGCGCTGGCCGGTGTCGAACGGGCGCTTCGTGCGTGGCTTCGGCTCGGGTGAAGGCGGCTACCACCAGGCCGTCGACATCGCTGGTGACATGGGCTGGAACGTGCGCGCCGCCGCCGCCGGCATCGTCGCGTACAGCGGCGACGAGGTGCCCGGCTACGGCAACATGGTGATGCTCGTGCACGCGGGCGGCTGGGTCACGATGTACGCGCACAACAGCGCAAACTACGTGGTCGCGGGTGAGCGCGTACCCGCCGGCGGCGTGCTTGCAGAGCTTGGCTCGACCGGCATCAGCCGCGGCCCTCACGTGCACTTCGAGCTGATGTACGGCGGCAACAACTGCGATCCCGCGGTGCTGTTCCGACCGGGCATCCGCCACGGCAGCGGCCGTATCGAGCCGCTCCCCTACGCCACGTGGACGAGCCCGAGCAACAAGCCCGCGCGCGTCACCTGCAGCGGCCGACGCCGCCATCCGCACTCGCGCTACGTGCTGCACGAAGATCCCGTCGCCGACGCGGAGCGCGGCGCACAATAGTCGAGTCCGCCCACACGCGAAGGTCGCGCGGCGCGGCGCCTCCGTCGGCGCACCGGGTCCAAGGCGATGCGTAGCGTATTGCCACATACCGCCGCCCCCGCGAGCGCTAGTTAAACTGCCTCCGCACGGGGAATCGGAGCCTTGACGCTCCTTGGATGCAGGACTAGAAACGATTCCACAGTTTATCGACTGGAAAGGGTGGGTATATGGGTCTGCACATCGGAAGCATCGCGCCGGACTTCGAGCAGGACTCGAGCGAGGGCCGCATCAAGTTCCACGAGTTCCTCGGCAACAGCTGGGGCGTCCTGTTCTCGCACCCGCGTGACTTCACGCCGGTCTGCACCACCGAGCTCGGCAGTGCCTCGAAGCTCAAGCCCGAGTTCGACAAGCGCAACGTCAAGCTGCTCGCGCTGAGCGTCGACGGCCTCGCGGACCACGCCAAGTGGATCGGCGACATCGAAGAGACGCAGGGCGTGAAGCAGGCGTTCCCGATCCTCGCGGACGAGGACAAAAAAGTCTCGAACCTCTACGACATGATCCATCCGGAGGCGTCGGACACGTTCACGGTGCGCTCGGTGTTCTTCATCGATCCGAACAAGAAGATCCGCGCCGTCATCACCTACCCGGCGAGCACCGGCCGCAACTTCGCCGAGATCCTGCGCGTCATCGACTCGCTGCAGCTGACCGATGGCTACAAGGTCGCAACACCCGCCAACTGGAAGGACGGCGAGGATGTCGTGATCATCCCGAGCATCAAGGATCCCGACGAGATCAAGAAGCTGTTCCCGAAGGGCCACCAAGAGATCAAGCCGTATCTCCGCATGACGCCGCAGCCGAACAAGTGAGCTGACGGCCCGCTGATCGAGCCACGTCGATCAGCGGGCTACGCTCGCGCCGGTGGTGTGTGGTGCCGCGCTCGTCGCGCGGTCGAGCGTCGTTGCGACGGCCGTGTCGCGAACCCGCCGCTCACGGCGCGGTGGTCGTGATCGCGCGAGACGTAGCGAGCGCTGCGACCTTGATCCAGATGGACGCGGTCGCCGTCTCGTAGAACGCGCCTGTCGCCGCTGCGTCGAACGCGGCGCGATCGGTATGCAGCGTCAGCGTCGTCGCGCCATCGCGCACCGCGGCTGGCGCGGCGTCGGAGCGCACGCGCAGCAGCGTCGTGCGCAGCGCGCGCGCGAGGGTGACGCTCGCGCCCGTCGCGGTCTGCTGCGCGCGCAGCTCCGTCGTCGTGTCGTCGAGCTCGTGCAGGACGAACGTCGACTCCGCGCTCGCCGGCCAGATCAGTAGCGTCAGCGCGCCGGCGCTCGCGGTCGTGCCGATGCCGTTGGCGTCGTCGACGACGTCGAGCGGGATGATCGCGCCGTCGCGCACGTAGAGCGGGATGCGCTCGAGCGCGCTGACGTCGGCCGTGACGGTGGTGCCGCCCTCGATCGCGGCGGCGCCCGGCGCCCACCAGTCGTACCAGCGCGCGCCGGCCGGCAGCGCGACGTCGCGCGAGGTCACGGACGCGACGATCGGCGCGACCAAAAACGCGTCGCCGAGCTGATAGCGCCAGTCGCCGGGCCACATCGCCTCGGCTGTCTCGATCGGGCGCATGAGCATGTCGCCGCCGGCGTAGGCCTCTTCGGCGAGCGAGTAGTAGAACGGCACGAGCGCCTCGTGCAGCTTCGCCCAGTAGCGATAGAGCGCGACCGTCTCGTCGACGCGATCGGGCACGGTCCACGGCGCGAGGTTTCCGCGACCGTGCAGCTGCATGAACGGCGTCATCGCGCTCAGCGCCGTCCAGCGCGCGAAGTTCTCGCTGTCGAACGGCACCAGCGATGTCAGCTCGACGTCGTCGCGGTCGAGGTAGCCGCCGAGGTCCGAGCTCACGACCACGTAGCCCGCGAGCAGCGATCGGAAGATGTGATCGAGCGCGTCCTCGAGGCCGATCCAGTCGCGCCGATTGTCGCCGACCCAGCCGATCGGCGCGTGCTCCGGCCGCGCAAAGAACCGTCCGGGCATGCCGTAGGACGCGTCGTACGGGCGCACCATCGTGACGAACTCGCGGCCGCGCTGCTGCTGACCGTAGGCGAGGAAATCTCGGTAGTACGCCTCGGAGTACGCCTGCCGCGACATCGGCCCCGTCTCGGTCGCGATCGGATCGAGCGTGATGTACTCCTCGCCGAAATCGAGCTTCCAGCCGTCGATGCCGAGCTCGAGCAGCGCGTCCTGCTGCGCGTGCCACCAAGTACGCGCGCGCGGATTGAAGAAGTCGACGGCGGCGCCCGAGCCCTTCCACCACGCGAACGACCGGCCACCTTCGACGTAGAAGTCACAGGCGAGCCCCTCTGCGAAGTTCGAGGCCGCGCCGACATACGTGTCGCCACCCGGCTCGAGATCGAGGCCGCGGCGATTCACCAGCGAGGTCACCCACAGCACGATATGCACGTCGTCTGCGCGCAGCGACGCCACGAGCGCGGGGAACTCCGGGTAGCGCGTTGGACTCGGGATGAACGTGTTGTAGTGAGTCTCCCAGGGGCTATCGAGCACGACGGTGCCGATCGGAATGTCGCGCGCGATGAAGCCCTCGACGAACGCCAGCGTGTCGTCGCGATCGGAGATGTCCTTGGAGATCCATGGTCGGAACGCCCAGCGCGGCGTGTGCCGCTCGGGCTCCGGCAGCGGCGCTTCCGCGGCGGCGTCGAAGGTGCAAACCGCCGGCGCACCGAGATCGGCGACGGACGCGTCGATCGGCGCAGTGCCGTCGTCGTCGCCGCACGCGGCGAGCGCGGTGAGGAATGCCGCGAGCGCAGAGAGAGGAGTTTTGGTGCGGAGGGCGACTTTCATCGGCACCCAGCGTATCGCGTTCCCGCGAAGCGTTGCGTGTCCGTGGAGGCACGGCGCGCTGGTGGCTCGAGCCTCAGCGCGCGCCGAGCCGGGCGATCTCTTGCTGCAAGATGCGGCGCAGGATCGCGTTGGTGCAGGCGTAGGTGCTCTCGACGCCGAAGTAGCTGAGGCTCTTCGACAGCAGGCTCTGACGGCGCGAATACGGCGTGTCGGATGCGTAGTGGAGGATGCCGAGATCGAACGGCGTGCGGCTCGAGAGGTGCGAGATCTCGTCGTTCGGATGGCGGTCAGGGCTGACGATCTCGTAGATGGCGGAGAGGTACGGGCCCGCCTCCATCTCGAGCACGCTGTAGCCGTCGGCGTAGAACGCGCCGAGGTACGCGCGGTTCTGCTGGAAGGTACCGCGTACGGTCAGGGCCTTCTGGTGATCGAGCACGGTGCCCTGGCGCAGAAACGGCTGCAGATCGCTCGCCGTGAAGCAGTTGCGGAAGAGGTACGTGTTCTTCGAGTGCTCGTCGTAGACGTTGCTCGCGATCATCACATCGCCGACGCGCCCGTTGAGCGTCGCGCCCTTGCCCATCACGTACACGCCGCGCAGCTCACCGACGCCCTGCGCGATGCGCGAGAGGTGGTGATACGCCGCCATGCCGAGCGGGTAGTCGATGTTGACGATCAGCGCGTCGCTGTCGACGAGGCGCTCCATGCCGGGCACACGCGCGCGCGGGTCGATGCGGTCTTCGCGCACCGACGCGAGGCGCACCAGCTGCGCGCCGACGTCGACGCGGCCAGGCGACTCGATCGACGAGATGCCGCTCTCCGAGTCGAAGCGCTGCACCGTCGCGAGCCGCTCGTCGGCGTGGCCGTCGTCGTCGTGCAGGAACGCGCGCAGCAAGTAATACGTGATGTTCGCGATCTCGTGCTCGTCGTTCGCCGCGATGGCGCGCTCGAGCGGCACGGCGAGGCCCTCGGGATTTCGGCGCAGCGCGAAGTCGAGGATCTCTTGGCGATGCGCGCGCGCATAGCCACCGACGACGTTCACCAGCGAGTGCGTGTTCGAAGAGACGAAGTACACCGGGGCGCGCCGCGGCCGCGTGTCGCGCAGATAGACGGGCTCGATGCCGCTCCACCAGCGCATCGCAGCGCGCTGATATTCGATGAAGCCGGCGTTGAGCAGCCGCACCACGAGATCGGAGGGCCGGCGCGCGATCTCGCGCAGCGCAGCGGGCCACTGCGCGCCGAGCGCGAGCAGCAGCGTGCTGGCCTGCTCCGGCGCGAGGTCGAGCGTCGCCGCGAGCGCGTGCACGTCCGGCGAGAGCGGCGCGTCGGCCGGCGCGGCGGCGATCGCGCGGCCGAGGTCGTCGGCGCTGAGCAGCGCGTGCATCTTGTTCCACTCGATCTGGTACGCGGTCAGGATCGGCACGAGGTCGTCGATGTCGCTCTTGCTGGTGACGAACGCCGCGAGAGTTCCCGCGCCGTCCCAGCGCAGCGGCCGACGCCGACCCCGCGTCGTCACCCGCCGCCAGTTCTCGCCGCGCACCTCGTAGCCCGCGGCCTCGAACTGCTCGTGCGACTGGCCCATCACCACGATGCGCGCGAACACGATCTGCATCGGCAGGCGGGCGGCTCCGTAGGCAAACGCCGCGATGTCCGGACGCGCCTCGCGTGCGCCAGAGTGCAGGCTCGCGTCGCTGTACTCGTGCGCCTCTTCGAACGCGCGCACCGGGACCTCGCCGCTCGATCGCAGCAGCGAGGTGTACGTGCGGATGTAGACGTCGATCTCGTCGCCCGGAGCGCGCGGTGCATGTCTCTTCACGCGGCGAAGCTACGTCGCGGGCACGCGCCTGTCACGGGCCTCCGCTCGCGCGGCGCGACACGCGGGGCTCGCGCGCGGCGACGTCACTTCGCACGTCGTCGTCTTGCTCTCGCCCCGTGCGTCGCTGAATATGCGCGGGTGCGCGTCCTCCTCGTCTCGGCCAATCGGGAGAAGCTCCCCTCGCCCGTCGTTCCGCTCGGTCTGCTGCAGGTCGCCGCGAACCTGCGCGAGGCGCACACGGTGACGCTCTGCGACCTCTGCTTCGAGATAGATCCGCACGATCGACTCGCGCACGAGATCGCGGCTTTCGCGCCCGAGGTCATCGGCATCGGCATCCGCAACCTGCACACCAACGCCTACGACGACACCGACGTCCTCATCGGCGAATACACGGCGCTCGTCCGCGTCGCACGCGCGCACACCCAGGCGCCGATCGTGCTCGGCGGCTCGGGCTTCTCGCTGCAGGCGGAGTCGCTCCTCGCGCGCATCGGCGCCGACTACGGCGTCGTCGGTGAAGGCGAGCACGCGATGCGGGCCGTGGTCGATCAGCTGGCGCGCGGCGGACAACCGGAGAAGCTGACCTGGGCCGCGACGGCCGGCGCTGGCCTGGTGCGCGGCCCGATGATGCGCACACCACGCGCGGCGCAAGAGCGCGGTGAGCTCGATCGACTGCCGGCGGCGGCGCGCGATCTCGTGGATCCGCGCTACTACGAGTGGGACGGCACCGACAACGTGCAGACCAAGCGCGGCTGCGCATTCGAGTGCGCGTATTGCGACTACCCCGATCTCGAAGGTCGCAAGGTGCGCGTCCGCGATCCAGAGGCCGTCGCTGACGAGATGTTGGCGCGCTCGAAGGTCGCCGGCGTCACGCACGCGTTCATCGTCGACAGCGTCTTCAACGTGCCGCGCTCGCATGCGCTCGCGGTGTGCGCGGCGCTCGAAGCGCGCGGCGTGCCGATCCCGTGGGTCTGCTACGCGTCGCCGGTCAACTTCGACGACGAGCTGGTCGGCGCGATGGCGCGGGCCGGCTGCGTCGGCGTCGAGATCGGCAGCGATGCGGGCACGACGCGCGTCCTCGAGGCGCTGCGCAAGCCGTTCGGACTGCCGGAGATCTTTCGCGCACGCGAATTGTTCGTGCGGCACGGTGTCCTCGATTGCCACACCTTCGTGCTCGGCGCGGTCGACGAGACGGTCGAAGAAGCCCGCGCGACGCTCGAGATGGTCGATCGCCTCGATCCCGACGTGGCCGCGTTCATCGTGTTCATGGAAGACCGCGAAGCGCAGTCGGTGCATCGCGCGCGCGACCGCGATGCGCTCCTGCAAATGCTCGCGGATGAGGCGCCGAAGCGTCCCGGCTGGGTGGTGCCGGAGCTCGGCATTCGCTTCGGCGGCAAGCTCGCCCGCTACGTGCAGCGCGCGAAGCTGCGCGGACCAAGCTGGCTTCACCTCGCACAGATGCGCCGTGCGACGCGATCTGCCACACAGCCAGCGTCGCCCATCGACGCGTGATCGCCAGTTGCGCGTGAGCGCCGCCCGTGAGATCAATGCGCGGAATGTCGAGCTTGCGGCGCTGCGTACGTACATTGCTCGTGCTCGCCTGCTTCTGGCACTTCTGGCTCGGCGGCGTGATCCTGGCGTGGACGTACGCACCGGCGACCTGGCTCCTCGAGCGCGACGAGCTGAAGCGTCGCCGGCGCGTGCAGCGGCTGCTGCGTAAGTGCTTCGGCGTCTTTCACGGCGTGATGCGCGCGATGGGATTGGTCGAGCTGCGCGCGGCGCCAGTGCTCGCCAGCCTGCTGCCGCACCCGCGTATGTTCGTGGCGAACCACCCGACGCTGGTCGACGTGACCGCGATTCTCTCCGCGCTCGACGACGTGTGCTGCGTGATCAAGCCGTCGCTGATGCGCAGCCCCTTCATCGGCCCGCTGCTCCGCGTCGCCGGTCACATCGACGGCGGCCGCGGTGATGCAGCTTCCGGTGCCGCTGCGCTCAAGGCGAGCGTCGATCGGCTGCACGACGGCTTCTCGGTGTTGATCTTTCCGGAAGGCACGCGCTCGCCGCTGCGCGGCTTGCATCCGTTCAAGCGCGGGGCGTTCGAGCTCGCGGCGCGTGGGCAGGTCGAGGTGCAGCCGATCGTCGTGCGCTGCGATCCGCCTGCGCTCGGCAAGGGCGTCCCGGTCTGGGCGCATCCGCTCGACATCGCCGTGCTGACGCTCGATGTGGGCGAGCCGGTCGACGCGAGCGCGTGGACGGGTAAGACGCGTGCGCTGCGTGCACTGGTCGAATCCAAGTACAGAGAGAGCCTGGGACTGCCGGCGAGCACCCCAGCCGTGATGCAACGCTCCGCCGAGCATGGGATGAACGACCAATGGGTGAGCCAACGATGACGAACGAGTCGCTCGAGAACGAGATGAAGGAGCTGATCGTCAGCGCATTGCTGCTCGAGGACCTCACGCCGTCGCAGATCGACGCGGAGGCCGCGCTGTTCGGCGAGGGGCTCGGGCTCGACTCGATCGATGCGCTCGAGCTCGCGATGGCGATCGATCGCCGCTTCGGCGTGAAGATCCACGCGGAAGACGAGAACAACCGCGCGATCTTCCGCTCGGTGCGGACGCTGAGCGCGTACGTCGCCACCCACGCCGTGCCGGGCGCGGGCGAAGGAAGCGCGCCGTGAACGATGCGGTCTACGCGCAGGTTCGCGACGCGATGTGCGAGATGTTCGAGCTCGCCCCGGCGAGCGTGACCCCGGAGGCGCGGCTGATGGAGGACCTCGATCTCGACAGCATCGACGCCATCGACATGGCGGTGAAGATGCAAGAGTTGACGGGCACGCGGGTCGACGACGACGCGCTGCGCAAGGTGCGCACCGTCGGCGATGTGGTCGCGCTGCTCGAGTCGCTGCAGCACGCGCGCAAGGCCTGAGTGCGCGGTGCGTGTGGCCCTCGGCATCCTGAACGGCGCGCTCTTCGCGGTGTATCCGTTCGCGGTCTACTTCGGCCTCACGCGGCTGTCGGCGCGCGGCGTCGGCCTGGTGCTCGCGGGGCTGTTGCTGCCGAGCTTGTTGCTGCGCGTCCGCGGTACGAAGCGCGAGCACTTGCGCGCCGTGCTGCCGCTGCCGCTCACGGTGCTCGCGCTCGTGCTGATCGGCGCGGCGTTCGACGATGCGCGGCTGGTGATGTCGCTGCCGGTGGTGATCAGCGCCGTGCTGCTGCTGCACTTCGGTGGCTCGCTGCGCGGCGTGCCGATCGTCGAGCGCTTTGCGCGGATCCAGTCGGAGTCGCTGTCGGTGGCGCAGGTCCGCTACTGCCGGACGGTGACGATGGTCTGGTGTGTCTTCTTCGTGCTCAACGGGACGACCGCCGCGCTGCTCGCGCTGTTCGCGCCGCTGGCGCTGTGGGCGGCTTACACGGGCGCGGGCGCGTACGTGCTGATGGGGCTGCTCGGCGCGAGCGAGTACATCGTGCGCAAGGCGCGCTTCCGGGAGTTTGGCGCGGGGCCTCACGATCGCCTGCTCGCGCGGATCTTCCCGCCGCGCGTGACGGACGCGAGTGTTCGATGAGCGCTGACGAAGCGCGCGTGTATCGCCTGCTCGCGGCGCACGAGGCGAGCTCGCCGGTCGCGCTCGGCGCAGACGGTGCGCGCACTGCGCTCGATCTGGTGCGTGACGCGGAGGCGATCGCCGCGACGCTCCCGGCGCGCGACGGCGAGGTCTTGGTGGTGTGCGCGGATCGCTATCGTGCCGCGGCGTGTGCGCTCGCGGCGTGGTCGCGTGGTCGCGCGGTGGCCCTGCCGCCGAACGCGCAGCCCGGCACCGTGCGCGACGTCGCCCACGCCGAGCGCACCGCAGTGCTGCTGCACGACTCCGATGTGCCACACGGCGTCGACGTTCGCGGGATACGCGCGGACGCACGCGGTGCGTACGTTGCGCCGCCGCCGATCGCCGCCGATCGCCACCTCGCGACCATTTGGACCTCCGGCACCAGCGGCGCGCCACGACTCTGCGCGAAGACCGCGGTGCAGCTCCTCGGCGAAGCGGAGACGCTGGCGACGTTGTTTGGCTGGGGTCCTGGCGACGTCGCGCTGTCGACGGTGCCGAGCTTTCACATCTACGGCTTGCTCTTCGGCGTGCTCGGGCCGCTGCTCTCGGGCGCTGCGTTCGTGCGTGAGTCGCCGCTGTTTGCGCCGTCGATCGCGTCGCTTCTCGTGCGTACGCGGGCGACGGTGCTCGTCAGCGTGCCCGCGCACCTGCGCGCGCTCGAGACGCTGACACGCGACGCGATCGACCAGCGCGTGCCACGCGTGTGCTCGTCAGGCGCGGCGCTCACGGCGGAGACGGCCGAGGCGCTGCACGCGAACCTCGGCTGGACGGTGACGGAGATCTTCGGCTCGACGGAGACCGGCGGCATCGGCTGGCGCACGCGCACGGACGCGCCGTATCAGCCGCTGCCCGGAGTGCGCGTCGCGGTGCGCGCGAGCGACGCGAGCAGCGGCGACGGTGACGACGCGCAGCTGGTGCTGCACTCGCCGTTCACGAGCGAAGGGGTCGCGCGCGGCGTGATCACCGAGGATCGCGTGCTGGTCGACGCGGATGGCCGATTCCGCCCGCTGGGTCGCGTCGGTGGCGTGGTGAAGGTCGCGGGCAAGCGCGTGAGCCTCGCCGAGGTCGAGGCGCGCATCCGTGCGTTGCCGGGCGTCGTTGACGTCGCCGTGATCGCGCGCGGTGCGCCCGGCGCGCGCAGCACGCGGCTCGCCGCGGTCGTGCAGGCGCCGGGGGTCAGCGTCGAGGCGCTGCGCGCGGGGCTGCGCGAACATCTCGATCCCGCCGTCGTGCCGCGACCGATCGTCGTGGTCGATGCGCTGCCGCGTGAGGCTACTGGCAAGCTGCGCAAAGACGCGCTGCTCGGCCTGCTCAGCCCGCCGGGCGCGCCCACCGCGATCCATCCAAGCGCCGGGCTCGTGCTCACGCCGCGGACCGAGGGCGGCTTTGCGGTGCACGTGCCGATCGACGCGCGCGCGTTTCGCGGTCACTTCGCCGGTGAGCCGGTGCTGCCTGGGATCGTGCAGCTCGACACGCTCGTGCTCGGTGCAGTGCGCGCGCTGTGGCCAGATCTCGGGCATCCGCGGCGCATCACCAAGCTCAAGTTTCACCGGCCTGTGCGGCCCGGCGACGACCTCGTCGTGCAGGTCGAGCGCGTCGACGCGCGCGTCACGTTCGCGCTCGTACGGCGCGATGCCGTCTGCACGAACGGCGTGCTCTTCTTCGGGCCGGCGCACGCGGCGAGCGGAGGTGCGACGCCATGAACACGACCGCTCCGTTCCGGCCGTGTGTCCTCGTGCCCACGTACGACAATCCCGCGACGATCCGCGATGTCGTCGTCCGAATGCGCGCGCACCTCGAAGACATCGTCGTCGTCGATGATGGCAGCGGCCCGGCCGGTCGCGCGGCCGTCGCGCAGCTCGCGACGGACGGCCTGGCGCACGTCACGCATCGCGCGCGCAACGGCGGCAAGGGCGCAGCGGTCAAGACCGGGCTCCAACGCGCGCACGAGCTCGGCTTCACCCACGCGCTGCAGGTCGACGCGGATGGGCAGCATTCGCTCGAGGACGCGCCGCGCTTGCTCGCGATGGCCCGACAACATCCGGAAGCGCTCGTGCTCGGCGCGCCGATCTTCGACGCGAGCGCGCCTACCGTGCGTCGCCTCGGCCGGCGCCTCACGCAAGTGTTGACGAACCTCGAGACCTTCGGCCGCGTCGTGCAGGATCCGATGTGCGGCTTTCGCGTCTATCCAGTCGACGCCGCGCTGCGCGCCGCCGCGTGGGGTGACGCGATGGACTTCGATCCGGAGATCGCCGTGCGGCTGATCTGGCAAGGCCTGCCCGTCGCCAACCTACCGACGCGCGTGCGCTACTTCGCGCGCGACGAGGGCGGCGTCTCGCACTTCCGCATGTTCCGCGACAACGCGCTGATCAGCTGGATGCACACGCGCCTCATCGTCGGCGCCATCTTGCGCCTGCTCACCGGGCGGGCGCGCCGCGGACGCACCCTGCCGATATGAGCGCGCACGAAGTCGCGCCCCCGACGAACGCAGTGAGGCCACGCCCCGCCAGCTGGCTCGACGTGCGCGAGCGCGGAACGCTGCTCGGGATTCGCGCGCTGGCGCTCGTGTGCCGCGTGCTCGGGCGCAGCGTCGCGCGCGGCGTCGTCGCGCTGGTGGCGTTCCACTACACGCTGTTCGACGTGCGTGCGCGCCGCGTGTCGCGCGCTTATCTCGCGCGCGTCCATCCGCGGGTCACGACGCGGCTGGTGTTCGCGCACGTGCTGCGCTTTTGCCAGGTCTCGCTCGATCGGATCTTCCTCGTGATGGGCCGCACGAAGTACTTCGAGGTCACGCACACCGGGCACGAGCTGCTGGTCAAGCAGCGCGAGAGCGGGCACGGCGCGGTGCTGCTCGGCGCGCACCTCGGGAGCTTCGAGGCGATGCGGATCAAGGCCGAGCAGTACCGCCTGCCGATCAACGCGCTCGGCTTCTTTCGCAATGCGCAGATGGTCAACAGCGTGCTCGAGCAGCTCGATCCGCAGACGAACGCCCGGGTGATCGCCATCGACACGGGCGGCGTCGACTTCGTGCTCGACGTGAAAGATCGCGTCGAGCGCGGCGAGCTGATCGCGATCCTCGGTGACCGCGTTGCCAGGGG
>Ga0105047_10011030_pt1 | contig 14707 bp, 13 predicted proteins | sample MAT04_FD_78384 | JGI IMG/M metagenome (GOLD analysis project Ga0105047, IMG submission 78384) | Freshwater microbial communities from Lake Fryxell liftoff mats and glacier meltwater in Antarctica - MAT-04 (megahit assembly) | ecosystem: Environmental > Aquatic > Freshwater > Ice > Liftoff... | reverse complement strand
ATGCGTAAGGTGAAGCCGGCGGCGCAGAAGCTGTACGACGAAGGCTACGAGATCTACCGGCGCAAGCGGGGCGTGGCGGAATGGCGCAAAGCGGAGCAGTTGCTGGCCGGGGCGTTGCGCGAAGACGCGAGCTTTGGGTTGGCGGCGCTGCAGCTTTGCCGGGTGCGGCAGAACCTGGGCGAGACGGACCCGGCGTTGGCGGCTTGCCGCAAGGCGGTGCAGTTGGATCCGGACCGGTTCGAAGCGCGGTCGCAGTGGGGGGCAATCCTACTCGAAGTGGGCGATGCGCCGGAGGCCGTGCGGCAGTTGAGCGAGGCGGCGCGGCAGAATCCGAAAGATCCCTTTGCCCATTCTCTGCTCGCGGAGGCGTACTTGCTCTCGGGCAGTTTCGCGGACGCAGAGCGGTCAGCCGATCGTTCGATTGAGCTGAATCCGGAACACGCGATGGGCTACTTCAGCCGGGCCGATGCGCGGCGTTATTTAAAGCAATGGACGCCAGCGATCGAAGACTTTCGCCGGTATCTGCGGTTGGCGGACTTTCAGGCGAAGTTGCCAGAAGTGTTGGCCTACTACTTCGTGGGCTTTGGGGCGTCGAAGCGCAATGCGGGCTTCAAGCGGCAGCACCGGGTGCAGCAATCGTCGGCGTACTTTGGCTTGTGCAGTTGTGAACTGCAGCTCGAGAATTTTGCGCGGGCGGTGACGACGTGTAAGAAGGCGATTGAGCTCGATCCGGAGGATGCGTTTGCCTATAACTTGATGGGGCAGGCGCGGATGTACTTGTTTGACCGCGATCAGCGCCGGGATGATTTGCGGGAAGCGCAGAAGGCCTTGTCGGCGGCTGTGCGGCTGGCGCCCGATGCCGAATTTTCGGGGCGGGCGAAGAAAAATTTGGGGCAGGTGGAGGGGATCCTGTCTCAAATGCGTTAGTTTTTCCGCTTCTTTGATTGAGGGGCGGTATATACTCCCAATGGGTTCTCACGGAGGAAATCATGATGGTCAGGCAACGGTGGACGGCAATCAGCTGTGTGGCGCTTAGTCTCTTGAGTCCCGCATTCGGGCAGGAGGCGACGGACGCGGGGAAGTATCGCTTGGTGGTGATCCGCGGGGAGGGCGATCAGCATAACGTGAAGCAGGGCCGCTCGACGTCGCAGGCGGTGATGGAAGTGCGGGATGAGAATGATAAGCCGGTGGCCGGGGTGCTGCTAACGTTCACGCTGCCGAGCCAGGGAGCGGGCGGTTCGTTTGTGGGCGGATCGCAAGTGACGACGCTCGCCACCAATAACGCGGGCCGCGCGGCGGTGACATATACGCCTAACAAGGTGGTGGGCAATTATGCTCTAAAGGTGAGCGGGAATGTGCAGGGGCAATCGGTAGCGGCGTCGGTGACGCAGACGAATATTGCGGCGGCGGCGGCGGGGCTATCGACGGGGGCGATCGTCGCCATTGTGGCGGTGGCGGCGGGGGCGGGGATTGGCGCAGCGCTGGCGAGCGGCGGCAAGAAGGACCCGGTAGGTGGCGGTGGGCCAGGGATCACTACGGGGACGCCGCCGGGTTTGCGGATCGACATTAGTCCAGGTGGCGTGCAGGTGCTGCCGCGCCGGTAAGTAAGAAGGAGAAACCTATGAACATCTACTTACTTTTCTTTGTTACTTCGTTGGCGATGGCACAGAGCTTGCCGTCGGTAGGCTGGGTGAGTACGGACCAGCAACTGCGGCGCCTGGTGGGCTTGCCGGGTAGCACGCGGGCGGACGAACCCCTGGCGACTTATCGCCAGGTGCAGGTTGCGCCGGGCGGCCGGGTGGCGCTGGTGGAGGATGGCGTTGGCAGTTCACTGGTGTCGTTGACTGACGAAGGCCCGGTAATGCTGGCGAAGTTAGCGGCGACGCCGGATCGGGCGGCGTTTTCGGAGGATGGCGTATCTTCAGCGCTATTGTTTGGAACGCGCTTGGAGGTGCGGAATGGTGGGCGAATGGTGTGGGGTAGTGAGTTCGGTGAGGCCCTTGATTTAGCCGTGAGTTCGCGGGGGCTGGTGGCCGTGAGGCTCGCCGATGGCACGGTGCGATTGGTGACGGAGAGCGGCTTGGGTCCGGTGGTGTATCAAGGGGCGGATTTGGGGCCTTTGCGTTTTCGGGGCGAGGGGGCATTGCTGGTGGCGGATCGGGCGGCGGGACGGCTGTTGAGTATCGAGCGACTGACGGAGACACCGGCGGTGAGGGTGTTACTGAGCGAGGCGGCCGATGACTACGCGGGCTCGGCGGATGGGCGGCGGATTTACTTACTGCGGCGCGGTGAGGAGCAGGCGACGATGGCGGTGTTGGACTTAGAGAGCGGGCAGGTGGTGCGGGAAGTTACCGCAGGGCTCGAGGCGGTGCGGCTGCATCGTTTAGGGGCGGGCGATTTGTTTCTCTTGGCGGCGCCCACGGAGGATGGGCCAGGTTGGATGTGGCATGGCGCAGAGGGTCGAGTGACTTTCCTGCCGGCTTTGAAGATGGAGTGGGAGAACTAAGATGCGCATTACTCCATTTCTATTGCTGACGGTGGGTATCGCCATTTCTCTCGAGGCTCAGACGCAGGGACTGCCGGTGGCGACAGCCTGTAACACGGGCTTTAGTACCAACGTGCCACCGGTGTTTACTCCGCCGATTTTATCGATTACCGTGGCGGCGGGTCAACAAGAATTCCGCGACCTGACGTTGCAGATACCGGCTCCCTTTACGAGCCAGGGGCGGACGATTTTGAACCCGCAGGGCAGTGCGATGTGGAGCGTGGCGCAGTCCGGGCAGACACCGAGTCCGGTAGGTCAACTGAGCATTGCGCCGGCTAACAGCGCGCCATCATCGACGACGAGACTGACGATGCGGTTCCCCACCGTCGGCACGGTGGACGTGATCGTAACGCTGAACTATGTTCTCGCCGCCCGGCCCAATTTTGACGAAGGTAGTGTGAGTTGCAATTCCCGGCAGGGGATTCGGGTCACGATTCGGAACAACAAACCGACGATTACCGAGGTCTCGCCGGCGCAGTTTACGGCTTGCACGCCGAACGACATCCGGGTGACGGTAAGCGGAACAGGCTTTTTGTCAACGGTGGCGAAGTTGTACTTTGGCAATCGGGCGGATAACTACGCGGAAGTCTTACCCGTGGTGGAGAGCTCGGAGACGCGGTTGGTTCGTACGTTGCGCAGTAGCGTCCTGCAAGCGTATCCAGGGGCGGTGAATAGTCCGAATTTCTTCGTCGTAAGCAATGATCCGAGCGGGCAGGTCGCGGCGGATTTAACCTCCGACCCTTTTTATAACTTCACGGTTCGCCCGACGCCAAGGTTGACGGGATTCAATCCGCAATCGGTGGCTGGCGGAAACCGGACGATTTTGGCGACGGGGGAAAACTTCACTTCGGATACGCGGCTGATCCTAGTTTCGACGCGTGACGGAAGGATTGAACGGCCGCAGGCGCTGAATATCTCGGGCAATGGTTTTTCGTTTTTTCTGGATGAGCAGCGGCTGGCAAACGGGGGGCCGTTTACGGCGCGGGTGGTGAATGAGGAGCCGACGAATATTATTAATCCGCTCAATGTGCCGGCTTCCTACTATCCGGATAGCTGCTCGCCGCCGCAGACTTTGAATAGTGTGATTCAGGCGATCGGAGGACCGACCAGCGTTACGCTCTCGGTGAATAGCGCTACGGCTTGTGGGCCGCCGTTTAGTTTAAATGTAACGGCGGCGGGAGTGGTAACCACGGCGGGACAGCCACGATTGCAGTTGAATGGTGTGGCTTCGAATGTGAGTTACACGAGTAATCAATTTACGGTACCCATTACGACGAGCCAATTGGGAAGTACCGCCGGCAGCTTAGCCTTCAGTGTCGCGAATCTGCTAGCGCCCAATCAGTTTAGCGCGGCGGCGACGAGCAATCTGACGATTGTGGCGCCGCCGACGATCACCAGCGTGCCGGCCGTGTCCTCGAATGGTACGAATCAGAGTATCGCGGTGGGAGTATCGAACCTGGTGCCCACGACGCGCATTCTTCTCCAACGGACCGGGCAAGCCGACACGGTGCTGATGGAAACGGGCCGGACAGCGAATACGGTAACGGTAACCGTGCCGGGCGGGGCCACCGGGATGGCGAGCCCGAACGCGCTGCGGTTGACCGCGGTGAACGCCGATGGGGCGAATCCGAATGGCTCAACAGCGACGGCGACGGCGGCGGGATGTCCGGCGGCGGTAAACTTGGCGGTGCAAGCGCAAGCGGGGGCGGCGATTTCCCAACTGATGCCGACTACCGAGTTGGTGGGGCGGACGACGGACCTAACGGTACGCGTGCTGGGGAATAACTTCCGGACCGGTGCGACGGTGCAGTTTAACCAGGAAACGCCCATTGCGGGAACGCTGGTGAATGGCGGCGAATTACAAGTTACGCTGCCGGTGGCGCGATTCAGCACGACGGGGACGATCCAAGTGCGGGTGCAGAATACGGGCGGTGAAGCGGTGACGGGGACGTTGCCCTTTACGATTACGGCGCCGCGGACGCCGACCTTTGCGTTGGCGGCGACACCCACCACCACGACGAGCCCGGCGGTGCAGCCGACACTGGCGCTGACCCAGAGTAACTTCTCCGAGCGGCCACTGACCGCGGTGTTTACCTTGGAATTCCAGCCCGACGGGGCCACGGGAGTAAGTACGTGGCCAGCTAACGTGGCGCCGCTGTTCCCGAATAACTCGCGGACGGTGACGGTGACGATTCCAACGACCGGCGGGACCGTAACTTTGCCGAACAATGGGCAGTTCAGCTTGCCGTTCGCGGCAGGCGTAGCCACGGCGCGGTTGACGTCGCTGACGGTGCAAGGGACGCAAGTGAGTGTGCTGCCGGCAACAGCCGTAACGGCAACCACGACGCTCAGCCCGGCGGCACCGGCGGTAGAAACCACGGTGGCGCCGCTGTTTAACCGGCCGACGCCCACGGGGAATTATCAGGTGGACCTGAATACGATCTCGAATACGCTCAGTCTCACCAGCATCTTGCTGCGCTTCGAAGTGGTGGCGGGCACGAGGGTGGACGGGAACACGTCATTTACCTTTGACCGGAATAACAGCGCGGACTTGATCAATCGAATTGCGGAATTCTGCCGCACCAACTTAGCGACGGGCGGGCAGTTTCGGCTGGTGTTTCCGCTGACGATAAGCTCGGGCGATGCGACTTCGATTACCGCGGTGAACGTGCAGTTTACGAATTCGGCTGGGCAATCGAGCGAGACGAGAATCGCGCGCCAGTGATTCTATAATTAGACGTGCTGAACACGGGCGATATCTTCGCCGGACGATACCGCGTCGACGGTGTGCTGGGCCGGGGCGGCATGGGTACGGTGTACCGCGCCTTCGATCAGTTAACCCGGGAGATGGTGGGGTTGAAGCTGATCGACCCCGCATTGGCCGAGCAGAAGATGCTGGTGGAGAAGTTCAAGCAGGAGTTGGCGATGGCGCGCCGAATTACGCATCCAAACGTCGTGCGTATTTTTGACCTGGGCGCCGCGGATGCGGTGTTGTTTATCTCCATGGAGTTGGTGGAAGGCCGAACGTTGGCCGAGGTGTTGAAGGCGCACGGGCCGATGCCACCGGAGCAGGCGCGGCCGATTCTGCGTCAGTTCTTGGAGGCGATGCGCGAGATACACGCACAGAACATTCTGCACCGGGATATCAAGCCGGCGAATGTGATGATTACGCGCTCTGGGGTGGTGAAGGTGATGGACTTTGGCATCGCGCGCGACCTCTCTACGGATATGACCATTGGGATGCTGGCGTTTACGCCGGGCTACGCGGCGCCCGAGGTGACCGTCGGGCAGCCGGCCAGCTATGCCAGCGATATCTACTCGATTGGCGCGATGGCCTATGAGCTGTTGGTGGGCGCGAAGCCCGGCTATCCGGCGGACGCGGCGAAGTTGCCGGCCGAGTTGCGCGGGTGGGTGCTTGATTGCCTGAGCCTGGATCCGTCGGCGAGGCCGCACTCGGTGGAGGAAGTGCTGCGGCGGTTGAACATGCTTCCAGCAGGCGATGCGCCGGCGACGCAGCTCTATGCTTCGGCACCGGCGCCCGCGGTGGCGCCCGCGGTGGCGCCGGCAAGCCCGATCGGCAAGGGCGTGTGGATCGGGTTGGCGGGTGCGGGATTGGCGGTCGCGCTGACGTTGGGTTACTTGCTGATGCGGCCCGAACCCAAAGCAGCGAGGAAGGCCGAGGTGGTGGACGCGGCCGGCACCGCGCCGAAGGCTTTGCCCGCCTCGTTGCAGGCGCAAGGCGAGATGCGGCTGATTCCGAGCGGGCCATTTGAGATGGGAAATCATCAGGGCTACCGCTCGAAGGCTGGGTACTACAACGAGGCGCCGGTGCATACGGTAGACGTGCCGGACTTCTACCTGGATCGGGTGGAAGTAAATTCCGGCCGGCTGCAGGAGTATGTGCGGAAGACCGGGGGCACCTGGACGGATAAAGGGAAATTACCGAACGGCCCGGCGACGGGTGTGAGTTGGGATTTGGCGCTGGAATTCTGCCAGTCGATCGGGAAGCGACTGCCGACGGAAGCGGAGTGGGAAAAGGCAGCGGCGGGTAGCAACCACGTGCCCACCGATGAGCTGTTCTCGGTCGAGACGGTAACCGACGAAAGCCGCTATGGCATTCGCAATTTGGCTTCGAATGTGATTGAGTGGGTGGCAGACGAGTATGCGCTCTATCCGGGCAATGGCGCTTTGTTGCCGGAGACGGAAAAGGGCAAGCGGGTGTTTCGTGGCTTCGGCCATCGGTTTCATCCGGAAGGGTTGAGTCCGGTGACGATCCGCGGGGCCTTGAAACCCGGGGAAACCGGATTGCCGGTGGGCTTTCGTTGTGCGGCTTCGCCAGAGGCCGCTTTGGCGTTCGAAAGGAAAAAGCAATGAGAATGACGTGGCTGTTTTTGATTTGCGTGACGCCCCTATGGGCGCAGGTGAAGAGCCGGGAGCTTGAGGACTTGTTCACGACCGATTCCCGGAAGGCGAAAGCTTCCGCCCAGACTCAGGGGCCGAAAGCGACGGCACAGACTCAGGCGACGAGGCTTCCGCCGCCCAAGAGGACCGGCGTGGGCGTGCCGGTGGGGCATGATCCGGAGCGGCACCTGCTGCGGCACGCGGGCGTGAAGTGCCGCGTGCAGTTGGTGACGGCCGAGAGCGTGAAGGAAGTGGACCCGGGCACGACGTTCCATTCGGGCGACCGGATCCGGCTGGTGCTTGAGCCGAATATCGACGGCTACCTGTACATTCTGCAAACGGGGTCGAGCGGGAAAGAGTCAATGCTCTTCCCCCACGCGAGCATCAACGGTGGGCACAACGAAGTGATGCGCGGGCGGCTATATTCGATTCCGTCGGAGGGTCTGTTCCGGTTCGACAATCGGGCGGGCGAGGAGAAGCTGAAGGTGATCCTGAGCCGGACGCCGCTGGATTCGCTGCCGTCGGAAGCGCCGGCCGCCAAACCCGGAGTGCTGATGGCGATGAATATGAACCTGGTGAACAACGAACTCAACCGGCAGGTGCTATCGCGCGATTTGGTGTATGTGGCCGAAGAGGGCCCGGCGGCGAAGGATTCAACGCGAGGATTCACCCAAGCGGTGATCTGGGTGAACAAAGGCGACGAGCAGAACAACCTGATCTTTTTCGACCTGAAGCTGAAGCACGAATGACCCGGCGGCTCTTCATTCCCGTAACGCTGCTGGCGGCGCAAAAAAAGCCCAAGGCCCGCGACCTCTTCTACGAAGCTGCGGAGAAACCCGCGTTGGGCGTGCGGTACACGCTGTTTCGAGAGGTGGCGGGGAAGTGGCAGGAGGTGCCGCGCGGGATGACGCTCGATACGGGCGCCCGCGTGCGAATGCTGTTCGAGAGCAATACGGAAGGGGAGCTTTTTCTGCTCGCGCGGACGGCTGACGGCAAGTGGGAGCCAGCCGCGCCGCAGTTGCCGGTGACCATCGCACCCGATCACCCATATACCTTGCCGACCGGCGGCGAATGGATTTTGGATCCGCCGGCGGGCGAGGAAGTGCTGTACCTGATCTTCGGGCGCAAGGGCGAGGAGAGTCTCAAGGAACTGATGAAGGGTGCGGGGCCCGATCCGCTGAAGACCGAGTCGCTGAGGCCCGAGCCGCTAATGGCTGCGGCGAAAGCGAAATCGCGCGACCTGGTATTGGAAGTGACACCGGGGCCCAAGACCGAGCCGGCATCCTATGCCGTGAACCCCAGCCCCGATCCAGATGCGAAAGTGGCGCTCGAAATTCATATCAAGCATCGGGTACCGCGGCGCACCTTGTAACTCGCTAGGACTAACTCGCCGCAAGTAGGGACGTGACCTGGGCGCGGTAAGGGTCAGTTAGCTCGGCTACCGCTTTTTCTGCGATCAGCTCAATAAACGCCGGCACGCCAGAGAACCGGGTGGCGGAGAGGATCAGATCGTCGGGCGGGCGTATGGAGGTGAGGCCGGAGTCGATGGTGACCATGGGGAGCTTACCCAGGTCCTCCGGAATATCGGTAGCTACTTTGTAACGCAGGTCACCGAGTAACTGGGTGGCTCCGGTAACGCGAGCCAGAACGAGTTGCATTGCCAAGGCATTCACCACGAAATGGCGGACTGAGGCGGCTCGCCGTTCGCTATCCTTGGCGGCCAGCAGTTTGCGCATCTCTTTGAGCGAGTAATCGGACTTATAAGTCACCACCCAGCGGAACGGGCTGGTGATGGTAATGGTCTTGTCGCCGATCACGTGCGGGTACTCCCAAGGCTGCACGTCGATGCCGTGCTCGACGGCGGAGAGGGCTTCCTCGTCCAGGTCGGCGCGGAGGTCAAAGGGTTTTCCGCAGACGGCCTTATATTTCTCGGTCAATTGCTGATAGGCCTCGTCAGCCTTGGCCACCGTTTCGCGGGCACCGACATACTTGCCAAAGACGCGGCGTGGCGCCAAGATCGGGTAAAGGATGGTGAGATGCTCCCGGAGGCGAGTGGTGACGTACTGCGACACACGCTCCGTGGTTTCACGCGAGACGAGCAGTTGATCGATGGTGAGGGCACCGGAAGGTTGGGCCATGATGAATTCGGGGTTACCTGTTGCCACTTAGGGTATCATGATGTCTAGCTTCAGCGTGGGCGCGCGGGTTCGGCGCGCGCCAGGCGCGCTGTTCTTCGAAACGCGGAGCGAATCGGAAGGGAGATGCGAATGTCGTTCACACAAGCGAACCGATTGCTGGCCATCGAAACGACCCTAGGCGTAGACATCCTCCTGATAGAGAATTTTACCTGCGCGGAGCGAATTTCCGGACTGTTCTCACTGCGGGCCCAATGCGCGGTGGAGTTGCCTAGGTTCAGTTCCGTGAACGCCGATCAGTTGGTGGGCAGTTCGGTAAATATTCGCCTCGGTATCGGCCGGGGGGACAAACGGATTTGGAACGGAATCGTCCGGCGGATCACCCACACTCAAAAAGACAACGTTTTCGCCTATTTCACTCTCGACTTAGTGCCGAAGTTCTGGCGACTCTCGCACATGACCGATTGCCGGATTTATCAGGAAAAGACCGTGCCGGCTATCGTCGAGGAGTTACTTCGCGAAACTCAGATACTTTTCCGGTTTGACCTACAGAAAGAACATAAGTCCTGGGATTATTGCGTCCAGTACCGGGAGTCGTTCTTCGCCTTTATCTCCCGGCTACTCGAACAAGAAGGCATGTTCTACTTTTTCGAGCACCAGCGGGATCAACATACGCTCGTAATTGCCGATCATCCCCAGATCCACGCGCCGTGTCCGATCCAAGCCGTAGCGCGGTATCGGCCCAACTTGGACGCGGGCACCGAAGACGACAACGACCTGATCACCCATTGGGAGAGCGCCGAGGAGTTGCGCCCGGGCCTATTCACGATGAGGGATCATCATTTCCAGTTGCCCTCGCGGAGCCTGGAAGTGAGCGAATCGAGTGTGATTTCGCTCGGCGGGAACGGCAGCATGGAGGTGTTCGACTTCCCGGGCGAGTACGCGCAGTTGTTTGTGGAGCCGGAACAACGACTCGACGAGGTGCAGGCCGAAGGCCAGAAGTCCGTCCGTTTGCGCACCGAAGCCGAAGAAGTAGCGGTCCGGAGCTTTTCGGGCAGCGGCATCGCCGTCACTTTGGCGGCCGGCTTTCGCTTCGAGCTGCAAGGGCACTACGTCCGGCCGCTGAATGGCCAATACGTCCTCACGACCGTGCAGCACCAATCCACGCAGACGCCGGCCTATCTGAATGATCAACCGGTACACTCGGCGTATCGCAATTCGTTTGCGTGCATTCCATTGGCGGTGCCCTACCGGCCGCCGCGTCAGACGCCGAAGCCCTTTGTTCGCGGCGCGCAAACGGCCGTCGTGACAGGCCCCGAAAACGAAGAGATTCACACCGACAAGTTTGGCCGGATCAAGGTACGTTTCTTTTGGGACCGCAAAAGCACGGGCGACGCCAAGAGTTCCTGTTGGATCCGCGTGGCCACGCCGTGGGCGGGGCAAAACTGGGGCATGGTGCACATTCCGCGCATCGGCCAGGAAGTGGTGGTGGAGTTTCTCGAAGGCGATCCAGACCAACCGTTAGTCATCGGCAGTGTCTATAATGCCGACCAGATGCCACCCTATACCTTGCCGAAGCACGGCACGCAGAGCGGCATCAAGACACGGAGTTCCAAAGAAGGAACGCCGGAAAATTTCAATGAGCTCCGTTTCGAGGACTCGAAAGGGCACGAGCAGGTCTATCTGCATGCGGAGCGAACGCTGACGACGGTGGTGGAAGCGAGCGAAAGCCGTAGCGTGGGCGGGAGTCGCACAACGACGATTCACAAGGACGACAAGCGCACGGTAAAAGAGGGCGATTACACCCTTATTATCGAAAAGAAAGATCGGATCGTCGAGATCGAAGAAGGAGACGACACCGCGGCGATCGACAAGGGCGACAAGCAGATCACCGTGACGCTGGGTGGGATGACCACCGAAGTGCCGGCCGGCACTTACAAGGTGACCGCTAAGGAGATCGCCCTCGAAGCGACTACGAAGATCACGTTAAAGGTAGGCCCCAGCTCGATTGAACTGACCGCAACCGGGGTGAAGGTGGTGGGTCCGATGATTGACTTGAATCCCTGAGGAACGTGGATGCCCTTCGCTGCCCGATTTACCGATAATCATCTCTGCCCGGCGGTCACCGGTATCGTGCCGCACGTGGGCGGGCCGATCCTGCCGCCTTGTTCGTTAAACGTCCGCACGAACTCGCTCTTTCAAGCGCGCGCGACCGACAAGGCGACCTGCGTGGGCCCGCCGGATACGATCGTGGTGGGCTCGGCTACCGTCAAGGTAAATGGCCTGATGGCGGCCCGGTTGCTCGACCAGTGCATGCATGGAGGCACCATTGGGCCGGTGACTTCGCTAAACGTCAACATCGGCGGCCCGTCGGCCGGCGCCACCATCGGCAATCCGGCAGCGGCGACGGCGGCTTGCACGGCGCTGGCCAATGGCCGCACCTCCGGCAGCGTGTCTCAGACCAACAACAATTGCGGCGTCGAATCCTCCCGGCTGATCATCAATCAGGCAACGGGAGCGAATCGCTCTGAGGATGGCCTGTTGGATGAGTCAATGGAAGAGGGCGACGCGGACGAAGAACGGAGCCGCACGGCGAGCGGTGGCACGTCTCCGGCAGGGCGGGAAGGCATCTTGGAGCGCAATGGCGTACGGACGACAAATGTGCCAGGTACCATGAACAACATCACGCAAGCAGTCTCCGAAGGCCGAGGAGTGATCACCTCCCACGAGGTGAGTATTCTTTGGGGCAATGGACAGACCGGTGGCCACGCCATCAACGTAATCGGTCTTCAGTACGATGCCAACGGCAACCTTTTGAATGTGATTATGGCGGACACGGGGCTGGGTAACTGCAGCCGCTCGATCCCGGCCGCGCAGTTCCAGCAATCGTTGCGGCCGGGCCGCGATGCGAACGTGACGGATAATCCAGTTTGGTAGGCAGGAGAAAGTCCAAAGTGCGGCACCGGGCTTTATTGACGGCGATCTGCGGCCTGGGACTGATTTTGGGAGGCGGCGGCTGTGGAGTCGCACAGATCACTATGAACCCGAATGATCCAATTATCGATGCCGACAAAGTGCGAGAAATCGTGGGGCGGGCAGCGGCGGCAAGCCTGCCCGACGAAGTGGCGGAGACCAAGCCCATGATCACCGCCACTAGTCCAGGTCCGCGCCTGGTGGTGGTTTTTTACAACGAGACGGGACCGCCGCACGCGAGAAAGGTAGGCTTGCCCCATCACCTCATCGAAGTGCATCCGGTCACGGGCCAGGTGCTGCGCTTCGCGAAGTGCCGGCCGGCCGAACTAGGCATCTCCACGCCGCCCGCGCCGGTGCCGGGTGTCGACTTCGACAAGAGCTTGCCAATCGAAGAGCAGATGAAACTCTCCAGCCGTTTCTTCTCGATTTCGGCGCAGGTTTGGGGCTTGTTTCTGCACCGCGCCTCCCTCCCACTGGACGAACCCGGGACCCGGTTGGTCCGCGAATACTGGCACATTTTCGCGCACACGACAAAGAAAGAAATCGCTCCCTATTACGTGGGCGCCGCGCCCGATTTTTTCGCTTGGCTACGCGCCACGGCGAGTAAGTGAGCCCCGCATGGCGAAGGAATTTCCCCGCCTAGCGCCAATGGAACGAATCCTGCGCACGGCCGATGCTCAGGTGGCCGGGCCCTTGTCCGCCTACCCCTGGCGCTGCTGGCCGATTCCGACGCGGGGCTTCGACTCCCTGCACGTCCAGTTTCTTTACTCGACGACGAAAACCGAAGGGGACACGCACCCGGTCTGGATTGGCGCACCAGCCTATCTCGTTTCGATTGACGCGGAGACGGCCAAAGTCGTCGCGTTACGGCCCTTTGAACCCCTCGCGCTTGGCCTGCCGTCGGGCGCTTGGCTGGGGCCGGACCGGCCCCTCGCGCAACTCCAGCACCCCGACTTCCTGTCGCAAGCCAAAGCCCTCGCCGCTGAATACGACGCCGTCCTGCCGGCCTTGGCAATGGGCACTCAACCGGTGCCCGAATCCGCCGCCTTGGCCGCCGGACGGCTGGCGGCACGATTCCGCTATTTGGCTGAGCCGCCGCTGATGCCTTATTACCAAAAGCTGGGCGGCTGGTTCTTCGGTTGGATTGCCGAGGTCCGCCGATGAGCGTCGCCGCGGAGTTTCCGCTCTTCCTGGCCTGGCTCGAACGGGTGCGCGGTTGTCCGCAGGGGATTGAGTGGGCGTGCGGCAGCGGTTCGATTCTGAATGCTGCCGACCAGTGCCCGAGCTCAGAGTGGCTCCTCTGGACGGTGCAGGAAGCTGGCTTCGCCGATGCCGCCGTGGGGCGCGGTTTTTCCGTGGCCTGCTTGCGGTACGTCGAGGACCTGCTCGTTGACCCGCGGCAGACCCAGGCGGTGGCCCGGCTACGCACATTGGCCGATCGCGCCGGCAGCGAACCGGACCGTTTGGAAGCCGCGCGCTTGGCGACCGAGGCGGCATCGGAGTTGATGCAGTCTCCGCGCTGGTCGATCGCCTCGGCGGCCGCCGGTGCCGCTTTGTGGCACGCGGCGGATTTCGACGCCTGGGGAGCGGTGGCCGAAGTGCGGCGGCAGAGTCTGCGGGCTCTGGCATGGAATCCTCTCGCGGCCAAGACCGTCGCCAAGGCCGATCGCGAACTTGCGCAAGCGTTGCGTCGATTGCTGGGTCCTTACGATCAGGCGATTCTGTCGGGAATCCGCGCCCGGCTCGCCGAAAAAGTGCCGGAACCGCCGGACCCTTGTAAGGGGTGTTGACCTTGAATCTATGGGCGTATAACTCGGTTCATTTTGGCTCGGCGCGCGTGTCCTTCTGCCCGGACGGCACGTCGACGGCGGGTGTTTTGCCGCACCAGATTCCCTGGGATCGCACCCTCGGCTTCACCGATCTCCAGAACCTGGTTACATCGCTGGACCCGCTGGTAACCGCCTCACGCACGGCCACCCTTACCCTGGGCATCCTGGCCCATGGGCAACCCGATGGCATCGCGATCTTGTCCGGCGGCCGCGTGCTGAATTCCGGTGGCTTCTCAGCCCACGGGAGCAATCTGGTGGACTTGAATCAGATTCTGCACAGGGGCGCGCGACCCCTGGTGATCCTCTATTCCTGCGCCGCCGCGGCCCGCCATCGCGACGCACCGGTGAGCGCCATGGGATTGCTCGAATGGATGTCGGCAAATATGGAGAACACCCGCATTGTCGGATTCACGCGGCTCCTAACCCTGGATGGGCTCCGGACGGTGGACCAGCCGGAAGAGCGGTTTTGCCTGGCGCCGGACGTCTTTGAAACTACCGAAGAGTACGACTATGGGCGCGACATCCGCGAACAGAGCCCGGCGGCCAGCGGCGGGTTAGCCTTGGCCGGGCTCGACTCGGGATCGGCCGTCCAATATCTGAATGGTCGACGAACGACACTCAGCTCCGGGAGCACACCCAGCGCCGGGAGCCGGCGGCGCAGTCCCGCTGGGCCGCGCCGGGCCCCGTGATTTAGCTCATCTGATACGCGAACCGGCCATCGTCGCTCAAGCCCACCATCACGGCACTCACCTTGCGCCCTTCGGCCATTTCGCCGAGTAACATGCGGGAGACTACGGGCAGTAAAGTATTGGAGAGAATATTAT
>Ga0105047_10011028_pt1 | contig 14708 bp, 13 predicted proteins | sample MAT04_FD_78384 | JGI IMG/M metagenome (GOLD analysis project Ga0105047, IMG submission 78384) | Freshwater microbial communities from Lake Fryxell liftoff mats and glacier meltwater in Antarctica - MAT-04 (megahit assembly) | ecosystem: Environmental > Aquatic > Freshwater > Ice > Liftoff... | reverse complement strand
TTCATTGTCGGACGTGTCGTGCTTTGCTCAATTCGGAATTGAGAGAAGACAGTGTCGAAATTCCCGTGTTTATGCCTTTGCCGGAGCTTGCCGTGATTGCTGCCGCATCGCCAAAAGGGCACTATGTGAGTTGCCCCGGTTGTAGTGAAGAATTGAGAATTCACACCAAGTACCGCACTAAGAAAGTGCAGTGCAAGCACTGCAACCAGGCATTTACGTACAGTCCGAACATCGCAATCAAAGCCTTATACACGCAGTGTCCTCATTGCCAGAACGAACTGCGCGCTTCGATGAAGTACATCGGCAACAAAGTTGTGTGCAAACACTGTGACGGCCACATTCAACTCCTGCCTGAACCGCTGAAGTAAGGTCCATATGAATTTCCCCTTACTGCTTGCTGCGATGTTACTGGCACTGGTTGCACCTCCCGTCGCAGCCGCTGACTATGAATGGGTTAATGTCACGATGAACGCGGAGTTCGCGCCGCGTGATGGAGCTGGGGCATTATCCTTTCAAGGGAAAATGTGGTTTATCGGCGGGTGGAATCCGAGCGCCTCTCAACGAGAATTTTTCCCCCGAATCTGCAACAACGAAGTCTGGAACTCAGCCGATGGCAAAACATGGTCGCTCGTGAAACAAAACTCGTTCAAGGATCAGTCATTTGATCCGACTGCTGACTGGGAAGGACGTCACACGGCCGGCTATGCTGTGTTCCGGAACAAAATGTGGATCATCGGTGGCGACGTCAATCAGGGCCACTATCAGAATGATGTCTGGAATTCGACTGATGGTCTTCATTGGAACCTGGTCAATCGCGACAAACCGCTTCCCTGGGCACCCCGCGCACTGCATTACACCGTGGTTCACAACGATCGCATTTGGGTCATTGGTGGCCAGACGATGCCGGCCTTTGCGAAGGACAATGCGACCGAAGCGTTCTATCGAGACATCTGGACGACTCAGGATGGCATTAACTGGACCGAAGTGACACCGCAGGAACCCTGCTGGTCGATGCGAGGCATGATTGGTGGCAGTGCGGTCCACGATGGTCGGATCTGGATTCTGGGTGGCGGCACCTATGACACTCCGCAAACTCCATTTCGCAGGTTCCATAATGATGTGTGGAGTTCCGCAGATGGCGTCCACTGGAAACTTCATACAGATGCGGCACCGTGGGCAGCTCGGCAGTATCACGACGTTGCAGTGTGGGACGATCAGCTCTGGGTTCTGGAAGGATACAATCAGGAACTCGGAAATCGCAACGACGTCTGGCACTCAGCAGATGGTGTGGAGTGGCAAGAAATTCCCGACACTCCGTGGAAACCTCGACACGCCGCCAGCGTCTACGTCCACGATGATGCGTTATGGATGGTCGCCGGAAATAACATGGAACCGGACGTCTGGAAACTGATTCGCAAAGAGGAAAACAATTCGAAATGAAGATCACGAAGGTCGAAGCCATTCCGGTCAATGTTCCGCTCAGCACTGCCATGACGACGTCACATGGCCTCCACAGCACATCGCCTTATGTTATTGTGCAGATTCATACAGATGAAGGTTTGATCGGTCTGGGTGAAGCCACGGTCACGCCACGATGGAGCGGTGAAACGAGTCCGGGTGCGGTTGCGATTATTCATGGGTTGATCGCGCCGGTCCTTCTGGGCAATGACCCACGGCGCGTAAGCTACCTTCGCAGGAAAATCGACAGCGTCGTACGGCTCAATCCGTTTACGAGAGCGGGCGTGGAGATGGCATTGTGGGACATCGCCGGTAAAGCGGCAGGCGTTCCCGTTTATCAGTTGCTTGGAGGAAAAGTTCGCGAGGTGATGCCAATCCGAATGGTGGTCGGTTCCATCGATATCCCGCAGGCCGTGGCCCTTGCACAGAAGTTTCTGGATCGAGGTGTCAAATGCTTGAAAGTCAAAGTGGGAATCAATCCCGATCAGGACGTCGCTCGTGTGCGAGCCATCCGGGAACTGGCTGGCCCCGAAATTCCTATCAGCGTGGACGCGAACTGTGGCTGGACGATGTTGCAGGCAAGACAAACTCTAAAGCGTTTGCGGGAATTCAACATTCTTTTTGCCGAACAGCCGATTTCAACCGCTGACCGATCAGAAATGGCGGCGCTTCGTCGTGAAACCGACATTCCGATTATGGCGGATGAAAGCGCGTTCACAAGCAGTGACATCTGGCATCTGACCGCTGCCCATGCGGTGGATATTATCAGCGTTTATCCCGGCAAAAATGGTGGAATTCAGAGTACGGTCGAAGCCGTGTTTGCAGCCAAAGCCGCTGGCATCCCGTGTGCGATGGGCAGCAATCTGGAACTTGGGATCGGAACCGCAGCCATGCTGCATCTGGGAGCGGCACTGCCCACGATTGCCAGTGAGTTATACCCAGGCGACTTCATCGGTCCGCTGTACCATGAAGCCGACCTGATTAAAACACCGCTGACTCTGGGACCAGCCAGTGCTCAGGTTCCCGACGGTCCGGGACTGGGTGTGGAACTCGATCTGGAGCAGCTTGAAAAATATCGCGACCGTGCAAGTATCGCACGATCAACGGGAGCGACCACAAGTGTGACGTTTGAGGGGTAATGGCACCCGAGTTGTGAACACTGTTTTAGGATTGGGTGGGCGAAGAGCAAGAGCCGTATTTTACAACCCCGCCCGCCGAAGGCAGGGAGGGGTCGGGCCGAGCGAAGCGATGGTCCGGGGGAGGGCCGCCGCGAGTTGTGAATTCTGGAATAGCATTTAATACTATGTCAGACGCGAGTGATCGAACCTAAAACAGCAACTGCTATCTCTCGCCGAAATCTTCCCGAAGATCTCTATGCGTTGCCTTCGCAGCAAATCACGATGCAAGCCCCCTCCCGGACTTTGCTTCGCTCGTCCGAACTCAGACGCTCCGCGTGGGGGAGGTTGATGGCGAACGTCTGGCTACAAATCCGACAGTCATTGTGCGAGTGGTCACAAATCGAGTGCCATTGGAAACCTTGCCGCTCACCTGTTAATTAAGCGATCTGAACTACTCTGCCCCTGGCATCAACAGTTGCAGAATCGTCTGCGCGTACAGGCGATGGCCGAAGTCATTGGGATGATTGAGGCCATTGCCGGTCAGATCCAGATCGTTCTTGTGCCGGCACAGAAGTTCCCAGACGGCAGTAACGTCTGCAAGTGCGACGCCAGGCCCGACGAGAGCTTTGAGTTTGTCACGGTACAGAGGAAATATGTCGCGTGGGGTGTGAATCCATTCGCGATTTCCCAGCATCGTGGCGACGAGCAGGATTTCCGTTTCCGGACGTGCACCCTGAACTCGTTCGATGATCATCCCGGTCTGATCGGAATACCAGTCGGGATCTTTGCGTCCCACGTCATTCATTCCGTAAGCGACGATGATCAGATCTGGCTTCTCCCGCAGCAGGTTGTCCAGATCGGTAACACCATTCGCAACACTCCAGCCTGCCACCGCGCGGTTCGACAGCGCCACATCACTGTTGTAGAGGACTCGCAATTGCGCCGTGACAAGGTCCGGATAGCCTGGCTGAAACGGTGCCGCGCCCGTCATCACCGATGCATCCAGTCCTGTAGAAATGCTGTCGCCACTGATCCCGACTGTCAACGACGATCCGGCCTTCAGTCGGGCCAGTGTACGCGGCAGACTTCCATAACACGGGCCTTCAATTGTCGGTTCACCATCGGGATTCAGTCGTTCGTAGGTGATTTCAACGTCTCGATCGTGAAACCAGCGACCCGGTCGGTACAGCAGGTTCTGATCGGGATGCCCCACCCGATGTTTGTAGCTGTTTGGCGCATCTGCAGGCGGAAAGAATGCAGCCTCATCGATCACCGGCACCGGCTCGGGATGTTCGAATCGAATTGTGTGTGGTTGAGCCGGATCATGGGAAAATGCTGCAGGAGCAAATTGGAAACTGCCGTCGGCTGTCGCAATTTGCAGAATCGATTTGCAGGGGAATCCGAGATGAACATCGATAGGCTGCCCTGCTTCGGATTGCCGCAATATGGCGCTTTCGCGATACACATTGTTTGAGTCCCAGACAGGCGACAATAAGTGCAGATCGTGGAGCAGGAAAGACGCGGCTTCGATACCGGCTGGTACAACTTGAAGGCGTTCGGCGAGTATTTCGTGCCACATCGCCGCGGCTCGGCGTTGTCCGATCGCGCTGAAGTGACGTCGAGAATTTATGTCACCGCGATTTTCGCCGGTCAAAGTATCCGTATCCGGACCTCTGCCAAAACCTTGCAGTGACCACAATTGCTCGGTCGCCTTACGAATACGATCTTCGCCTTCACGGTCGTTGTAGACTGTCGGATGGTGCGTGGATTTTGCCGCCAGCCAGACCGGTTCAAATCCCCATGATCGAACAGCCGATTGTCGAATGGCCTGCAGGTTTTCAATATATTTTTCGCCCGGTGTTTTTGCGATGACGTCCGATTCCCCCTGCTGCCACAGGACAGCGCGGAATCGCCCGAGTATTGCACCGGCTTGCTTCAGACGCGGGTGCAGTGTTCCATCGGGCATCCACTGCTGAGACGACGTGCCACCCACAGCGACATTCGCAAATCCAATAGGCACTTGAAGCTGTTGCAGCAGCAAGTTTCCCACGGCAGGCCAGATGGAACCGCCATCACTTCCATCGGGTGTCGGCTGTGGGTCATGCGCAGTCGCCCAGGTAGAATTTGCTACGTTCAACGCGGAGACTCGGCCTTGCGGATCGGTGATTTGCAGGCGTTCTTCATTCGTGTTGGTCGCATACGACTGTCCGGCAATGACAAACACTTCGCCAACGCCAATCGGTTCCACCGACCCCACCGCACGGTAGTCGATATCGTCTGCGGTCACGGCGAGTTCCAGACGATACCACCCACCTGCTCCCACGATCACGGAAAAATGAAATGACTTCTTCTGCAAGTCGAGTGCTGTTGAAGGTACCTGCGTCCAATCCAGGATTTTTCCTTGCCCTTGCGCTTTGGCTGTCAGAACCACGCGATACTGAAGCCGGGAATTGTCAGGCATTTCATTCGGCAGAGTTCCATGCACCTTGACCCGTGCGTATCCGAATGCGGCATTGCCCAGTTCGAACTTTGCTGCTTCCTTCGGATCAAATCCAATTCGCTGGACAACCTGCCACGGCGTCGGCGAAGAAATCTCGATCTGCTGATCATCTGCAGTCGCAAGGTTGCTTAAGCTTACCGCGAAACTCGCGACCAGAACGAAATACAGATTTGCCAAAGAATCGAATACTAAACGATGGAAACTCATGCTTCCGTTTGTCATCACTGCACCGCCACGCAATCCGGCTGCGGCGAATGATATCAACGGAGTATTGACTTCAAGAGAATTCGCCAGAACCTGTCGTGGCAGCATATCGCTGTCCGGCGATCGTTACCATGCAGTCGTTATTGAACCAGCGTGTCTTCAAGTTCGTCGTGTTTAAATCGGCGTTTTCGCTGTTGCGGTGCGGAATTCAGTGTCCCGGAGACAAGTTCTTTTCGTTGCTTGTGAATGCTTTGAACTCTTTGGCTCAGCTCTATCATGGCGGAGATCACAGCGACTGCCATCAGCCATGGCAGAAACCTGATTTCTATGACTTCCATCGTGTTTGCAAGGAAGAGGAGGGCCGTTACAGCGACGAGTACGGTCAACATGATACTTCGAACGAGAACAACTCCTTTGGCCTGCCGAAGATCGTACGACAAAACCGCATTTTCAACGGATTGCATGGCTACTGCACGGAACGAATTCATGGATTCGCGGACGGAATTCACATCTACAGGAGTGCGTTGCTTTAAAGGTGGTTTCGGCAAGTCCGGAACTTCAGCAGCGACCGTGACTGGTGTCTTGTCAGTGGATTCGAGCAGATCTCCTCCGTGCGAAGACATATAAGATTCCAGGAATGACTTTACCGGTTTGCGTGCCGGTGTCGGCGAGGCTCGTCGTTCTGTACTGCCTGTCTGACCATCGACTTTGCGGCGATCGACTAATATGTCCTCCGGCGATGCCGATTCTTTTGATCGCTCCAGCAACTGCGAAAGATAGCGCTTCACGGAGTCCAGATGAGAGTCTTCATCGGTCTCGGCAATGATGTCCTGAACAGGGGTAACGGTTTCCTGCTCCACCGAGATTACCGCCACTTCCGAAACTGGTGCTGGAGAATTCTCGCTCACGTGCTTCTTTGATGCGAACAGGTTGGCCAGTTCGGAATGCACCTCTGTTTCTTCGTCCAGAGTTGCCACAGCGAAAGCTGTTGACTCCAACGAATATAAGGATCCCGTGCCACTTTGGTGCGACCATCCGGAAAGGGACTCCATGTTACTCGTCAATTCCTGTTCTGATCGCACGCTCGCCAGAGCAGAAGTCGAACAAACACTTGCATGAGACTCCACGTGCTTCAGAATCTGCGACAACATATCACCCGGAATTGCCGACGATGCCGCATCCTGAACCCTTGTGGTACGGTCAGCGACTGGTTCACGGTCTTGGCGGAGCAGCGTTGCAGTGGCGATTTCCAGTTGATCGAGAATCTGATCAGTATTTTGCGGCAGAGCCTCAAGCTGGACATGGCTGGTCGCCTCAAGCTTTACAGTAAGTTCCGCGATCAACTGACCACGGGCCACGAGTTCACCCTCAAGCAGACGAATTCGTGCACACAACTCCGCGTTGACTGCAACGGCATGGTCCTCGGAATTAGCGGCGTTCGAGGTTTCCATTTCCAGTGGTGCCTCGTCGCATTCAGTTGCTCGTTCAGGTACTCCACAACAGTGGCTCAGAAGTTCCGCCGAAACATCTTCCGTATGACGCGCCGCGACATCTTCGAGGACTTTTCGCTGCGCGCTCGCTGCGCGAGAAATCGCTATGGCGGCAGCAATGAAAGACGCCACAAAAACGATCAAGGCCACCAGTGACTGCAGGACTTCCTGCGAGACAGATTTTTGCGTCAACGCGAAACTCGTGGACTCGGGATCGGAAGCTGAAGAGGAGATCGCATTTGGATCGATATCAGATGGAACGGACTGACGGGCATTTCCTGTCGCGGTCAGCCAGTCTTTGAGTTCGATCGTGTCAATACGTCCAGTGTTCGGGATCGGTGTTGCAAGTTGGGGGATCATTGAGTAACCGATCGACTCGGCTGAGTCTTCTGACACATCATCAGAAGGAGTCGATTCAATGTTGTTAGTCGCTGCAGCCAGCAGTGGCACGCGGGATTCTGCTTCAGAGTGCAACTTCAGATCCCAATCGAACGGATTTTCCGGGCGTTCGTCTGAAGCATACCACGAGGGAGACAACCACGCGGAACCAGCAACCAACGTCGTTGCCGCAGAATCCTGTTCCGCGACCGGGGCGGCGGCAGGATCAGCCAAATTATTCAATCGAGGAGTCTCGTTAAACGTAATGACAAACACGTTCGCTGTCGCAGAAAGTCCATTGGGATTTTCGGCAAGAACTTGCAACTCATGCGTTGAGACCATGTCGTTGTGCAATTGTTGAGCCCCAATCAAACTCAGGATCCCAGTCTCTTTGTTGATCTGAAAGATGCCGTCCTCATTGCCGCTGATGATAAAGTAATTCAGTGCTTCCGATGGTTGAGAGTTTGCCGCCGACACGCTTCCGAATTCTGTGGAAAACTCGTCAAGAACCTGCGCGAACAGGTTCACGTCGAAAAGGACTGGTGGCTCAGGAACATCCTGAAGTCGGACAGTGATCTCAAACGCGACCGTCCGCGACGAAAGTGATTCAACGAGGCCGGCGGTCAGTCCTTCTTCCCGCAGCCCGGCCGAGAATTGTTCAAGGAATCGATCTGTTTTCGGCAGCTCTTCATCCGCCAACACCAGGAGCCGAAGAATAGGATGCGTTTCGAAATCCATGTGATCGTCACGATCGATCCACACGGAACCATCGCCCGGGTCGACCACGAACTCGGAACCCGCGTCGCTCTCAGCCGCGCGGAAATTCTTAAGCGCCAAATGGTGATCCTGGAGTCGTGTCACCAAGGTTCCTGAGATGCTGTCTTCTCTAAGATCGCACGTCACAAAAACACGACGGCTGGAATCGACAGCAGCATTTTCTGCCGGGAGTTTCTCCGTCAATCCAATCGTTAACACAATCAGAGAACAGAAAGCCAGGACCCTGAGGCGAGTTCTGATCAGGCAGGTTTTTAGAAGTGATGGCAACTGCGACATTTTGATTTTCACCTGTCAACGGTCGATTCAACTGTTGATTCTGACGGAGCTTCCGAAAGACAGTATCTCGCACTGTCTGAACCTGCTAATGCGGACGGTGTTTAAATCATCCTTTCATCAACGTAGTTCACGCGCATCAAAGGAAGCAGAAATGTTACCCCTAAGCTCGATGCCAAAATGCAACACGCTGTCAAATTCTTCCAGTCGGATAGATTGTGCCGATCGTGACCAATCGGCATACGTTTTCCGACAATTCCGAATGGTTGATGCCATGACGGTCATCCTGCTGCGCCGCGACCACTGCCATCCGTACCAACTGCAGAATCGTGCTGTTGCCGTCAACAGGTTTTCGTGGCTTATCTGGCTCGAACTCAGGACTTTAAGCGACTTTGCGGCAATCGTTTTGTATTGACCGCCAATTCTGGCCGATTCAAAATCTGGTTACTTCCAGGATACGGGCCGGAGTAGGAACTCAATCGCCTTGATCCTCTCCAGGGATGGTTTACAGAAAGTGGCAAGGATGTCCACAAGTCACATGCTCCACACTGCGTCACGTATTTTCAGAAGCCTTCTGATTGTGGCGTGTGCCGGGATCATCGCTGGATGCCAGACGCCAGCGTACCGCCGCAATGCGCATCACCTGCCCCCGCAGTGTCCGGCCACTCATCCTTGCAATTCGTGTGCATCCATACAGACTCCTACTTCCACTGCAGGATCTGAGTTCAACAATCAGAAGCAGATCGCAGAAGTCACTCCTGCCACGACAGAACCAACCACCGATGGCGGAACTGCGGACAAAGAAGCTCTGGAAATGTATCGTCAGATGCGGTGTAAAATGCGTGCTGACGACAATGGAGCAATCATTGAAGCGGATTTGTCGTTCAGCGATATCACCGACGACGCTTTGGCGTCTATTGATCTCTTTCCGGAAATCAAAGAGCTGGATCTGACAGGAACCAGCGTTCACGATGAGTCACTCGTCGTACTGCAATACCTGCCAAAACTTCAATCATTGAAACTGAAGGGCACTCGAATCTCCAGTCCGGGGATGGCATTGCTTACGAAGATTCCCACACTTGTACTGCTCGATGCATCGAACACAGCAGTCACGGACGACGGGTTGACGGAAGCCTGGTTGTGGAAGAATCTGCGATATCTGTCACTGAATAACACTCCCGTTACTGACGATGCGATTCCATTCCTGACATCGATTGAGACTCTGAAAGGCCTGAGCCTGCTGAACACAAAAGTGACGTCCGAAGGAGCGCAAAAGCTGAAGGATGCTCTGCCCGAATGTCTCATCGTGACAAAAACCGACGTCGAATCGAATCCTTCCGCCGCAATTGATTCATTGCGACCGATCCCGGCACAGAGCGGCGTTGCGTTCCCGAATCTGCTTTCAAATTCGGATCCTCAACTGGAACAACTTATCGACCTTGCCAGGAAACAACCGCACCTCGCTGTCCATCTTTCATCCGTCTATTCCAATCGCGAGCAATGGCCACAGGCCGCCCGCGTCCTGACTGCGGCAGCCGATGCGGATCCTTCACTTCAGTCGGTTCAGTTTGCCCTTGGGATTGCACTCGCTCGGTCAGGTGATCTCGCGGTGGCCAAATCGCATTTGATTCGAGCCGAAGGAGAAGCCGCAGCCAACTTTAACCTTGGCCAGATCGAATACGAAAACAGTCTGCGTGCTTGTGCGACTCATTTTCGACAGGCACTCGCCGCTGATCCGTCATTGACGCAGGCGAAAACACGATTGCATGAAGTACAGCAGGAACTTTCTGCCCTCAAACAACAACGCACGTCCGTCCATCCTGCGAATTTCAGTACGACGCAGTCCAGTGATGCACCCTTCGAAGTCATCCCGGCTCCCCCGGTTCGGCCAGCAGGGCTGTCTAGTTCTTGGCCTCGGTAGTTGTATAGTGTTCCAGCACGAGGCAGTTCTCTACTTCTTTGCCGACTTGTTGCGGATCATCATCACGTTTGCATCGTATGTCAGAATTCCAAGCAGCACAGAACAAATGACACGGTCCATATCGACAACGTATGTATGATCTGTCGAAATCGGATTGGGATGCCAGGGATCGGCCAAAAGCACGCTGCGTTTTTCTTTATCGTAACCGCAGAGAACAACGAAGTGTCCGGATGGCTCGCCAGCCACATCGTCATCCATACAAGTGCTGCTGATTTCGCGAGATTCACGGTACAGGTAGGTCGCGCTCAGTCCGGTGAGCAACGGAATATCCTGCTTCAGATAGCGACGAAGAAGCGACGCCGTCAGATCTTCCATGCGAACAGTGCCGCCAAGCTCCAGGAATTCGACATACGCTTTGCACGCCAGTTTCAACTTGGTGCGATGTTTGATCTCCGCCTGTTGTTCAAGTTTTGTGATGATCGTGTCGCGATTGATCATGTCTCCATTGGGCTTAAACCACGTTGGATCAAACACCTGCAGATTGAACGTATCGATTGACACATCAAAGCCGCGCTGCAAAGCATGACAACCGAGCATGACCGCCAGCGTTCCTCCTTCAGACAGCATTTGCGTTTCAGCGATCACCTGCGGCAGCGGTAATTCGAATCCCAAATATCGATAAACCGCGTGCAGGCACGTTGGCCCGCACGTGGTATTGTTCGGTTGAGGCTGAATCTCGAAATGAATGCGATGGTCCATGCGGGCAGCATACCCGCGATTTCCACACATACAATGTCGCCGAATCGTCCGCACCTTGACCAATTGCAGAAATTCTGCAACATCACCCGCCCAGCCCCCCTTTGCTGTTCTAAGTCGGATAAATCCTGTGCCAGTGCAATTTCAAAACCGTGATGCTGCCGTGCAGTGGCTGTACGATCGCATAGATTACGAACGCATTCGGCCCTCGCCGATGTCGAACCCTTTCCGACTGGAACGAATCGAGCGATTACTCAAGCGAATCGGTTCGCCGCAGGAACGTATTCCAGCGATCCACATCGCCGGAACCAAGGGAAAAGGTTCCACGGCCGCAATGCTCGATTCCATTCTTCAGGCGGCGGGAATTCGAACCGGCCTGTACACTTCGCCGCATATTGAACAATTTGAAGAACGCATGCGGGTGTCAGGTCACATGCCGCATCCAGACCAGTTGACTCGACTGGTCTCAAAATTGGCGAACGTGCTGCACGAGTCAGAGATGGAGTCCGATGACCGGATTCCGACGTTTTTCGAGATCACAACACTACTGGCTTGGATGCTTTTCGATGAAGAGAAGGTCGAAGTTGCTGTCCTGGAAACGGGCCTTGGTGGCCGTTTAGACTGCACTAACGTCTGCCGTCCGCTTGTCAACATCATCACGAGCATCGGACTGGATCATACACATATTCTTGGTGACACTCTAAGTCTCATCGCCGCAGAGAAGGCCGGCATTCTGAAGCGGAACGTGCCGGTCGTGATCGGCCAGCTTCCTGACGTTGCCGCACTCGTTGTCTCAGCCCGCGCCAAGGATCTGGGGTGTCGCCAGTTTGTTTGCGGACGAGATTTTGCATGGCATGTCGATCATAATGACAATCCCCTGAGTGGTCGTCGTCGATCGCAAAAGATTTTCGTTCTGACGCCGACACGAAACTTTGACAATTTGACAATACCGTTGCTCGGCAATCATCAGGCTCACAACGCCAGTCTCGCCGTGATGTCGGCCGAACTGTTGCGAGACGCTGGGTACAGCCAGATCGATCAGACTGCAATTTCGCAAGGCTTGAGATCGACTCACTGGCCGTTGCGGTTCGAAGTGTTCGATCAGACTCCGACGATCGTGCTGGATGCCGCTCACAACCCGGATTCCATGAAGGCTGTCGCCAGCGTCTTGGCAGGTTCAGAATGGACAAACCGCCGCCGTGTCCTGATTTTCGCTGCGTCGTCAGACAAGGATGCGCAGAGTATGATCGAAATCATCGCTCCACACTTTGATCACGTGGTGTTTACTCGATATCTCGGAAATCCACGCAGCCGATCGCCGGAAGAGTTGCTGTCGCTTTCTCATTCTCAACTACAGCCATCAGCACGAACTCCCGCCACAAGATTCCAAACCGCAGAGAACCCGATGAATGCTCTGGAAGAATCGCGGGAACTGGCGGGCCAAAATGGCCTTGTCGTCGTCACCGGTTCAATTTTTCTGGCGTCCGAAGTCAGGACGTTGCTTGTAACTTAATCCTCGCCACGTCACGGCAGTCCGACATGAGGGGGCTTAGACAACGTAGGCAGATCTGTCCTCAGATCTGCATCCCTCAACATGGTCAAGGAAACCCAGTGGCCTGTCTGACGAATTCGCCGCATGGAACTCCTGTACGGCTTCAAATTTCGGGGCGGAAAAACCAACGTAGGCAGATCTGTCCTCAGATCTGCTTCCTTCAACAAGCTCAAGGAAACCAGGCGGCTTGCCTCACGAATTCGCCCAATGGAACCCCTTCAAGGAATTTCGCACTAAGCGAACTCCTACCCGACATCAAACTTCGGAGCGGAAAAATCATCGTCGTTCGATGTCTCTTCTTCCGTCGGTTTAGGTCGGTCCTCATCGGTCGATTTTTTCGCAGGTGGCGTGTACGTAATCGACTTCTCCACGTCGCGCGAGGCCTTGTGGAATTCATCCTGAAACCCAGAGATTCCTTTTTTGAATTCGGCAAAACTCTTGCCAGCATTTCGTGCCACGTTGGGCAGGTTCTTGCCAAACAGCAACAACGCAATAATGCCGACAATGATCAACTCAGGAGTACCAACACCTGGAAGAAATCCCATGGCAGTGACTTCCTTTCAGAGAAATGGCCTACGGAAGTTTGTCTTTTGAATCGTCTTCATCACCTTCGCGCATCCCCTTTTTGAACTGCACAAGGCTTTGGCCTAGTGACCGCATCGTTCCCGGCAGGCGATTGCCGAACAACACCATCACGATAACCAGCACGATCACCAATTCCATCGGACCAGGTGCCCATGCCAGCAGCGGCAGACGTAATGAATCGAAAAATAGATTGACCATGGCGGGTCTTCCACAGAAAGTTGTCGGGAACACGATTACTGCCAGTATCTTACCGTTTCAACGCGCCGAGTCGCAAAGGTGTCATCCAAAATTGCCATTCTGGCTGATGTTTCGTCCGGAAAACTGTTAGACTCCCGCAAATGCGAAAAGTGTGCCAGAGTCGTCCAGTTTCATTGCGCCTGGTTGAATGGTATTGTCGGGCTTGAAAGTATCAAGCCTTGGATTTTACCTGACGTCAGTGGCGCAGGACTTACTCCCGTCGGTTACCTCGTGTATTCTCATGTAATTGAATTGATGTTTTCGGAACCCGCAGCATAAGCAAGGAATTTTCCTGGAACCTTTGAGTTTCGACGAGCGGGGAACGTCAGTCCTGATTGTGATTCCAGCGATAACATCAGTACCATTGTCAATGAGTGACCCTCAACGCCTCAACTATAGCCCAATCGTCTACCAAAAAGCGATAGCCTCGAAAGACAAGTCTAAACATGGAAAGAGTTATTGGAACGGACGAACTGAAATCCGGCGAACGACGCAGCGTCTTTGTGGACGACATCCCTGCGCTGGTCGTGCGGATAGAGGCCGATTATTTTGTGATCGAAGACGTATGCTCTCACGACGGACAACCGTTGACGACCGGGCCAATCGAAGGCTGCACAATCATTTGCCCGCGTCACGCCGCCCGTTTCGACCTGAAGACCGGCAAGGCTCTGTGTATGCCTGCGACAGACCCAATTCGCGTCTTCCGCACGGAAATCCGCGATGGAGCCGTCTGGGCGGATTTGGCTTAGGCAAAGCCGACATCACACTTCGAACGTTGAACGGCAGATATCATTTCCGGCATATTTCCTGACTGGAGACTCCATTATGGCAACCGCTGAAGAACTTATTGAAACCCTCAAACAAGTGATTGATCCTGAACTCATGGTCAACATTGTTGACCTTGGCCTTATCTATTCGGTCAACGAAGAAGACCGCAAAGTCGCGGTTGAAATGACACTCACCAGCCCCGCCTGCCCTGCTGGGCCGCAGATCGTCCAGCAGGCCAAAATGGCATTGGAACGGCTCGAAGACGTGGATGAAGCGACCATCACGATCACACTATCACCACCATGGACGCCGGACCGAATGACCGACGACGCCAAAGACATGCTGGGAATTTTTTAGGCATTGCCCTCGGTTCGACCCGATCAGCCACGATTCGTCAACGACAGATCTCTTCCCAAATCGCGAACTTTTTCACTGTATCCCCGGTCCTGAACTCAAACAACTTGCGAATCGCATTCTCCCGGCTACACTTCGCACGCTCCGTTATTCTGTGACAGCCCACTGTGGCATCACTCAATGCACTCGTAGCTCAATTGGATAGAGCATCGGTCTACGGAACCGAAGGTTAATGGTTCGAGCCCATTCGAGTGCACTATACAGGGCAAGGACTTACGTCAAATTCACTTTTGCCGAAAGTCGCTTGTCAGAGATTAACAGCCCTCTCAGTGGCTGT
>Ga0105047_10011027_pt1 | contig 14709 bp, 13 predicted proteins | sample MAT04_FD_78384 | JGI IMG/M metagenome (GOLD analysis project Ga0105047, IMG submission 78384) | Freshwater microbial communities from Lake Fryxell liftoff mats and glacier meltwater in Antarctica - MAT-04 (megahit assembly) | ecosystem: Environmental > Aquatic > Freshwater > Ice > Liftoff... | reverse complement strand
TTCTAAAAAGCCTTGACCTTTTATTCGCCCATTGCTTATTTTTTATAGGAGCTCATGAGATCGCTTCGCTAAGTTGGTTCTCATGTGATAAGACAAAAGAACAAGAAAAAAATAATATATATACTTACTTATTCTTTTTCCAGCACATCAAAATATTATCATGCCCGAAAAATCAAGTCAGCTTTTTGCCAGAGTAAGATGAGATTAAAAAATTCATAGTTTTGCAGCATGATACTTGTAACCGGCGGAACAGGCTTAGTGGGAACCTATCTTTTATATGAGCTTACCCGTAAAGGCTATAAGGTGAGGGCATTGCTGCGCCCCGGGAAAAAGCCCTACGACACGCGAAACATTTTAAATTGCATTTCCACTGAAAACGAACAACATCTTATTGATCAGGTTGAATGGTTCGATGGCGATGTACTTGATCCATATTCTCTTCAACAGGCTATGCATGGCGTTGATCAGGTATATCATTGTGCAGCAATGATTTCCTTTAATCCGCGCGATTTAAAAACCATGCTTGATGTTAACATCGAAGGAACTGCCAATGTAATAAATGCTTGTCTCGAAAACGGTGTAAAGAAATTGTGTCATGTCAGTTCAACAGCTGCACTAGGTCAAGCAGAAAAAGGGGAACTGATCAATGAAAATGCAAAATGGAAGACTTCGCGAAACAACAGCGGGTATGCCATCAGCAAATATGGCGGCGAACGCGAAGTATGGCGTGGTATCGAAGAAGGCCTCAATGCGGTTATTGTTAATCCGTCGGTTATTATAGGAGCCGGCTGTCACTACAAAGCCACTAATCAGTTATTTCACGGGATTAAGAAATTTCTTCCTTATTTCACATCAGGCGTAAACGGGTACGTTGACGTACGTGATGTTGTGAATGCGATGATACTGCTGATGGAGAGCAACATAAGCGGCGAACGTTTTGTGCTTAATGCTGAAAATCTTTCGATGAAGGATTTCTTTAATAAAGCTGCAGACTGCCTGGGCAAGCCACATCCTAAAATTGCTGTGAATGGCGCTGTGCTAAACACAATAGCCTGGCTTGATGAAATGCGAAGCCGCATAACCGGCGCCCGGCCTCTTGTTACGCGCGAAAATGTTCGTGCTGCTATGGCAAAATCATATTACTCAGCCGATAAATTCAAATCCGCGTTTGATTATAGTTTTATCCCTATTGCTGATAGCCTTAAAAATGCGTTCCGGATACTGGAAAACATAAAAGGATAAATTTATTTTACGAACTATATAAAATGAAAACTGCCGAATTTCTCCGGCAGTTTTTTTGCTGTGTAGTGGCAAAGGGAAGTAATCCGAGTTGTTGTAGTACTTTTCAAAAACCCCTGACCTGTTGTGCAGCATCAAAAGTAATATTAAAATTTTAACAGTCTCCGCCTTTCTTTGCGGTCCGGTTGAGGCCGTATTAACCAAAAACCAAAGTTAACCAAAAACCACTTTACTAACTTTGTTCATAGGTTTATAACCGACAAGGGAAAAGGTAATAGACTAATTGTAAACTATTTTTTAACTTTTTTTACCCCAATTGTTTATCTGCTTGATTTGCAAACTTATAGAGGTATAATTATTTTACACTTGTTTTTTAAAAGTTCCTTTCACATTGAAATTTCAGGAACACATTTTTAGAAACGACTTCATCTTAAACAAATAAAATACTGGTTTGAAGAAAAATCTTCATTGTTTTCAATAAACCGATTTTTGTTTACAGTAGCGAAAACCATAATTCGTTTAAGTTAAAATGGTTACACATATTCAATCACCACTGCTTCGCCGCGTTGTATCATCATTCCATTCATGGCCAACGAATCGAGGTCGTTAACGATAGGGTATACTGATACTGTAGCTATTTTATCGATGCGGCGCATAAGTTGGGTGGTAAAGAATTTGCTGTTCATGATGGAACCCATAATAAGTATTGCATCTACATTTCCTTCGAGCACGGTAGCCATTGAGCCGATTTCTTTTGCAATCTGGTAAGCCATGGCATCCATTATAAAAGTAGCTTGTTCGTCGCCTTCGTCAATCATCGAAAGTACCTGGTTCAGCGATTTTGTTCCCAGGTAAGCCTGAATTCCGCCTTGTTCGGTAACCAGTTTGCGCATTTCCTCGCGGGTATATTTCCCGCTGTAGCAAAGATCGATAACCTGTCCGACAGGCAATCCGCCAGTCCGTGTCATCGAAAAAGGTCCGTCGCCATCAAAAGCCTGGTTAACATCTATAACTTTCCCACCCTGATGAGCGCCTACCGAAACACCGCCGCTGCCGATATAGGCAACTATAAGGCTCAACTCGTCGTAACTGCGGTTGATGCTTTTTGCATACTCACGCGAAACATTTTTATGGTTAAGCGCATGAAAAATTGAATTCCGTTCAATGGCCGGCAAGCCCGAAACCCTTGCAATTGGCTCCAGCTCGTCAACTACAACCGGATCGGCCAGGTAAGCCTTGGCATCCGGAAGTATTGATACGATTTTATCAGCAATAAGTCCGCCCAGGTTAGTAGCATGCATTCCCATTACCCCAACCCGGAGGTCGCGTATCATGGCTTCATTTACCTGGTAAACGCCTGATTGAAGCGGTTTTATCAACCCTCCACGAGCCATTACGATGGCGATATCTGCAAAATCGATCTGGTTGTTTTTCAGTTCATCGAGAATCAGGTTAGTTCGGTAATCGAGTTCTTCGATAACATTTGTGAATGCGGCAAGTGCTTCCGTTTTGTGCCGGATTGATTTCAGAAAAATCAGGCTGATGTTGCGGTACACTGCTATTTTGGTGATATCTACTTCCGGATAAATAACCAGTATATGTTTTGCTGACATGATTTGGGTTTTTTATTGAATGGTCAAATTTATTAATATTTCCCGAACACAATGATTTGTCGGCCAAGTATTGTTAAAAAGTCTGCTTTGGGTTAGTTTTGAAGTGTATGATTGTAAAAAAACCTTTATTCAATATTTCTGCCGTCCTCGTTTTCGTTGTCATCCATATGTTTGTTAATCACATACCATGTAACACCTCGGCCAACGAAATACATAATTAACAGGAAAATGAACGGATAATCGGACATAATTCCAATGTTGCCGGTATAGTTGAGCAAAATCAGAAATAAGCCAATAACAACAATTACAATTAAATCGGGGACTCGCTGTTTGCTGAGCATCGCAAATATTTTAAGCAAACTTACAAAAAAACTCCGATTGAATTGTAAGTTCTTATTTGAACAGGCTTTGTATTTGTAAAGATGCGCCCGGAAACACAAATGCTTGTCATAGTTACAAATTCAATTGATATATACGAATAATTACAACATACTGATTCTAAATCAGCTTTCCGGTTTGTGTTACCAGGCAGAAAATAAAGAGGAATAAAGATTACAGATAATTACTTCCTGAATAATTAAAGTAAAAATGCAGCGGCCTTCGAAAATACTTTTTTGAAACTATTGTCAATACTTTTACTATCAGCGGTATCTATCAGCGGGAAGGGATTCTCGTGTGAGTATGAATACGGGAAATCCATCACTTCCACATCTGTAAAGCGGTTAATTGCCTGCAGTATGCCCTTTGCAGGAATAACTTTGTCTTTTAACAAAGCAACCGCCTGAATTCGGTTTTTCGTTTTATAAAACACATCTTCTCTATACGCCTTCAGGTTTTCTGCCGAAAGCATAGCCAGAAACGACTGACCCATTTCAGTTTTATTCATGGAGCTTTTCAATAAATCAGAACGGTCCATTTCCTGGTTAAGTTCTGTAATATAAAAATGCCTTAGCTTTTCGAAAGCTTGCTGATCCATAATAAGCTTGGATACTCCATCCATTTGGTCGAAAAAAGCACCTCCGCAAAAAAGAAATAAACGTGAATCGCTGTACAATCCACCCGGATTTCCGATTAAAAGTATCTGTGCAAGGAAAGCGCCGATGGAGTAAGCAAAAATATCAACTTTAACAGCTTTTTCAAACAATGGATGTTCGCCCTTGTTGAGTTGCTGTGTAAGCTGAACCAGGTCAGCAGCACTTTGTTGCCCCGAAGTAAAAAACCGCAATGGATCTTCACAAAGTCTTTCGCTTAAAGCAACATTTGCAAATGACGACATAGGTATTTCTCCCAATCGTTGATTTCGTGCGGCAAGAATGGACGACATATACCTCGGATTTCCCCATGCCTGGGGCGAACGGTTCATGTGAAATGCAATCGGGAAAAGGATAACCGGCCGGCAGGTATGCATGGTGAGATAATATGCCCAAACCAGGTATTTGTTCCAGTATCGTTCATTTAATCCATGAAGCAGAATGATTGGCTGGGTATTTTTAGCCGCATTGGCACTTTTAAAAACAGGATACGAAAAAGTCCTGTTTTCCTGTATGGCATCATCCGGCAAAGAATTCAAAACTGTTTTACCATGAAAAATATGATCTCTTTCTTCTGCCAGTACACTAATATTTGCCGAATTGAAATTAACCCAGTAGCACGAAATATCCGATCCGGGAAATTGAACTGGAGTAGAACCCTGTTTGAAAAATGCTTTTAAGTGCTGATGCAGTTGAGTGTAATCCATATTCTTCTTCTACATGCAATTGTATGGTGTCTAGTCTTCAATTTCTGTTTTACATGAAATTGATAGTGCAAAATTACTAAGGCATGTGAAAGGCTCTGTTTAAAAGGGATACCGGTGAAACAGATGGGACGAAAGTGCGAAATGCGGGGTGAAAGGGTGAAATGCGGGGCGAAATTTTATTTAAAAATCATTGGAAAATGAAAACGATACCGGTGATTACAGCAGAATAACTTAATTTTGAATGCTATTTCGAAAATTACGATGCCTGATATGTACAAACCAATTCCTGCCTATCTTACAGCCAAAAATAATATTGTTCAGCTGATACTTTTCACGGCAGTTTTTGCATTGTTTTTTATCAATGTATATGAACCTTTCGGCGTAAATGTGTGGTTCAGTATCACACGCTGGCAATTGCTGTTTTATTCGAGCCTGATCACACTTACTGGTGTTTTGATAGTGGTGCTGAGCCGGATTATCATGTACTACAGGAGCAGGCATAAATGCCTGAATTACTGGCAATACCTGCTTTGGGTGCTGGCCGAAGTTATTTTTATGTCTTTGTTTTACTCATTTTACATCAAGTTTATTCTTCACGATCATCGTTTTTTTCCTGACCTGATCAAGCTTTCAATTCAGAATACAACTCTGTTGCTTTTGTTACCATATTCGGTTTCATGGCTGTACTTTTCGTGGAAAGAAAAAAACGTGGAAATTGCTGAAATGACAAATACGAAGGTACTTCCTGAGCCATCAAAACTCATGGTATCATTCTCTGACGAGAAAGGTGTTTTACGCTTTTCAGTTAAAATGGAAAATTTGCTCTACCTTGAAGCATCAGATAATTATGTAAGTATATTTTATCTCAATAAAGAAAAAATTACCCGGTTCATGCTTCGGAATACGCTTAAAAGCCTCGAAGATGATCTTAAAGGAACGGAAATGGTGCGATGCCACCGAAGTTATATGGTAAATTGCGATAAAGTGAAAGTGATCCGCCGCGAAAAAGACGGACTTCATCTCGAACTCGATCTTCCTGCCGCAATTGATATTCCGGTTACCAAAACCTACCTGGAAAATGTGATGAACCGCTTTTCGTAGTCTCTCACTTAAAATTATAATTAGTAGACAAATCTATTGCCCTGTTATCCATTCCATTATCATGGTCGAACGGATACCTGTTTTGCCGGTCGAAGGAGAAACTCCTTTGCCAAGCAATTGATTAACAACGGCCTGTATAAGAGGTTGCTGTATGTTTTCCGGATGGGGAATAGTGTAATGTTGTAAGCTGCCATCACTTTTTTCGACATAAATATTTGTATTGTCAAAAAAGGAAAAAGTGATTTTTCCCTCCGAACCAATTATCACCGTAGCATCAGTTTTCATGTTTTCAGGTACGGTAAAACACCAGGAGCCTGTTCCCACAACTCCCGACTCGAAAAGGAATGTGGCTGTAACTATATCATCAGCAGGGTAGTTTCCGGTTTGATTAAGTGAAAAGCCCTTTGCCTCTTTTATTGGGCCAAGTAGAAATTCAAGGTAATCGAACTGGTGTGCAGCCAGATCGTGAAAATGGCCGCCACCCGAAATTTCAGGGAAAACTCTCCAGCCAGGAGTCTCGTTTTCATTTGTTTCTTCGGGTTTAAGCGGAAGGTGCAGTTGGAGATGCAGGTATTTTATTTTGCCTATTTCGTTAGTATCAATAAGTTCCTTAATTTTTAAATATTCCGGAAGCACCCGGCGGTAATAAGCAACAAATAAAGGCCGACCTGTTTGTTCACTTACGCTGATCATCTCCTCGCATTCGGCAACGGTTCGGGCCATAGGTTTTTCGACATACACGGCCTTTCCTGCTTTCATGGCTTCAATAGCATATCGGGCATGAGTGTCGGGCGGTGTTGCAATGTAAACAGCATCCACATTCGGATCATTGATTAATGAGGTTGCATCAGAGTAAAATCCGGGTACGCCATGCCGCCGGGCATAATCTTCAGCCTTTGCAGCATCGCGCCGCATAACAGCCACCAATTTCGATCCTTTAACCTTGTTAAAAGCCGGGCCACTCTTTTTCTCAGTAACGTTTCCGCAACCAATTATACCCCAGTTTATATGATCCATCCGCTTAGGTTTATACTATTTTCTCCGGTTCAATGAAAAAACAAGTACGCAACAAATATTGCAGCAATTATTCCTGCTAAGTCAGCTAAAAGGCCGGCTGTAATTGCATAACGGGTTTTTTTAATGCCGACTGAACCAAAGTAAACAGCAATAATATAAAAAGTAGTATCAGCCGCTCCCTGAAAAATACACGATAGCCTACCGGCAAATGAGTCGGCACCGTATTGTTTCATTGTATCCACCATCATTCCCCGCGCACCGGAGCCGCTAAGCGGTTTCATAAATGCGGTGGGTAACGCATCAACAAAATCAGTATTTACACCCATAGCAGCAAACATATGGCCAATGCCTTTTACCAGAAAATCCAATGCGCCACAAGTGCGGAATACGCCTACAGCCACCAGAATAGCCACCAAATACGGAATAATACGTATGGCGATGCCAAAACCTTCCTTTGCGCCTTCAATAAAAGCATCATACACATTTATCTTTTTTATCAATCCCAGAACGATAAACGAAAAGATAATGCTAAACAGGATCAGGTTGCCGGCAACAGCCGAAATAGTAGTAACCTGCTCCTGCGAAATGGTGCTGAAATACCATATTATTGACGAAACCAGTATGGAAAAACTTCCCAGGTAGAGTAGAATAACTTTATTGAAAAGATTGATGCGTTGAAAAAGCGAGACGGCAATAATACCGGTCAGCGTTGAACAAAACGTTGCCAGCAAAATAGGGATAAATACATCGGACGGATCAGCAGCTCCTCCCTGTGCCCTGTAAACCATAATGCTTATCGGAATTATAGTTAAACCCGAAGCATTCAGCACCAGGAACATGATCATGGCATTCGAAGCGGTGTCTTTGTCTTTGTTTAACTCTTGCAGTTGTGTCATGGCTTTGAGGCCTAATGGAGTAGCCGCATTGTCGAGCCCGAGCATGTTAGCCGCAATGTTCATCATTATTGAACCGGTAGCGGGATGGTCTTTCGGAATTTCGGGGAATAGCCTGCGAAACAGCGGGCCAACTGCTTTCGACATCATACCGACTATTCCGCCGGTTTCGCCCACTTTCATCAGACCCATCCATAACGTCATTACGCCGGTTAGCCCAAGTGAAATCTCGAACCCGGTTTTAGCCATTTCGAAAGTGCCGTTCATCATTTCGGGGAAAATTCCGGTGTCGCCGAAAAATATCAGCCGTATCAGCCCGATGATAAAAGCGATGATGAAAAATGCAACCCAGATGTAATTCAGAACCATGCCGCCCTGGTGTTTAAATGAAGGCTCAAATGTATTGATTTTTTTATGGCTATCTCCCCCCTATGATTATTTTCCGGCATAGTGTAACGAATGCTGCCACAGGTAATACTACAGCACTATTTTGGAAATACCTCAGGATACATTGAGTGCTAAAAGAAAAAATGTTTTTTATCCATCAGGTTGAAATTGAAATTTGGTACATTTGACAGGATATAAAACTACACTTTTAAATAAATACCCGATATATGAAAATTAAATTTATTGGCGCTGCCCGCGAAGTTACCGGAAGTAAACATCTTATAACCACTGACAGCGGAAAGAAAATTCTGCTCGACTGCGGTATGTTTCAAGGTAAAGGACTCGAAACTGATGGCATGAACCGCAACCTGATGTTTAATCCATCCGAAATTGATCATGTTATTCTTACACATGCACATATCGATCACTCCGGATTGATACCCTATATCTACAAACTTGGATTCCGTGGTTCGGTGATCTGCACCAGCGCTACCCGCGATTTATGTGCTATTATGCTAGCCGACAGCGGCCATATTCAGGAAGGTGATGTAAAATGGTTCAATAAACGCAGAATACATAAAGGACTTACCCCGGTAGAGCCTATTTATAAGGAAGCAGATGCCCGTGCATGTATGGAACTATTTATTGGTATAGCTTACGACCGTAAGTTTCGTATCGACGATGCTATTAAGGTAAAATTCACTAATACCGGCCATATGCTGGGCAGCGGAACCGCTTTGCTCGAAATAACTGAAAACGGTAAAACCACCCGCATTGCTTACACCGGCGATATCGGCCGACCACAAAGCCGTATTTTAAAATCTCCTGCGCCATTTCCTCAATGCGATTACCTGATCACAGAAGCTACTTATGGCAATCGCCTGCATCCGCAACTGCAGGAAGCCGAGGGTGAGCTTTTGCGTGTAATCCGCGAAACCTGTGTCGAAAAAGGCGGCAGAGTTATAATTCCTTCTTTTGCTATCGGGCGTACCCAGGAAGTGGTGTATGCACTCAATACATTTTTCAACGAAGGTTTATTGCCAAGAGTGAATATTTATGTTGATAGCCCGTTAGCCATAAATGCCACTGATATATTCAGGATGCACACTGATATCCTCAATGACGATGTGGCTCATACAATGCTTACCGATCCTGATCCTTTTGGTTTTAACTCTCTGTTTTATATTAAAAGCGCCGATGAATCAAAAAAGCTGAATTCCAACAAAAAACCTTGTGTAATCATATCTGCTTCGGGTATGATGGAAGCCGGGCGGATAAAACACCATCTGGCCAATAACATCGAAAATCCAAACAACACTATCCTTGCCGTAGGCTATTGTGCGCCAGGTACGTTGGGTGCTAGGATACTGGGTGGTGTGGACGAAGTTTCAATTTTTGGGGTCAAACATCCGGTAAAGGCTAATGTTGAACGCATTGAGGCTTTCTCCGGCCATGGCGACTACAACGAAATGGCAGACTTTATAAGTTGCCAGGATACTGAACAAGTGAAACAAGTATTTCTGGTTCATGGCGATTATTTGGTTCAGCAGGCATATAAACTAGTAGTTGAAAAGAAAGGTTTCAACCATGTGGCCATTCCGTTTGCAGGTGAAGAGTTTGTACTTTAAACGAAAACGGAATCCACCTTTATAGTTGTTTAAGCCTTTACAAACAAGGCTAAAGCATTGCTTCTGACTTTGAAATTTTTATTTCAAAGTGTTGTTTATACAATAACAATTTTGATTAGGTTTGTATGCCAATTATATCACTATGAAACATACAAACCTGCAGTCGTTCGCACTTGTATTACTGCGTATTACAATCGGATGGCATTTCCTTTATGAAGGTGGTGTGAAAATCCTAAATCCACATTGGACGGCTAAGTCGTACCTGCTCGATTCCGGTGGTTTCATGAAAGATTTTTTTGTTTCCATAGCACAAAATCAAACTCTGCTTTCAATTTCTGATACAGTAAACGCCTGGGGGCTTGCCTTGATAGGACTATCACTTATTCTTGGGCTTTTTACCCGTATTTCGGGCATTGCTGCCATCGTTTTACTGCTTTTATATTACCTTTCTCATCCTGCTCTTCCGGGAATTGAATACCTTTTCCCATCCGATGGCAGCTACTTTATTGTAAACAAAACGTTAGTTGAATTATTCGCCCTTCTGGTGATTTTTGCATTCCCCACATCACATATTTTTGGCATACACCGACTTATAAAAAGCAAGAAATCATTCCTGGCATAAAATGGCACACGAGAATAAAGACAATAAATCCGGCAAAATTAGCCGTCGCGATATAATAGCCGGTCTGGCCGCCTTCCCCATTGTTGGTGTAATTGGTTATGGATTGCTAAAAAACAAATTCGAAGCCGACAAGCGAAACTCAAGCCTGTTGAGTGATATCAAACCCGAAATCCAAAACGGAATTCCACCACTTATCGAAGGAAAAACTCTCCGTATCGGAATTGTAGGCACCGGTGGCCGTGGTGGTTATCTGATGAAAGCTATGGGCTTTGTGCATCCCGACCGCATTGATGAATACACCGAAAAAGGTAAAACTGATAAATACTGGGAACAGCATTTAGCGGATTTCAGGGCACAGGAAAATTTGAATATTAAGATTACGGCTGTCTGTGATGTGTTTGATAAAAATGCCGAACGTGGTATAGCTGCCGGTGCAAATGTACACCGCAATGGCACCGGAGGTAAAATGGATGATGCCCCTAAGAGGTATGCCACTTATAATGAATTAATTGCAGCTCCTGATGTAGATGCCGTTGTAATTGCAACTCCCGATCACTGGCATGTGCCCGTTGCATTGGAAGCCGCCCGTAAAGGCAAACATGTGTACTGCGAAAAACCTTTATCGTGGTCAATTGCTGAAACCTATGAAATTCGCAAGGTTGTTAAAGAAACAGGAATCGTTTTTCAGCTCGGGCACCAGGGGCGGCAAACCGAAAGTTACAATGTGGCTAAATCGCTTATCAAACAGGATGTGATAGGGAAAATTTCGTTAATCGAAGTTTGTACCAACCGCAACGACCCCAATGGCGCATGGGTTTACGATATTGCCCCCGAAGCCAATGAGCAGACAATCGACTGGAAACAGTTTATCGGTCAGGCACCCTGGCACGACTTCAGTCTGGAACGCTTTTTCCGCTGGCGTTGCTGGTGGGATTACAGCACCGGGCTTAGCGGCGATTTGTTCACCCATGAGTTCGATGCGCTTAACCAGATACTCGATCTGGGGATTCCTCATTCAGCCATGGCATCAGGAGGAATTTATTTCTTTAAGGATGGCCGCACTGTTCCCGATGTGTTGAATATGGCCATGGAATATCCCGATCGTGATTTTACCCTTTTATACAGTGCAACACTTGCCAGCGAAAAAAACCGTGGTAAAGTAATAATGGGCCACGATGCATACTTGGAACTCAGCGATACACTTATTATCAATGTTGATCCCAGCTCTACCAGGTATAAAGAAAAACTGGAACAGGGTATTGTTGAGCCATTTAAACCAATTTTCTCCTACGTTCCGGGGCAGGGTACAGTTGATGCTATCACTTCGCCAACCGAAAAATACTTTGCCGGCCGAGGGCTTTTATACACCTATCGGGATGGGAAAGCAGTTGATACAACTCACCTTCATCTGCGCGAATGGATAAACTGCATAAATGCCGGAAACGGAGCTCAGCCAAGCTGCAATATCGACCAGGCATTTCAGGAAGCAATGGCAGCTCACATGGGAACCGTTTCGTACAAAGAAGGACGTAGAACTTATTGGGATAAAGAAAAGGAAGTAATTGTATAGTGAACTTTCCCTATAACTCAAGATTTCGATTTAAGTTGAGAGGGCGAAAAGGCGACTGGAGAAGGGGGTGATCTGACAAAAGTCAAAATACAAAGACGATGCAATGAGCAAAGCCGAAGTGTTTTAATGCAAACGCAAAAGTTTGGGTAACTAATTGGTAGAGTGCATTTATAGTAAGATATAAGTCAGTAGGCTCTCCCCTTTTAAAAGTGAGATGTCCGAAGGGCAGAGGGGTACAAGTTTACTTAAAACTTCAAAAAACCTCTTAAAGAGTTGAAGGTCTTTAAAAAATCAAGTTTCAAATTAACTTATTTTCAAATTACACCAAAGCATTAACTGATTTAAAGAATTTGTATGTCAAAGACGAATTCAAAGGAAAGTAAAAATGAACCGGTATTAAATACCGCTATTGTTGGTTTTGGTCTTTCCGGACAGGTATTTCATGCTCCTTTTATTGATGTGCATCCGGGTTTTAACCTTCATACTATTGTTACATCCGGAACACTGGCGGCTGCTAAATATCCTGAAACGCACATTTCTGATACTTTTGATAAACTTATCACCCATCCGGAAATTGATCTGGTTATAATCTGCTCGCCTAATCAGTTGCATTTCCCACAGGCAAAAGCAGCGCTCGAAGCAGGAAAACATGTTATTGTTGAAAAGCCTTTTACCGTTAACAGCACCGAAGCCCAAAGCCTGATAGAGGTTTCGCAGAAATCGGGTAAGCTCGTATTTCCGTTTCATAACCGTCGCTGGGACAGTGATTTGCTCACACTAAAACATATAATTGCTCAGGGATACCTAGGTAAAATAGTAGAGTACGAATCGCGTTTCGACCGCTTTACCCCTGAAATTTCGCGTGCCGCATGGCGTTACCAGCACAACGAAGGTGGCGGAACCTTATTCGATCTGGGCATTCATCTTATCGATCAGGCCGTCAGCTTGTTTGGAAAGCCCAAAGGTGTTTTTGCCCGCTTGTTCAACCAACGATCAGGAAGCGTTACCGATGATAGTTTCGACCTGAAACTCATTTATCCCGATCTGAATGTTACTTTAAAAGCCAGCGTTTTTGTAAAGGAAGCCGGACCACGTTTCCAGGTTCACGGCACAAAAGGTTCGTTTATTAAATATAGACTTGATGTGCAGGAAGCCCAGCTTCGCAAAGGCAAAAGACCCGGAAGCAAAGGCTTTGGAATTGAGCCTTCCTCTCAACGAGGGATACTCAACACGGAATCTTTTGGAAAAAAATTCAGGGGCCGTTACGAAACTCTGCCGGGGAATTACATGGCATTTTTCGACAATGTGTATTCCGTAGTTGTAAAAGGTGACGAAACTATTGTGAAGCCCGAAGACGCTCTGATGAATATCCGGATTATTGAAGCTGCCCGGAAAAGCAACCAGGAAGAGCGCGTCATAAATTTATAACTTCCAGGTTTTAGGTTAAATAAGTTGAAATCTATTTGTTATACCAATAATTTGAAAAAATCATAATCCATCTGACTATGGCAACACGTCGCGATTTTTTGAAAAATATCACCCTGGTATCAGGTGTGTTAGCAACTTCCTCCTTGCTTGCCGGAAGCGAGGCTGCAATACCAAAGAAAATGAAAACAGGAATTCAGCTCTATACTTTACGGGATGTAATAGGTTCTGATGTTCCGGGAACACTGGCCGCTTTAAGTAAAATCGGATACAACAGTGTGGAACCTTATGGTTTCGACGGTAGTTTCTTTAAATATCCAGCCAAAGAGTTCCGAAAGATGTGCGGGGACCTCGGCATGGTAATTACCAGCACACACTGCGGAATTACAGTTGAAAACGCTCCTCTTTATGCCGAAAAAGCAGCTGAAGCCGGGCTTGAATACCTGATTTTGCCTTCGTTCATGGGCCGTCCCGAAAAAACTCTCGATGACTTTAAAAAAGTCGCCCACGAAATGAACCAGATCGGCGAAATAACCCAAAAATCGGGAATCAGATTCGGATATCATAACCATAATTTCGAGTTTAAAACCATGGAGGGCAAGTTGCCATATGATATTTTGCTTACCGAAACCAATTCTAACCTGGTAACATTCGAGATGGATATTTTCTGGGTAGTAAAAGGCGGACAGGAACCTCTTCAATATTTCGAAAAGCACCCGGGACGGTTCCAACTTTGGCATGTTAAAGATATGGGAAATGATGGCGAATCCAGTATTATTGGTAATGGCCGTATAAAATTTAAAGAGTTGCTTAAACTGTCGGAAAAAGCCGGACTGAAACGAATTGTTTACGAACAGGAACAGTATTCGGAAGGTACTCCAATCTATTGCGCCGAACAGAGTTACAAATACATTCAAAAACATTTACTATAAATTCCATTCAAAAAAACCTAAACTATGGAAGAAAACAAAACAACAGGTATCGACCGTCGTTCGTTTATCCGCAACACGGCTGTGGGCACAGCAGGATTTATCATTCTGCCGAGCCATGTAATTTCGGGACTGGGCCACCGTATGCCCAGCGATAAGTTAAATATTGCCGGTGTAGGCATTGGCGGACGTGGCGGAGGAGTGATCCGCGCCGTTAGCAGCGAAAATATTGTTGCGCTCTGTGATGTGGACTGGAAATATGCTGCCGGAATGTTCAAGGATTTTCCCGATGCCAAAAAGTTCTACGACTGGCGCGAGATGTTTGATAAAATGAAGGATTCCATTGATGCCGTAGTGGTTGGAACGCCCGATCATAACCATGCCATTATCAGCATTAATGCCATGAAACTCGGCAAGCACGTGTATTGCGAAAAGCCGCTTACCCATGCCGTATGGGAATCGAGGCAAATGACTCAGATAGCCAAACAATATAAAGTTGCCACCCAAATGGGTAACCAGGGCAACTCAGGCGAAGGCATACGCCAGG
>Ga0105047_10011026_pt1 | contig 14709 bp, 13 predicted proteins | sample MAT04_FD_78384 | JGI IMG/M metagenome (GOLD analysis project Ga0105047, IMG submission 78384) | Freshwater microbial communities from Lake Fryxell liftoff mats and glacier meltwater in Antarctica - MAT-04 (megahit assembly) | ecosystem: Environmental > Aquatic > Freshwater > Ice > Liftoff... | reverse complement strand
TGTTAAGCCTGTAGCCCCTGTTAAGCCTGTAGCCCCTGTTAAGCCTGTAGCCCCTGTTAAGCCTGTAGCCCCTGTTAAGCCTGTAGCCCCTGTTAAGCCTGTAGCCCCTGTTAAGCCTGTAGCTCCTATTAAGCCTGTAGCTCCTGTTAACCCTGTGACGCCAGTTGCGCCAGTCACACCCGTTGCACCAGTCACACCCGTTGCACCAGTTGCGCCAATCGCACCAGTTGCGCCAATCGCACCTGTAGGTCCTCGAGGAACTTTTTTGTGACAGCTTTTAACGTTAATTTCAAAAGGGTTTTGTTTCAATTTTGCAAAATCCAACGCTGTAGCATGAGCGTTAGAAAATAAGCAAACAAATAAAAGAGCGGTAATTTTTAGAAATGATTTCATAAAAGGATGACAACCTGAATGATAAAAGTTAAATTTGAACGTTAACTCAAAAACGTATTTTATGCTAACATTTTTTCCTAACGGTAAAAAAAGTGGGGAGTTCTAAAATAAGTGTTTGTCAAGAATTGCCTTTTTTGAATATAAACCTTAATTTGAAAATCATCATACAAGGCACCCTCGAATGCTCATTGGAATTCTTGGAATAAATCATAAACTGGCCGACTTGAAATTACGCGAAACACTTGCTAAAACTTGTCAGCGCAAATTTGGGCCCGATCAGTCAATTCATGATAAGCATGCCTTTATTCTATTGTCGACATGCAACCGCACAGAAATTTATTTTCATTCTGAAGACTTGGCACAAACTCATACTTACATCATGAATATCTTAAGAAATGAAGTGCTGGATGATTTTGATCAAAAACTCTATTCATATTTTGGCTTCGATTGTTTTTTGCACCTTGCAAGAGTAACTGCCGGGCTTGACAGCGCAATCCTTGGAGAAACAGAAATTCAAGCGCAGGTAAAAACCGGGTATGAAGCATCCCTCCAGCATCAAATTATTCCAAAAGAACTTCATTTTCTTTTCCAAAAAGCCTTAACCGTTGGAAAGAAAGTTCGAACAACACTTCCCTTGCAACGAGGAGGGCCAAAACTTGGAGATGCTCTTTTTACGGCCGGTCAACAACAATTCCACGATTTTAAATCAGCAAGAATTTTATTTATTGGGGCATCAAACATCAATTGCAACATGATCCAGTATTTAAAATTAAAGCAATGCAATAACATTTCAATTTGTAATCGCACTTATGAATTTGCCGCTGAAATTGCAAATAAATATCAGATAAAGCAACTTCTATGGAACGATCTTGAAGAATGGCACAACTATGACTGGATTATTGTTGGCACTAAAGCCCCAAATTTTTTAATTAAAAAATCGGTTTCAATTAATTTAAAAATGTCTCATAAGCTAATTATGGATCTTTCAGTTCCAAGAAATGTAGATCCTAGGTTAAGTCTTGAAGAAGGGATTACCTTAATGAATATTGATGAAATCAATGATTTGCTTAATCAACGTAAAGAAAAACTTGTGCATAACTTGAGTAAAATGGATGAGCTTATATTTCAAGAAACAAAGAAACATCTAATTTCATTCAAAGAAAAGACAGCTTTCTGTCAAAACTTTTTGCATATTACAGCTTAAAAAAACTAAATTATGAACACTTTGATAGATAGCTGCATTATTACGCGACAAACACAGTCTAGCTACTCAAAAGAAGGTCTTTTAATTCCTCAAGACCGCAGACGTTTGCGACTGCATCTAAATATTTTTAGCCCGCAAATTTCAAAATTTGACATCAAATGCTATGTTCTAAAGCCTGAAACGATTGAAACACTTTATATAGGTAAACCTCTGGAAGTTTACCTTGACCTTGATGACTGTGCTTCTCGTCTGCACCTTTCTAAAGAGAAAATTTCACAAAATTTACAACAACTTAACAGCAATTGGTGGATTAAAAAATTAAAGAAAGCAAGGCTTTTAATAAAAATCATCGATCAGTATAACTCAATCATTTGTAACTACCTGGAAGGATCAAATAGTAATTATCTCATTGCACAGGATTATGACACTGTTATTCAAAAAAAAACGTTAATGAAAATCATTTCCGTATTTCATGAAAGAATAGAAGGCGTGCAGCTTCCCTGTTCCATTTTTCTAAAGTTTAAGCAAAAAACAATTTCTAAATATGCTCTTAATAATTTTACTACAATTTTAGCAGCAGCTACTCTTGAAGAAAATTTTTGGTTGATCAATCTAACGGATCCCGGTGAGACAATTGTAGGGGGCTTTGGAGTGATTTGCAAATTGCAAAACATAAGTCTTGGTCGATTTGCAATATCCAAAGAAGCAATTACTGATTTTACCGGGCACAAAGATCCAATAAAATTAAAAGCTAAAGCATTTAAAAGCATTAAAACGGAAGCCGCGATTTTAAGAATGTTAGAAAAATTCGGTATGGCAGGGTTTCAAAAAGCTCCTTATTTTACTTATGATTTAGGCTTTGTCGGATATTATTATAATGAGGGCGATTTAGCCGAGTGCGCTGGCAATCTAATTTTAAGAAATCGACTTCCCTTGTTGAAAGATGGTTTTCGAATGCTTATTTACACCACGAAATTTTTGCATGATAATGGTTTTGTTTTACTCGACATAAAACCTGAAAACATTTTTGTTGAAACTGAAGATACTAAAAAGTATGAACTTTGCTATGCCGATCTTGCAGGTTTACTAAAAAGCAATAATCCAAACGATCTCTTTGCAATTGACATGCACACACATTCCTATTCCCCGTTTAAGCCTAATTATGCACTTAGCTATACCTTAAAGACCTGTCAGGCCTTTGATGTTTTTCAATTAGGTTCAACATTTTATGCCACTCTAACTAATAATCCCCCCTACAATGATCCCAATGACCGAGACGGTTACCCTGATTTCAAATTAGGATTTGATGATAGCTTTCTTAAAATGATATGTTCTCAAAAATTCATTTATCTATTAAAATCGATGTGCAACCCGATTGAAGCTGAAAGGTTTACCATCAAACAAGCAGTTGACTTCATCGATGACCTAGCCTTCACCTGGACTTTATGAAGTTTTTGAGCTTCGGATTTTGTGGAATAAGAACGTTTTTTTTAAAATAGGGTACACAGAGGAAGACAAGGAGAAGTTTTTTAATGTTTAACGTTTTTTTCAAAACGAAAAGGCAAGAAAAAGTTAAGCCGCGAGTGCGACGAAAGATTTGTACCGTAGGCTTCAGCCTGCGTTTTACAACGGTTCTCAACCCAATGGTATTTAGTTAAGGGTTTAGTAATAAAAAACGAATGCAGCTTTTTTTTAGTGCGGAGACTTAGTAGCACTCCAAAAAAAGCGCGGGCTAAAGCCTACGGTACATACCTTTCGCCGCATTCGCGGCTTAAAATTAAAAAATGACAAGCTCTAAAAGCGTAAAGGCTAGAAGTCGGCTTTTCCGGGGTATCTTGGAAATGGGATAACATCGCGGATGTTCTCCATGCCTGTGACAAACTGCACTAGGCGCTCAAAACCGACACCGTAACCTGCATGCGGAACAGTACCATATTTTCTAAGCTCAAGGTACCACCAGTAATCCTCTTTGTTTAAGCCCGCATCTTTGATCTTTTTCAGCAAGTAATCCAAACGCTCTTCACGCTGACTACCGCCAATGATTTCGCCAATTTTTGGAACAAGTACGTCCATCGCGGCAACTGTTTTTCCATCATCATTGCTGCGCATATAAAACGATTTTATTTCTTTTGGATAATCCGTGATGATCACAGGTTTCTTGAAAAATTCTTCTGCTAAAAATCGCTCATGCTCTGATTGCAGATCGACACCCCATTTGACAGGATAATCAAATTTCTTGTCTGCTTTTTCCAAAATACGGATGGCATAAGTATAGGTTGATCTTTCAAAAGGCGTTTCAACAATAAGTTTTAAACGCTCTATGAGTCCAGGAGAAATATGCTTATCGAAAAATTCCATATCTTCCACACAATGTTCCAAAGCATACTTGATCACAAATTTTAAATAGCTTTCAGCATTGTCCATGTTATCCTTGATGTCTGCAAAAGCCATTTCAGGTTCAATCATCCAAAATTCTGCCAAATGTCTTGAAGTATTTGAATTTTCTGCTCTAAATGTTGGTCCAAACGTATACACATCAGATAATGCAGAAGCATAAACTTCACCTGACAGTTGACCTGAAACCGTTAAGAACGTAGGCCTTGCAAAAAAATCTTGAGAATAGTCGATTTGACCTTTTTCCCCTTTTGGTAATTTTTCAGGATCTAAAGTTGAGACGCGAAACATTTCTCCTGCACCTTCACAGTCGGAAGCTGTAATGATCGGGGAATTCAAATATAGAAATCCTTTTTGTTGAAAAAAACTATGGGTTGCAAATGCAAGAGCATTTCTTAATCTTGCAACAGCACCAATAGTGTTTGTTCTTGGGCGTAAATGAGCAATCGATCTTAAAAACTCAAAAGAGTGACGCTTTTTTTGAAGCGGATATTCTTCAGGATTACATTTTCCGATGATTTCAATTTTCTTTGCATGCATTTCAAGATCTTGTTTATCGCCGGGACTCTTCTCTAAGACCCCTGTGATGCAAACAGAAACCCCTGTTGAAAGTTCAGATATTAATTTCTCATAGTTTGGAATATCAGGATTTGCAATAACTTGAAAATTAGAAAGTGTCGATCCATCATTAATCTCTATAAAAGAAAAAGTTTTCTGATTTCTTACTGTACGGACCCATCCCTTTACTGTTAGTTCAGAACCAACTTGTAAAGAGAGTTTCTTTTGTTTTAATTCTTTAATTCTAATACGCATGATGTTTCCTTATTTTCTATTGTGCAAATTCTCGTAACATTTGAATTTCTTTTTTCCAAAGTTCAGGGCCGCCCGGTGTTTCCAAATATTTTGGCAGCTCTCTTGTTCTTTTATCAGTCATTAACACTTTAAAGCTTTCTATTCCAATCAATCCTTCACCCAAGGGTGCATGACGATCGACCCTTGAGCCTAACCCTTTTAGCGAATCATTGACATGAAAGGCGTAAAGATGTTTTAAGCCGACAATGCGATCAAATTCGTTAAGAGTTTCGTTCCAGCCTTCTTCTGTTCGTATATCATATCCTGCTGCAAATATATGGCATGTGTCAATACAAACTCCAATTGGAATCTTATTTTTTACTTTTTCAATAATTGCTGCAAGATGTTCAAAACGCCATCCAAGAGCTGATCCTTGTCCGGCTGTTGCTTCCAATAAAAGCCTTGTTCCGCTGTCAGCGATGACATCTTCAAAGGATAATAAACTTGTCGCTATGCGATCAAGAACAAGATCAGGATCTTCCTGAAGTGCAGCACCCGGGTGAAAATTTAAATAGGTAATTCCAAGCGCAATACATCTTTCAACTTCCTGTCTAAAATTTTTCAGGCTTTTCTCTAAGTTTTCAGGATCACCACTTCCAAGATTAACGAGGTAACTGTCATGGCTCATGATCTCTTTTAAGCCTGTTTGTTGCTTTGTTTGCTTCCAAAGATCAATCGTTTCTTGAGGCATTGGTCGGCAAGCCCATTGCCTTTGATTGCTTGTAAAAAGCTGAATAGTCGTGGCTCCAATCTCATCCCCTTCCAATAGGGCGTTATACACCCCGCCTGCTGCCGAGGTATGGGCGCCTATCAATAAATCTTTTGCCGGCTTTCTCATTTTCATTCCCTAATTTGTTAAGATTACTATCTTAACAAATCACTCTAGTTTCTAGCAATTAGACTTTTTTTTCACCACAAAGAACATCTTATTACGTTAGTTAAGAAGAAGCGAGAAGCTTGGCTGCGATAAAAAAAAAGCTGTCAAAGCGGTTTAGCTATTTAATAGGAAGGTTGGCCTGATTCCATGTGCGCATACCACCCTGAATGCTTGCTACATTTTCATGGCCGGAATTTTTCAAAATTGAAGCTGCAACAGATGAGCGAAATCCTGCACCACAATTGATCGCGACTTGTTTGTCTCTTGGAATGGTTCCAAGTTTTTCCTGAAATTCGGCAAGATCCATATGGTGCGCCGATACTATATGACCATCGTTCCATTCTGGTGTTGTTCTCACATCCACGACAAAAAAATCATCTATATTGTCATTTAGATCCATTACATTAAGTAATTTTAATGTTTCGCTTTTCACGTTTTCAGATGGATCAAAAACAATAAATCCAAGAATCCGGTTTAAATTGATGTAGGCTAACTGTCTAATTGTGTCGGCAACAGTGTCTTCATTGTCAGTGATTAAAATAATAGCACTATTTTTTGGAACAACTTGAATTGCCCATTTGTAAAATGCGCCCTCAAGGGGTATATTTATCGAGCCTTGGATGTATCTTTTTGCAAAAATTTCAGGATGCCTTGTGTCAATTATGACGGCACTATTTTTCAATTCGTTAAACTTTTCAATCGTTAATTTTGGTGTCATCTGTTGCTCTCTTTAAATTAAAAATTTCAGTATACCCCTTCCTCTTGAATCCCACCAACATTTTTTTAGCCGACAGTGTAGATTTTTTAAACACAAAAAGCGCTCTTTTGTGTTTAAAAAATTAGATACGTATTCTTAAATTGCACTTTATCGCTAAAAAGTTTATGATTTTTTCTTTTTACAAGAAGATATTCATGAAAATTATACTGTTTGAGCCTCAAATTCCACAAAACACAGGAAACATTGTCAGAACATGCGCCGTTACAGGCACAGACTTGATTATTTATAACCCGGGATTTTCAACTTCCGACCGCATGCTTAAAAGAGCAGGACTTGATTATTGGGAGGGGGTAAACGTTCAAATTATCGAGGAGCTCGAAGAACTTGAAAAAATGTTAAATGAGACAACAGGCAATTTTTACTTCTTTTCAAGTAAAGCAACAAAACGCTATTCAGCTATTTCCTATACCAAAGATGATTGGCTGATATTTGGATCGGAAACTACAGGACTGCCTTCCATCTTTTTTGAAAAATGGCCGGAAAATTATGCGACAATTCCTATGAAAGAAGGTGCACGTTGCTTGAATCTTGCAACGAGTGCAGGAGTTGTTGTTTATGAAGCTTGGCGACAACAAAATTTTGAATAAAAAAAATTGGATACGGTATTTGCCGTATCCAATTAACAAAAAAGATTGGGTACGGTATTTGCCGGCCCCAATCAATGAAAGTTATAAAGCTTTATTGATCATCGCTTTGAGATCGTCTTTTCCTTTTAATCCAACTACGCGTTGAACTTCTTTACCATCTTTTATTAAAAGAATTGTCGGTATCGATGTAACGCCAAACGAAGCTGTTACTCCTTGAGATTTTTCAATATCAACTTTGGCAATTTTAGCAACACCTTCCATTTCATCAGAAAGTTCTTCAACAATTGGGGCAATCATACGGCATGGTCCACACCAATCCGCATAGAAATCAACAAGTGTTACACCAGTTGCAGTTTCAGTTTGAAAGTTTGTGTCATCTAAATATTTAATATTCTTACTCATAGCGCTATCTCCTCTTTAATCTTAGTATACAGCATAAAGATTTTTTTTTCCATCTAAAATGCTTAAAATAGAGTGTTCATTCCTTTCTTGAAAAAAAACTTTTGATCAGCTAATATCGTTTATTATTAACTTTTGATTTAGATGGTTTTATGACTCTACCCGAAAATAGCCCTTATAAAGTTTTAGCTTATTACCATATTACCCAGTTAAGCGATCCTCAAAAAGAAGTACTGGCTCATAAAGAATTCTTTAAGGACAAAGACATAACTTCTAGGATTTACATTTCTGAAGAAGGGATTAATGGCCAAATGTGTGCATCTCTTGAAAGTGCGAGAAGTTACATGGAATGGATGCATTCCAAAGCAGAATTTAAGGACATGCCCTTCAAATTAACGCCTCACCATGAGCCGGCTTTTCCAAGAAAGGTCGTTAAATACAGAAAACAACTTGTCGCGTATGATCGCCCCGTAAATATGAAAAAACGTGGGACGCACGTCTCTCCTGCCAAATGGAAGGAAATGCTTAAAAGTGACTCCAAAATTTTAATCGATGTGCGAAATGATTATGAATGGAAAGTTGGCCGTTTTGAAGGCGCAGAACTGCCACCTTACGAAACATTTCGCGAATTTGATGAATACGCAAAAGAGTTAAAAGACAAAGTTGATCCAAAAGAGACACCTGTCATGATGTATTGCACGGGTGGGATACGCTGTGAATTTTATTCAGCCGCCTTAATGGAATATGGTTTTGAAAAAGTGTATCAGCTAGATGGTGGTGTCATTAATTACGGAGAAAAAGAAGGCGTTGATCACTGGCTTGGTAAACTTTTTGTTTTTGATGATCGCCTCGTGGTGCCAATTGCAGAAGGAGAAACAAAAGTCATAGGCCAATGCCATCATTGCAATATGCTTTATGAATCCTATTACAACTGTGCTAACATGGACTGCAATAAATTATTTATTTGTTGTGCTGGTTGCCTGAAAGAACATGCTGGTTGTTGCAGTAAAGAGTGTCAATGTGCGGAGCGTGTCAGGCCCTACCATCACCAAACCCACAAACCATTCCTACGCCTGCATAACTACCGCTAGGGTTTAAGGGACATAGGACTAAAAAGGCTTTAGGCGGGTTTGGATGAAACGCCCTCATACCCTTTTAATCGAAAGCCTGTTTCACTTAGCTCCAAATGAAGATAGGCTGTATTGTCAACGTACGGATATTTAAACTCTTCATGTTTTAAATAAAGAAGCAGCCCTTTTAAAACACCACTGTGAGAAACAACTAAAAGGGATTTTCCCTCTTCTTTGATACCTGTTAAAAACGGAAGAACCCTATTGACAGCGCTTGAGTAACTTTCTACCTGTAAAAAGTCAGGATGTATTTGATCATCTATATGGTGGTCAAATTCTTCAATAAGTGGCTTGAAAGAAGCCCCATATTTAGCCTTAACTTCTGTTAATATTTGTCCTTCATGATCACCCCATGAGCGCTCTCTTAAGAGTGCTGATGTTGTAACATCTAAATCTTTACCATGGGCAAAGATTTCTGCAGTTTCTTTGGCTCGGCACAAATCGGAGGAGTAAACCGCATCAAAGCTGACATTTTCCAACCTTTTTTGCAAGGCTCTAGCTTGAGCTCTTCCTTCATCATTTAAAGGAATGTCAATGCTGCCCTGCATTCTTTTTTCTTTATTCCAGTCCGTTTCACCGTGTCTAACCAAGTAAATATCACATGTTTTTTTCATAGATTTTCCTCTTTTGTCATAACGTCTCTTCGTAAACGAATAATTTCCATTATCTCTTTTTGCGTGTCGTCCAGCACAACTGTAAGTCCTGGTTTTATACCTTTTTCTGAAAGCTCAAATGCTTTCATCGTATTGCATATTCTGCCATCAAGTCTGACGCCAAGACCTTTAATATCAACCATGTTTCCAAGGTCGCCAAACATTTCAAGTGTCATCTCGCATGCTGTAATTACAAATAAAACTTGTTTATCAGGGTTTTGTTCGATGATGTCAAAAATTTTGCCACCAATATAGTGAATCGTTGGAATAAATAAAGGGATCGATTGCTTTACCGGTAACGCATGAACGGCCTTTCCAATAAAACATTGTTTACAAGTTGGGTTATTTAAATCATGCATGCACGCATCTGTAAAACGCCCCGATGGACACTCAAATGGTTTATGACAATAGGAGAAGCCTAAAACAAATAAACTATCTGGATTTTTTAAAAGCTTTTTGAAAGAATCCAAGGAATCTGTGCCATATAGAAAAAAATCGCCTACTCGTTTAAAAGGCTTTGGCTTAAAAAAAGATTTAAGATACCCTTTAAAGTAGCGTATGGGGTGTTTTAAAATACTTTTCAAGATTTTACGGTCGCGATCTTCCTTCACAATCCACTTCAAGCTTTTCCATTTCAAATTCTTTGCAGTCTCAGGTGTCATTCCCACCATGTTAGGAAGCGTTCCCAATTTTTTTATAGGGTTTGTTGCGGCTGCATCGGAAGCTTTTGAGTCCCAATCTTCTTCTGCGGCATCAAAGCTTTGGTGCTGGTCCCATAGTTTTAATTTATTCATAATGTAAACTCATGTATTATTAACCGCATGAAAGAAAATACCTATATTATCGATAAAGAGTCAAAAAAAGCACTTGTCATCAGGATTGCCCTTGCCGACCGAGAGGGTTATTATCTCAAAATTGATGATAAAACTCGAACTTTTTCTCTTAAAAGCATTGAAAAAGGATTGACTGCTCTTGACAAACTAGCTCTTAATTTTTTAATTAAAGAAGAAGTTAAGTATCAAAAAAAACAATCCAATCAAATAATAAAAGAAGAAGAAATTGACCTTCAAACCCTTAATATATCAGCAAGAGAATCTGTTCAAGCCTTAAAATTAATGGCCGCAACCGGTAAACTCTATTTTAACCAAAAACAACTTGCTTGCGATTTTTATAGTAAAGCCGATTTTGCTTATTACGTTGAATCCGAACAAACGAATCAATTAAAACTATTTGGAAAGTTGAAATGGGGCGAAAACGAAATCCTTATTCAAGATTGCGATTTACTTTTGGAAGGACCACCTCATTGGTTTATTAAAGGTATTATTTTGAAAATGATTGGCACTGATGTGACATGGAAAGAGCTTGAAGCAATCAGGAATCGATCCGAATTTACGACAAAAGAAATTGAAGTCTTAAAAGGAGCTCATAATGAAGACAACAATGAGCCAAAAGTTTATTTTTCAAAACAATCAAATTTTGCAATGGAGCAACAAAAAACTTTGATGCCCATTTTGGTTTTAAAAGATAAAACGGGTGCCTTTGCAGATCTTTACATTCAGGATGGAGACAAAAAATACCTGTTCCATGATTTTGCAAGAAAAATAACTGATGATGAAAAAGCCTTGGAACAAGATTTACTCGAAACTGATTTTATTGTAAAACCAATGGCTAATTCGCATTACTACTGCCCGCTTAATAAAGTTGCCAAAAGTTTAACTTTTATCCTTGAGATCGGTTGGAAAATTCTGGATTTTAAAGGCAGGCAACTCTTAAAGCATGATGATTTGGAACTTGAATTTACAAATGGACGTGAAGACATTCAAGTTAAAGGGATTTTAAATTACGACACTTTTAAAGTGGATCTAAGAGATGTCGTTGGTGTATTTAATCGAAGAGAGCGTTTTATCGAAATTTCAGAACATCATGTAGGACTATTTCCTGACAGCTTTGAAAATAAAGATTTTGAAAACCTTTTGGAAATTGCAGAAGTTGTCACCGACAAAGTTACAATTAAGCGCCATCAATTTGGATCGATTGAAGAATTATTGGAAGAAAAATTTGTAAAGCTTGATTTGCCACTAACAGAAATGATGCAACAACTTAAAACCCCAATTAAGCAATTTCCACTTTTTAAAGGGGTTTTAAGGCCCTATCAAGTAGAAGGTGTTAATTTTCTTAAATTCTTGTATGATTTTAAATTCTCCGGAATGCTCGCAGACGATATGGGACTTGGGAAAACTGTACAAGTTTTAGCATTTCTTTCGTTAATCAAAACCAAGAATCCAATTTTGATTGTACTCCCCGCTTCCCTTGTCTTTAATTGGCACTTAGAAATCAAACGCTTTACCCCTCATTTTAATGTTTTAGTCCATCATGGTTTAAAAAGAGAAAAGATTCCCGATTCCAATGCAAATATTATTTTAACAACTTACGCAACGCTTCGCATGGACTTGGAACTTTTTAGACAAATGAACTTTGAATGTGTAATTTTAGATGAAGCACAAACAATAAAAAATGCGCACACTCAAATTGCAGCTGCTGTATTTGCCTTAAAAAGTAATTTTCGCCTTTCAATGACAGGAACACCTATTGAAAACCATCTTAAAGAGCTTTGGTCTCATTTCCGCTTTTTAATGCCTAATCTTCTTGGAAAAGAAACTGATTTTTTAGCCGATTTACAAGCCGCAAGCTCAGACAGCAGATATCTGCAAAGGATCAAGTCCAAAATCCGCCCATTTGTTTTAAGACGTAAAAAGGAAGATGTGGCAAAGGATTTACCTGAAAAAATCGAGCAAACCGTTTTTGTAGAAATGGGTGCAGATCAAAGGAAAATTTATGATGACTATTTAAAAGGCATTAAAGGCTCACTTATTAAAAAAATTGATATCGATGGCATATCAAAACATCGCATGGAGATTTTAGAGGCTATTTTAAGATTGCGTCAAATTTGCTGCGATCCTATTTTGGTTGCTTCACAAGTTGAAACGGACGTTAAAATTTCAAGCGCAAAGCTTGAGGCTCTTATGGAAGATATTGAAACTGCCGTTTCAGAGGGCAGAAAAATTCTTGTCTACAGCCAATTTACAGGCATGTTAAAATTGATTGCACAAGCTGTAAAAGAGAAAAATTTTGCTTTTGTTTATTTGGATGGCAGCACAACAGATCGTGAAAAAGTAGTGACCCAATTTCAAGAGGATCCGAACATTCCCATCTTCTTAATCAGCTTAAAAGCAGGTGGCGTTGGTTTAAATTTGACTGCCGCCGATTATGTCTTTTTATTTGATCCTTGGTGGAATGATGCAATTGAAAATCAGGCAATCAACCGTGCACATCGCATTGGAAGAAAAGATACCGTTTTGGCAAAACGTTACATCATGGCTGAAACAATTGAAGAAAAAATGATGACAATTAAACAAAATAAAGAAAAAATGGGTTCTTTACTTTTTGAAGATGCACTTGCAGACCTTTCTTTGAGTGAGGATGACTTTAGATTTTTGTTATCATAGCAACCAATAATAGGATTCAGAATGAATAATGTACTACATACACATAAGTTATATTCCTATTTAACGTATTACGTTTCCACAAGCAACACAATTAGGGATGAATTTTCTAGTAAATATTTGCCAAATAGTGCTGGTGATCCCAATAAAAAAATTGCGGATTTAAAAAAAATCATTTTCAATTCAGTAATAAATCAATCTGTATTTCCTGATGAAATTTATTTAGAGATTTTTAATTTAATTGATCCTCAAACAAGGTTGTCAATCTTACCAAAAGTTTGTCAGCAATTTTATCTTTTAAGTCATTCCTTTTCTTGCCATTGCTTTCATTTAAATGAAATGATTCTAAAAATTCAATCTGTTGCTAAAGATTGTATTTGTGACACTTTAGGGCCAAAATGGTTTGCTATCGAATTTATTGGCCAAAAAAAATTGATGTTTCATAAAATGAATGTCGCTTTAAACCACGCTGTTAATAAATATGGAATTATTCAAGACAGCACTTTTAAAGCCATTATGCAGTATAACCGTAAATATTTTGAAACAACTCTTCAATCTTGTTTTGATGCATCAAAAAATCAAGATTTTAGCGTTTTAGATTTATGTGAAAAAGCTCAAATTGAGGCAGGCCATGAATTTGAAATTTACCTCTCAGAGTTTACCATTTCAGATTCCATTAAATGTCATATTCTTACCGAGATTTCAGAAAAAATCAAAATATACCATTCTTTCGTTCCGTTTTTTGAAATTTTGAGCGAAGGATCTCTTCAAGACATTGCTACGGTTTTGATGAGCTTTAAAGAAATAATTTTAATGGAGGCTGATTACACTTTATTAGAATGTAAAGAACAGATTTTGTCTTGCTTTACGAAAGATGAACTAGAAATTTTACAATCCTTGATAAAAGCCTTAGAAAAACATATTAATATTTCCTTCGATTCAGCTTTATCAACACTTAACACTTCGAAAGAGGGCTGTTCTATTGTTTTACACAAATATTTTAAAGATTTTATTCTCTATATGACCGACTCCTCTTATGAGGGTTGTCTTACCAAAATTAAAGACATGACACTCGAATCAAATAAAATTTATGGTTTTAAAAGCTCCTTTAAATCTCATCTTTTTTTCCTCTATCACTGCAAGCAGTTAGAGCTATTTTGCCCATATGAAATTAAAGAGGAACATCAATGGTTTGCCGATCGTCTAATCGAAAAACTATCGAAGAAATAAACAATTTAAATTTATTGAAATGAGATCTTAGCTTGGGGACAGTTCTCTTTCTTTAAAGAATAATGATAAGTTATGGATCACCCGGCTGTTCAATTAAAAGAACTACCAAATTTAATGATTATTAAATTACGTTAAATTAAATTCGGTAGTTTAATTATTATTACTTTTCTAATTTGATGATTTCTGCTGCTGTTTGCTTGATTGTTTCCAGTCCATGGGAAAATCCAACCATTTTCATGAGCTGATCCACATATTGAACTTCCATATCAAGTTGGTCATTGATAAATTCTAGGTAGGCTATCTTTTTTAATAATTGGGCTTTTGTCATTTTAACACCTCTTTTTTCTTGTTATGCCCCTAATTAAAGCGTATCGGTGTTAACGTTAGATTAAGAAAAATTTAATTTTACATTAATAAAAAAAACCCGAACTGATGAAGTTTTTAGGTTCATCAGGTTCGGGTAACCAAACAAGGAGTATCAAATATATTTATATTGTTGCAAATTCCATGCCAACAAGAGATTTATGACTCATCTTCTTCCATATCCATATAGGCTACAGGATTATTTTGTAGTTCTTGAGCTGTAGCTTTAATAGTTTCTAAGCCATTTGAGAAGCCCACATCGCGCATCAGTTGATCTACCATTTGAAGTTCTGTGATAAGTTGATCATTGATTGACTCTAAACCTGCTATTTGTTTCATTAGTTCT
>Ga0105047_10011025_pt1 | contig 14711 bp, 8 predicted proteins | sample MAT04_FD_78384 | JGI IMG/M metagenome (GOLD analysis project Ga0105047, IMG submission 78384) | Freshwater microbial communities from Lake Fryxell liftoff mats and glacier meltwater in Antarctica - MAT-04 (megahit assembly) | ecosystem: Environmental > Aquatic > Freshwater > Ice > Liftoff... | reverse complement strand
GCGCGCCGCCGCGGAAGGTGTGCCGCTCACGATCTTCGAGCACTACGCGCCGCTCGACGTGTGGTTCGAGGCCAACATCTACCCGATGCCGGGCGGCGTCTCGGTCTACTTCCGGGACGTCACCGCGCAGAAGCGCGCCGAGGTGGCGCTGCAGGCGAGCGAGGCGCGCTTCCGCAGCCTGATGGAGGAGGCCTCGGAAGCGATCTTCATCGCCGACACGGAAGCCAAGTACCTCGACGTCAACCCGGCCGCGTGCGAGCTCGTCGGCTTCAGTCGCGAGGAGCTCCTGCGGATGAGCGCTCACGACCTTCTGGCGGATCCTGTCGTCCAGGGGCTCGACGCGGAGATGCCCGAGATCCGCGCAGGCGCAGCCAACCGACGCGCGTGGAAGATGCGCCGCAAGGACGGCTCGGTGGTCGACGTCGAGGCGAGCATCAAGCTCCTGTCGGATGGGCGCGTGCTTGGCCTCACCCGCGACATCACGCAGCAGAAGAAGGCCGAGGCGGCGTTGCAGGAGAATCAAACGGGGCTCGCCGAGGCCCAACGGCTCGCGAAGATCGGGAGCTGGGAGCTCGATCTCCGGACGAGCGCGCTCCACTGGTCCGACGAGATCTTCCGCATCTTCGATATCGACCCGGTGCGGTTCGCCGCCTCCTACGAGGCCTTCCTGGACGCCATTCATCCGGACGATCGGGACGCGGTGAACACGGCCTACACCCGCTCGGTCGCGACCCGCGAACCCTACGAGATCACCCACCGCCTCCGTCTGGCGGACGGGCAGATCAAGCACGTCCAGGAGCGGTGCGAAACCCAATACGCGGACGACGGCACGCCGCTCCGGTCGGTGGGGACGGTGCAGGACATCACCCGGCAGAGGCACGCTGAGGCGGAGTTGCGGGATCGAGAGATGCGCCTCGCGACGGTCTTCAACCACAGCTCCGACGCGATGCTGCTGCTCGCCGTCGGCGCCGGCACCGACCTCGGGAGCGCGCTCCGGGTCGCGGCCGTGAACCAGAGCTGCATCAACCGGATACGGCACCTTGCGGACGTCGAGGAGGCGACGCTGATCGGCCTCACCTTCGCGGAGTTCTCCTCGGGAATCTACAAGCGGCCTCCCGAGGTCCTCGCCGAGTTTCTCCGCACGCTCGCGCAGGTCATCGACACGCAAACGGCGATCACGTTCGAGCACGCGATGGTCTTTCCCACGGGGATGCTCTTCGCGGAGGTCACCCTCGTGCCGATCGTGGATGACGGTGCGTGCCAGTATGTCTTGTGGAGCTCGCACGACATCACGGCCAAGAAGCAGGCAGAGGCCGAGATCCGGGCGTCACTCGCGGAGAAGGAGACGCTCCTGCGCGAGATCCACCACCGCGTGAAGAACAACCTCCAGATCATCTCGAGCCTGGTGCACTTCCACATGAAGAAGGTCCGCTCGCCCGCGGACCTCTCGGTGTTCGCGGAGCTCCGCGAGCGGCTCCTCGCGATGACCCTGGTGCACGAGAGGCTCTACCAGTCGACGGACCTCTCCCGCGTCGATCTCGGCGAGTACCTCCGCTCCCTCGTCGTCGCGCTCGGTCGCTCCTTCGAGCTGCGCGGCGGCATCCGTGTGGAGGTCGACTCGGACGACGTGCGGCTGCCCATCGAGCTCGCGCTGCCCTGCGGCATGGTCGTCTGTGAGCTCATGACCAATGCGTTCAAGTACGCGTTCCCGGGCGCGCGCGAGGGCACGGTGGCATTGAGCGTCCGGTCGGCAGAGGGACGCGTCGTCCTCGGCGTCGACGACGACGGCGTCGGCTTCCCGGACGGCTTCGATGCCCGCGCCGGCGGCTCGTTCGGATGGGAGCTCGTTCGGTCGCTCGTCGTGCAGCTCGACGGTAGTGTGGAAACGACGACGGACCGAGGCGCCCACGTCCGCGTCTCGTTCGCGACGGCTGCAGAGCCACCGAACGAGCCATGACGAGAATCTTCATCGTCGAGGACGAGGCGGTCGTCGCCATGGAGCTCGAGGACCAGCTGCGTATGCTCGGCTACGAGGTGTGCGGTCACGCCGCTCGGGCCGACGCCGCGCTGCGGGAGATCCCCGCGTCACGACCCGACCTCGTCCTCATGGACATCAACCTCGGCGGCGGGATGACTGGCCTCGACGTTGCCGAGCGGCTCCGCGGGACGAGCGACGCCCCGGTGGTCTTCGTCACGGCCTACTCCGACGCGGAGCTGGTGGCGCGCGCAGCCGGGACCGACTCGTTCGCGTACGTCCTCAAGCCTTTCAATCCGCAGGCGCTGCGGGCGAACGTGGAGATGGCGCTATCACGCCACGCCGCCGAGGGACGGCTGCGCGAGGCCAACCGGAAGCTCGACGAGACCGCCGCTTCACTGCGCGAGCGCACCGTCGAGCTCTCGCGCGCGAGCTCGCTCCTCGAGGCGGCGTTCGAGGCCACCGAGGACGGACTGCTCGTCTTCGACCTGGAAGGGGGCGTGGTACGCGCCAGCGCGCGCTTCGTGGAGATGTGGCGCGTCCCCGCGGAGATCCTCGCCGGGCGCTCCCACGCGGCGCTCAGGAAGTGGAACGCCTCCCTGGCGGTGGATCCTGACGCGTGGGAGCAGAGGCTCGACGAGATCCTTGCCGCTCCCGAGCGAGAGGCGTTCGACCTCATGACACTTCGCGACGGCCGCGTCATGGAGCGCTACGTGCGGCCGCACGTCCTCGACGGCGCCGTCGTCGGCCAGGTCATCAGCCTCCGTGACGTCACGGCGCGCGTTCGGGCGAAAGAGGCGCTCGCCGAGAGCGAAGCGCGCTTCCGTGCGCTGTTCGAGCAAGCCGGGGTCGGTGTCGCCGAGGTCGACGCGACGACCGGGCGGCTCCTCCGCGTCAACCGGAGGTACAGCGAGATCATGGGCTACTCGGAGGAGGAGCTCGTAGCGCTCGCCTTCCCGGCGATCACCCACCCCGACGATCGCACCGTCGGTCTGGCCGAGATGGCGGCGCTCGGACACGGCGAGTTGCGCGAGATCTCCGTCGAGAAGCGCTACATCCGCAAGGACGGCGCGGTCGTCTGGGCGAACCTCACCGTCTCACGGCTGCTCGGGCAGGGCGCGGCGGCGCCGCGGAACATGGCCGTCGTGAACGACATCACCGCTCGCAAGCACGCCGAGGACGCGCAGAGAAGGGCCGAGGCCGCCGTCCACGATAGCGAGGCGCGCTACCGCCGCCTCTTCGAAGAAGCGCTCGAGGGGATCTTCCGAACTCGACCCGACGGCGCCATCGTCGACGTGAACCCCGCGTTCGCGCGCATGGTGGGCCACGCCTCGCCCGACGCGCTCATTGGCACGAACGCCGCCGCGCTCTACGCCGACCCCGAGGATCGCCGGCGAATCAGCGAGCAGCTGCGGCGAGTCGACGTCGTGGAGGGTTTCGAAGCTCGGTGGCGCAAAAAGAACGGCGAACCCTTGACCGTCGAGATCTCGGGGCGAGTGCTCCGGGACGAGCGCGGGGAGCCGTCGCACTACCAGGGCGTCGTGCGCGACGTCTCGGAGCAGAGGCAACATCAGGCTGCGCTGGAGGTGCTGTCGACGGGGCTGGCGTTCCTCACGGGCGAGGCCTTGTTCAACGAGGTCGCCGCGCGCCTCGCCGCGATCGCGGGCGCCGAAATTGGCTTCGTGGGCATGCTCCAGGCAGGGGAGCGCCCGCGAATCCGGACGTTGGGCCTCGTCGTCGACGGCAAGGCAGCGCCTGCGATCGAGTACGAGCTCGCGGGAACTCCGTGCGAGCAGGTCATCGCCGGGGGTCCGGCGGCCTTTCCGGAGGGCGTGCAGCAACTCTTCCCCGACGACGGAGAGCTGGTCGCGATGGGCGCCGTCGCGTACGTCGCCTCGGCTCTCCTCGACGCGGGGGGCCGCACGATCGGTCATGTCGGCGTAATCGCACGGCGCCCCATCGAGAACCCGGAGCGAGTCGAGTCTTTGACGAGGCTCTTTGCCGTGCGGACGGCGGCCGAGCTCGAGCGGCATCGCGCCGAAGTACGGTTCGCGGGCGTGTTCGAGTTCTCGCCCGACGCAGTGCTCATCGTGGACCAGGCCGGACGGATCGTACTGGCCAACCACGTCGCGGAGCGGCTCTTCGGCTACACGCGCGCCGAGCTGCTCCTTCACTCCGTCGAGGACCTCGTCCCGACGACGGACCGGCCCGGGCACGCGCAGCTCCGCCAGGGGTTCGTGCAGCAAGCGACGTCGCGCACGATGAGCGGGCGGCGCGGGCACCTCTCGGCGATCCGCAAGGACGGCACGGCGGTGCCGGTCGAGATCAGCCTCAGCCCGATGCCGTCCGACGAGGACCGGTTGACCGTGGCCGCCGTGCGCGACGTCACCGTGCGTGTGCTCGCCGAGAAGGAACGCGCACGGCTCGCCGAAAAGCTCCGGCAGGCGCAGAAGATGGAGGCGATCGGAACGCTCGCCGGCGGTATCGCGCACGACTTCAACAACCTGCTGGCGGCGATCGTCGCCAACGTCGAGCTGGCGCGCGGAGACGTCGTCGACGCCGATCCAATCACGGAGAGCCTCGACGCGATCGCCACCGCCGCCTCGCGCGCCACCCAACTCGTGCGGCAGATCCTGGCGTTCAGTCAGGCGCAGCCGGCGAATCGCTCGAGCACGTCGGTCCGGATGGTCATCGAGGAGGTCGCGACGCTTCTCCGCGCGAGCCTTCCCTCCGGCGTGCAGCTCGTCACGGAGCTGCAGGAACGGGCGCCCCGCGTCCTCGCCAATCCGACGCAGCTCCACCAGGTCCTGATGAACCTGGCCACCAACTCCCTTCACGCGCTCGAGCGCGAGCCCGGGAGGATCACCCTCCGGCTCGAAGCGGCAACGATCGATGAAGCGTCGCAAGGTGTGGTGGGGCTGGCGCCGGGCCGATACACACGCATCCAGGTGTGCGACGAGGGAAAGGGGATGGACGCGGCCACGATCGAGCGCATCTTCGAGCCGTTCTTCACGACGAAAGAGGTCGGCAAGGGCACCGGCCTCGGGCTCGCCGTGGTGCACGGGATCGTGGCCGACCATGGCGGCGCGATCACGGTGTCGAGCCTTCCCGGGTCTGGAACGACCTTCTCCGTGTATCTCCCGGTGAGCGCGGACGACGGACGAGAGAGCCCGGCGGAGAGACCTCTGGCAGCTCACGCCACGGCGGGTCACGTGCTCTACATCGACGACGAGCGGTACTTGCTCCGGGGCGTTTCGCGCCTGCTCGAGCGGCTCGGGTACCAGGCGACGGCGCACAACCTGGCCGCCGAAGCCCTCGAGGCGCTCCGCGCCGACCCCGGGCGCTTCGACGTGGTGGTCGTAGACCAGAACATGCCCACGATGTCGGGTACGGATGTGGCGAGAGAGGTACGTCGGCTCCGCCCCGATCTTCCGATCGTGCTCGTCTCGGGCAACTTGGTGCACACGGACGACGAGCTGGCGGCCGTCGGGATCCGGCACCGCCTCGACAAGCCTTTCACCGGCGAGCAGCTCGGCAAGGCGCTCGCGTTGGCGCTCGGGCGGCGCTGAACGCTCGCGCGACGGTCATTTTTACTGGGTCAGTTTGGTCCGCAGGCGAGATCATCGACCGTGCCCTCTACATCGCCAAGAATGGCGGGCGAAACCGGGTGGAGCGGGCCGCGTAGCACGAGCGCAGCGCAGCGCTCGCGGCGCTCCCGAGCAGCTACACTGAGGCCGATGACTGAGCCGACCGGGAAAGTGAAGGGCGCTCCGGTGCGGGCGCTGCTCGAGTTCCGCGAGCGCTCGATCGGCCACGAGCAAGTCGAAGCGCTGATCGAGAGCCTCTCGGAGCGCGCTCGCGCCGAGCTGCGGATCGACCCGCGCGCGCCTGGCTTCGGCATCCTGGCGAGCGCCTGGTATCGGACCAGCACCTGCGCCGAGCTGATAGCTGCGATCGAGCGCAGCGTGCCGCCGCGCGAGCGCGAGAGGTTCTGGCTGCGCGCGCCCGAGGCCATCATGGCGGCGACGCTGAGCGGCGTGCACAAGGCGATCTTCCGCGTGGTCGGCTCGCCGTCGCTGATGCGCGACTACTGCCAGACCTTCTGGAACCGGCAGTTCGACGATGGGCGCGTGCGCGTCTTCGACCTCGAGCCAGGAGTTCAGCGACACGAGTACCACGACTGGGGCGGGCACGACCGCCTCATGTGCAAGATCACGTTCCTCTGCCTCGCGCCGATGTTCCGCGCGATGGGCGAGAAGAACACGCGCGTCGAACTCGAGCAGTGCGTGTCGACCGGCGCGCCACACTGCTCGGCCACGATCCACTGGACGCCTCGATGAGCGATGCCGCCTGGCGGCTGTGCGGCAGCGTCCTCTCGCCGTTCTCCCTCAAAGTCCACGCGCTGCTCGAGCGGGCGCGCGTGCCCTTCCGCATGCTGCCACGCGACGGAACACGGCTCGAGAATCTGCAGGTCGTCGCGACCTGGCACGCGCTGCGGCGCGGTCTGCTGCGGCCGACCCTGGGCGTCGACGCGCTCGCGGAGCTCCCGCTCGTCCCGTTCGTCTTCGGACCGCAAGGCGAGCGGCTGTTCGACTCGACGGCGATCGGCCTCTACTTCGATGCGCGCGGCGACGTCCCGCTCGTGCCGCTCGAGTCACGCGCCGCGTTCGCTTGTCGCCTCATCGACGAGGCGGTCGACGAGGTCGGGCTCTACGCGCTGCACCACCAGCGCTGGGTGATCTCGGCGCGCACGACGCAGGCCTCCACGATCGTCGCGGACGAGTTCCGCAGGCTGCTCCCCGAGCCGTCGCGCTCGTGCATGGCGGAGCGCTTCGCCGCGCGTCAAGTGCGGCGCCTCGACTACCTCTTCAGCGTCGCGCCGGAAGGCTTCGCCATGCCGGGTGTCGCGGCCCGACGCGTGCCCGCGCACCGCGCTGGATTCCCCGCCACGCACGCGCTCTGCGAGCTGCTACACCAGGGCTTCGTCGACGCGCTCGAGCACGCGCTGTCCGATGGCCGGGACTCGCTCTTCGGCGTGGGCACGACGCTCGCGGACGCGGCCGCGCGCGGCATGATCGCATCGCACCAGGCGTGTGATCCGACGACGGCCGCGCACCTCGGGCGGCGCGCGCCGGCGCTCGACCGCTGGGCGCGCTCGCCCATCTCGGATATACGCGCCGCGCATCGCCTCGACACGCGCATCGAGCCGCTCCTGCGCTTCTCTGCGGAGGCGCTACTGCCTTTGCTCTGCGCCAACGAGGACGCTTGGCTGCGCGGTGGCGCACGCCCGGCAAGCGCGTGCAACGAGCGCGCGTTCGATCGCGGCGTGGCGCTGTTCTCCGGCGAGCTGCTCGGCCATCCGTACCGCACGGCGATCAAGACGTTCCAGGTCCCGGTCCTGACCGGCCTGCGTGCCGCCTTTGCCGCGCTCGCGCCGCGCGATCGACGCGCGCTCGGCGACATCGCGCCGGCCCTCGCGCTGCTCGCTCCCGCGTGACGCAGGTCCCGAAGCGCCGCTGGACCCGATCCAGAGGGCGCGGCGCAGGACCTTGATTCACGGGGCGCCGCTCGCGCGCCATGCCAGCGGCAGTCTCGGGGATCGCAGAATGGGATTCAGCGGCGCGCTCCGGACTCAAGTCTGGCGCGCGCCGGCCGATTGACTGCACGCAACAGGGGAGCTGAGACGAGCAAGACCACCGTCGACTTCAAGCAGAAGAGCCCGCCACGCAAGCAGAACGGCCACTCCCAACCAAGCGAGGAGCTCAGCGACCTGCGCGGGCAGATCGCCGCGATCCAGCGCACCCAGGCGGTGATCGAGTTCGAGCTCGACGGGACCGTGCGCACGGCCAATGGCAACTTTCTGCAGGCTGTCGGCTACGCGCTCGACGAGATCAAGGGGAAACACCACTCGATGTTCGTCGACGCTGCGTACCGCGCGAGCGCTGAGTATCGACTCTTCTGGTCGGAGCTCGCGAGCGGCAAGGTCCAGGCGGGCGAGTACAGACGCTTCGCCAAGAACGGCCGCGAGGTCTGGATGCAGGCCTCGTACAACCCGATCTGCGACACGAGCGGCCACCCCTTCAAAGTCGTGAAGTTCGCCACGCCGCTGGCAATGTCGAGCGAAGACTCCGCCCGGCTCCGGGCGCTGCTGGAGAACTCGACGAACCCGACGATGTTCTGCGACCGCGACCTCGTCGTTCGCTACGCGAACCCCATCTCGATCAAGACGCTCGAGCGCCTCGAGCCGTACATGCCGATCAAGGCGAACCAGATCGTCGGCACGTCGATCGACATCTTCCACAAGAACCCGAACCATCAACGCAAGCTGCTGGGCGATCCGCGCAACCTGCCGCACACCGCGCGAATCAAGCTCGGCCCCGAGCTGCTCGACCTGAAGGTGTTCGCGCTCTACGACGCGAAGGGCGACTACACCGGCCCCGCGCTCTCGTGGGACATCGTCACCGAGAAGGCCTCGCTCGAGGCGCGCGAAAAGCAGACGATGATCGACGTCGCGGAATCGGCGAGCGCGCTCCTCGGTTCGTCGACTTCGCTCTCCGACGTCGCGTCCCAGCTCGCCGCGAGCGCGACGCAGACGGCCGCCCAGTCGTCGAAGGTCTCGAGCGCCGCCGAGCAGATCCGGACGAACGTGTCGTCGGTGGCCGCGGCTGCCGAGGAACTCAGCGCGACCGTGCGCGAGATCGCCGGCAACGCGAACGAGTCCGCGAAGATCGCACGTCAGGCCCGAGAAATTGCCAGCGGCGCCAGCGTGACGGTGCGCGCACTCAGCGTCAGCTCGGCGGCCATCGGCAAGGTCACCAAAGTGATCAGCACCATCGCGCAGCAGACCAACCTTCTCGCGCTCAACGCGACCATCGAAGCGGCGCGCGCCGGTGAAGCTGGCAAGGGCTTCGCGGTTGTCGCCAACGAGGTCAAGGAGCTCGCCAAGGAGACCGCGCGCGCCACCGAGGAGATCGCCCAGCAGGTCGACTCCATCCAGGCGGACACCGCGAAGAGCGTCGCCGCCATCGGCGACATCGAGAGGGTCATCGAGCAGATCGACACGTTCGCCGCGTCCATCGCAGCCTCGGTCGAAGAGCAGTCGGCGACCGTACGCGACGTCGCTCGCAACGCGAGCGAGGTCTCGGCAGGAGTCGGCGGCGTCGTCGAGAACATCGGCGGCGTGGCCGAGGCCGCGCGAGACGGCGAGCGCAACGCGGCGCTGACACAGAAGAGCGCGCTGCAAATCCAAGATCTCGCAAGCACCCTCAACGCGATCACTCGCCGCAAGTAGCGCGACGAACGGCATCGCAGGGTGCCGTTCTCGCTTCACCGAGGCGCCCATTGATGGTCTCCCACTCAACAGCGACCCGCCGAGTACTCGTCGTCGACGACAGCGCGGCCTACCGGCAGGTCGTGACACGCGTGCTCGAGCGCATCGACCAGATCTCCGTACTCGGGGCCGTGGGGACGCTGGCCCTGGCGCAAGCGCGAATCGAGCGGGGCGACGTCGACGCGGTGACGCTCGACATCGTCCTCCGCGGCGAGAGCGGGCTCGATCTGCTGCGGTGGGTCCGCACGCACCACCCACATCTCCTCGTCGTGCTCCTCAGCGGAGACGACTCCTACTCCAACGTCGAGGCGCTGCTCCTCGGAGCAACGCTCGTCGTCAAGCCGACCGGTGCGGACGCCGAACAGCGCCTCACGACTGCACTCAAGCGCGAGCTGCTGGGCGGCGCGGGCCGCAGCGCGCGCTCGCCGGTACAGCACGCGGTTGACGCCCGAGGCGGTGCGGTCGTCGAGCCAGCAACAGGGCGCAACCTCGCCGGTCTCGCTCGACGCGAGCTCATCGCGGTGGGCGCGTCGACGGGTGGGCCGCCCATCCTTCTACATTTCCTGCAGACGCTCCCGCCGGCGTTCGAGGTGCCAATCGTGATCGTGCAGCACATGCCCGCGGCGCACATCGGCTACTTCGTCGAGATGCTCGAGCAGCAGAGTCGGCGCGCCGTCCGGCTGGCGAAACACGGCATGCCGATCGAGCCTGGCGTCACGTACATCGCCGGCGACGGCAAACACATGCTCGTAGCGCGGCAGAACGGCCGGCTCGTCACGCTGCAAGACGACGGCCCAGCAGAGCACTACTGCAAGCCTGCGGTCGACCCGCTCTTCCGGTCGGTCGCGGCAACCTGCGGGCCCACGGTTGTCGGCGTCGTCACGACCGGGATGGGCTCCGATGGCGCGCTCGGCGCGGTTGCGCTGCGCGCACGCGGGGCGCCGGTCGTTGTTCAGGACCAGGCCACAAGTGTTGTTTGGGGGATGCCGGGCGCCGTGGTGGCGGCCCGGGCGGCAGATGCAGTGGTCCCGGGACTGGCGCTCGCCGGCTCCGTGATCGCCTGGACCAGTGGCTTGAAGCCACGTGACGAGGAGACCCGCAGATGACCGCCATCAGATCCCCGCAGGCCCCCGAGCGCGACCCGGAGACTCTCGAGATCTTCATCGAGGAATCGCTCGAGGCACTCCAGCGGGACGAGCAGCTCCTCCTGACGGCCGAGGCCGGCCACGTCGCCCACGATCTCATGGCTGTGCTTTTCAGAGACATCCACACGATCAAGGGTACGTCCGGCTTCCTCTCGGTCGATCACATACTGGCGCTCTCGCACGTGGCCGAGGACATGCTCTCGAAGCTCCGTGAAGGGTCCCTCACGCCGACGCCGGAGACCTACGGCCGTCTGCTGTCGGTCTGCGACGCACTGCGGACGATGGTCTGCAGCCTGCGCGACACCGATGACGAGGGCGACACCGACGTGGCGCCGCTCATTGCGCTCATTCGCGCGGACCTCGAGCCGCGGCGCGATGTCGCGAAGGCGCCCTCGCCTCCGCCCTCGCTCGCTTCGATACCGGGCGGCCCCGCTTCGCGTCCAGCGCCCAAGCTCGGCGAGATCCTCGTCGCGCATGGCTCGATCACCCCCCACGAGCTCGAGGAGGCCCTCGCCGAGCAGCACGACACCAAGCGCGAGGCGAATGGCGTCGGCCGCGCCGAGGTGTCCGACGGCACTGTGCGAGTCAACGTCGCCGTTCTCGACAAGCTCATGAACCTCATCGGCGAGCTCGTGCTCGCGCGCAACCAAGTGCTTCAGATCGTGCGCTCGAGCCGCGAGCAGAACATCAACGCTCAGGGTGCCTGCAACCGGCTCAACCTCGTCACCTCCGATCTGCAGGAGCAGATCATGAAGACCCGGATGCAGCCCATTGCGCGTGTCTTCGAGAAGATCCCGCGGATGGTCCGCGACCTCTGCCACACGACTGGGAAGCAGGTCGTGCCGCTCATCGAGGGCACCGCGACCGAGATCGACAAGGCGCTCGTCGAGGCGATCCGTGACCCGGTCATGCACATCGTGCGCAACGCGGTCGACCACGGCATCGAAGACCCGCAGACCCGCCTCTCGCGGGGCAAGTCGGCGGCGGGCTCGCTCACCGTCCGCGCTGCGCACGAGGGCGGAATGGTGATCCTCGAGGTCGAGGACGACGGCAAGGGCATGGACCCAGTCGCACTCCGCGCACACGCCGTCAAGAAGGGCCTGCTCACCGCCGCCGAGGCCGAGCGCCTCAACGATCGGGAGGCGCTCGAGCTGGTCTTCCGACCCGGCTTCACCACGGCAGCGAAGGTCACGGACATCTCCGGCCGCGGGGTCGGCATGGACGTCGTGCGGACCCACGTGGAGCGCGCCGGAGGCCAGGTCGAGATCGAGTCCGCCGTTGGAAGGGGCACGTGCATTCGCCTGAAGATGCCACTCACGCTAGCGATCATTCCGGCGCTGCTCGTCGAGACCGGCGGCCAGCGCTTCGCTATCCCCCAGGTCAGCCTGCTGGAGCTCGTCTACCTCGACGAGACCGAGGCGCAGACCGCTATCGAACATGTCCGCGGCGCACAGATCTACCGCCTGCGCGGCGAGATCCTGCCGCTCGTGAAGATGAGCACTGTGCTCGGGATCGACTCGAAGAAGAGCGCGGGCGGGAGGATCGACGACGGCATCAACGTCGTCGTCGTCGCGGTGGGCGCGCGACGTTATGGCATCGTCGTCGACGCCATTCACGACACTGAAGAGATCGTGATCAAGCCGCTGCACGGCCAGCTGAAGCGGCTTGTCTGCTACAGCGGCGCAACGGTCCTCGGAGACGGCGGCGTCGCTCTCATCCTGGACGTCGCGGGCGTCGCTGCTCTTGCGGGCATCGCCCCGAGCACGCAGCGCGCCGCAGCCGCCATCGAGACCTCGCGCGACGACGTGAGCATGCAGCGCTTCGTCGTCTTCCGCACCGGAGGCAACACGCAGTGCGCCGTTCCCCTCGCGATGGTGGCACGCCTCGAACGGCTGCCGAGAGCCAGCATCGAGAACGTGGCCGGCGCGGAGCTGGTTCAATACCGCGATGTGCTCATGCCGCTGGTGCGCCCCGAGACGGTGTTGCCCCTCGGCACCGCCGCAGAGCAGGACGAGCAGGCCGTCATCGTCTTCGACTTCGGCCAGATGATCGGCATGGCGGTTGACACCATCGTCGACGTCGTCGAGGCCAGAGCCGACGAGGAAAGCGTCGAGGACGCCGCACCGTTCACGGTCGGGCGCGCCGTCATCTTCGGACGAACGACGCTCCTCATCGACGTCTACCGCATCGTCCGCGAGCTCGCGCCGCACTTCGTCAAGGAGCGCCGCCGGCCGGTCAGGCGCAGCCGAGTTCTCGTGGCTGACGACTCCAACGCGATGCGCGCGGCGCTGAGCGGATACCTCCGCAGCTTCGGCCTCGACGTGATCGACGTCGCAAACGGCGACGCAGCGGTGCATGAGCTCCGAAGCGCGCGTCGCGGACCAATCGACGCGGTCATCACCGACCTCGAGATGCCGGGGATGGACGGCTTCGGCGTGCTGGCGATGCTGCGCAAGGAGCGCCCGCAGATCCCGGCGTTCGTCTGGACCTATCACCAGGGTCCGGAGTGGTCGGAGCGCGCCATCGCGAGCGGCGCGCGCGCGTGCATTCACAAGCTCGAGCGGGAGCGCCTGATATCGGAGCTCGCGACGATCGGTATTGGCGCAACGCAACGCGAACCTGCAGACGAGAGGAGAATCTGATGACAGACGACGCAGCCTCGTTCTCGCCGAGCGGCACCTGGGCGACCTTCCGCCTGGCCGGTGAGATGTTCGCGGTCCCCGTCGAGGGCGTGCAGGAGGTACTCATGTACCAACCGCTCACCCCGGTTCCGCTCGCCCCCGACCACATCGTCGGATTGCTGAATCTGCGCGGCCAGATCATGCCCGCCGTCGACCTGCGCCGCCGTCTGCAGTTCCCGGACGGCGGTACGGACCTCTCGCGCAGCCTCGTCGTGCTCAAGTCGCGGGGCACACTCGTCAGCTTACTCGTCGACGAGATCGGCGACGTACTGGCGCTTCCCGCCGAGTCCTGGAGGCCGTCGCCCGACACCCTCCCAGCGCAGCATCGCTTCTTCGTGTTCGGCATTTGCCCCATTCAGAATACTCTGGTGCTCGGGCTCCGCGTCGATACCCTGAGTGGGGACGACGACCGGCCTCACACCGCCGCCGGAGTTGTCCATGCCTGACATGCTTGAGAGCTGGCCGCTCGTCCAACGCTTCATGCTCCGCGCGTGCGGTGTGGTGATGAGCAACGAGCAGCACTACCTGCTCGATGCGCGCCTTTCCCCGGTAGCCAAGCGACACGCGTTCGCGAGTGTCCGGGCGTTCGTCGAGGCGGCCTGCGCCGACAATCCGCCGCCGGGTCTCGCGCGCTCCCTCGTCGACGCGATGACGACTCACGAGACGTTCTTCTTCCGCGATCCTCCCTTCTGGAAAGCGTTCGAGCAGCTGGTGTTGCCGAAGATCCTCATCCCCGACAGGCCGAGCCCAGTGCGGATCTGGTCGGCGGCCTGCTCGACGGGGCAGGAGGCGTACTCGGTGGCCATGACCTTTGCCGAGAACCTGCCGACGTGGATGGACCGGCTCGTGCTCACGGGATCCGACGTGTCCGAGCCCTGCACCGAGCGCGCAAGAGAGGGGTTGTTCTCGCCGCTCGAGGTCGGCCGCGGGCTCGGCGTCGAGCGCCTCAATCGACACTTCGATGCCGAGTCGGGCAGCTATCGAATCAGGCGGCGCCTTCGATCGGCCATCACCTGGGACGTGCAGAATCTACTCTCCCCGTCGCCCTACCCCGGACGGCAAGACGTGGTGCTCTGCCGCAACGTCCTCATCTACTTCGGCGAGCGCGATCGCGCCGAGATCATCCGGCGGCTCTTCGAAGCGGCAGCCCCTGGCGCCTTCGTCGGAGTCGGCACCACTGAGTTCATGAAGGGCCGCCCGATCGCACCGGGCTGGTACCAGCGGGAGTAGCGACTCATGACGAACGTCCCCGCCCGACCACAACCGCAGGAATCCGAGTCGGTCTACACGCAGCTCGGCGGGCTCCCAACGCTCGCGCGAGTGCACAAGATCTTCTACGACAAGCTGTACGCGCACCCCTGGCTCAAGCAGTTCTTCGCGGGCGTAGCTCAACAGCTCATCGAAGATCAGCAGTCGGACTTCATGGCGCAGGCCATGGGTGGACCGGACCGCTACTGCGGCAAGCTTCCAGTCCCTGCACACAAGCACATGTACATCACGGCCGAGCTTTTCGACGCGCGCCACGCGCTGCTCGCCGAGTCCCTCCGTGAGGCCCGTGTGCCCGAGGAAGCCGCCGCGCG
>Ga0105047_10011021_pt1 | contig 14714 bp, 10 predicted proteins | sample MAT04_FD_78384 | JGI IMG/M metagenome (GOLD analysis project Ga0105047, IMG submission 78384) | Freshwater microbial communities from Lake Fryxell liftoff mats and glacier meltwater in Antarctica - MAT-04 (megahit assembly) | ecosystem: Environmental > Aquatic > Freshwater > Ice > Liftoff... | reverse complement strand
CGATGGCTGGGCGCGCTCCATGGACATGTCCGGCGTCTCATTCAACGACACGCGGACGGCCACCCTCATCACGCCGCGCCATGTCGTGATGGCGAAGCACTACTCGCGCGGCGCGGCCGAGCCGGTGATCTTCCATGACAGGAACGGCAAGCGTATCGGGAGGAAGCTCATCGGCTTTGCTCCCGCCGCAGGGGATGTCATGGTAGGCCTCCTCGACGAGCCGGTGCCTTCAAATTACACGAGCTACCCGCTGCCTTCGCCGACATCCGATATTTCCAGACTGGTTGACCAGCCCGTCATCGTCAGCGATCAGAACCGCTCCCTCTTCGTCCATCTCGTCGCCCGTGTCGGCGGCGGGATGATCGCTTTCAAGCAGGACGAGAGGGACATGTATGGGTGGGGGAAAAACCTCGTCGTCGGCGATAGCGGGAACCCCTCCTTTCTCATCGCCGGAAACAAACTCGTGCTCGTGGAGACCCACACCACCGGAGGCCCCGGAGCCGGCCCCTACTATGGCGATCCCACCGTCCAGGCCAGCGTCCGTGCGGCTGTGAAGAAGCTCGATCCCGCCTACGACATCCGCACGGTGAAGGTGCCGTGATCCTGCGCGGAAAGTTTTTGATAGGCAGGGCGGTAATGTTGGGCGAGGATTTCCCTCGTTCCGTTTCATTTTAGAAAACACCTATGAAAGCACTGATCCCCGCAAGTCTGGTCGCAGCCATCGCGCTCTCCGTCGTCGCCTACAATCCCGCTACCGAGCAAGCGCCCGCTGGTGCCGCCGAGAAAATCACCGCAGCCCTCCCCGCCGAGGCCTACGCAAAGCCCGGGAAGCCCCGCAAGCTCCTCGTCTTTTCCCGCACCAACGGCTTCCGCCACACATCCATCGCCACCGGGAAAATCGCTCTCGCGGAAGTCGGCAAGAAGACCGGCGCCTACGAGGCCGTCATCAGCGAGGAACTCTCCAACTTCGAAAAGGAAAATCTCGCCAAGTTCGATGCCGTCCTTTTCCTCAGCACCACCCAGAATGCCTTCGCCCCTTTCAAAGAGGACCTCGACAAAATGTCCGATGACGAGAAAAAGAAAGCCACGGAGTACGAGATGACCCTCAGGGAAAACCTCATGGCCTTCGTCAAAGGCGGCAAAGGTTTCATCGGCATCCACGCCGCCACCGATACTTTTTACGAGTGGCCGGAGTATGGCGAAATGATCAACGGCTACTTCAACGGCCACCCCTGGGGCTCCGGCGACGCGGTCAACATCTACGTCGAGCCCGGCCAGGAAAAACACCCCCTCACTGCCATGTTCGACGGCGAGCGCCTTGAGTTCAAAGAGGAGATCTACCAGTTCAAGGCTCCCTACGATTCCAAGAAAGTCCACATGCTCCTCCGCCTCGATCCGGAGAAATCCGCCCAAGTCGGCGGCAAGAACCGCGAGGACAACGACTACGGAGTCGCCTGGGCACGGAACTGGGATGATGGCCGCGTCTTCTATTGCTCCCTCGGCCACAACGATGACATGTATTGGAATCCGAAAATCCTGAAACACTACCTCGCCGGCATCCAGTGGGCGATGGGCGATTACAAGGTCGAGCTGGACAAGGGCAAGTAACCGTTCCTCATTTCCGCCATGGACATCCTCAAGGATTATCTGATCATCATCGTCCTGATCGTCGGCGCGATCATCCAATGGCTGAAGTCACGGTCCGGTCAGGCAGACGGGCATGATGCCGCGCACTATTACGAGGAGGACCAGACCCATTACGAGGAAACGCAAAGGCACCCCGCCGGGCCGCCGCCGATACCCGGCGGACCAATGCCGGGGGTGGGGAGATCTCCCGTGCCATCGCTGCGCCGGGCAAACACCACGCCCTCTTTTTATATTCCTGAAAATTCCGGGGAAATCGCCCGCCAAGCCGCCCTTGCCGAGCAGATCCGGCTGGCAAAGGTAGCCAAAGCCGCCCGCAGACAGATCACATTGGTAAGCCCCTCCAAGTCCGCGAAACGCCACGACTCCAGCGGCCCCGGCACCAGCCTGAAATTCCGCCTCCGCAGCGTCGGTGAGCTCCGCAAGGCCTTTGTTTTAAAAGAAATCCTGGAAAAGCCGCTCGCGCTGCGGTGAACGTCCGCAATTCCGGGGTTTCACGCTAGGGCAAATTTCAAAGGCCCACCCAGCTCCGTGGTAAGCCGTATGTGTGATCCCGTCTGTCGGACAACCTCGTATCCGAGGCATTTCAGAGCGCGTACGAGATCCCTGGATGAAATATTTCTCGGCGTTTTCATACCGCCAGCGCTTCGTCCCTGACGAAATGCAGTCGGATGACCTTGGGCATTCTGTCTTCATCGCCATCGCCAAAATGACAGCGGACGGCATCCCTGAACATCTCCCGCAGTTCCTCTACCGTATCTCCCTCCGTCGCGATGGCATGGCCAAGCGCGACAGCCACGAAGCCCCCATCCACCTCATCTTCCCTGACTTCAAAAATTACCTCTTCCATGAGCGCAATATCGCACGGTGTGACACGCCCGGGCAAGTTTCAACTTCCGGACACCCCGCAACCGCAGCGAACTCCGCACACCTCCGCCAGGAGGTGGCGTCGGCGCGGGATGGCGGGCGCTCTCAGCATAAGCGTTCCGCTCCGCTTAGCCCGCCAACGGCATGGCATGTTTCCGGCTTCGTCCGCGCGCGAGGGTAGGCGGGCACTTACAAATCGCCCCCGAAAAGACGTGCTGAAAGGCCCCGCCATTACCCAAAAACGGACTCGGTTACCTATAAACGGCCATGGGTCCTTTTTTGTTCAAGTCGGGAAGATTGATGTTATACCTCTCCGAACTATCGGGTTTTTCCCGGTTCGTGACGAAAATCAAAGAGCAAGCACCTTACCATGAAAACCACCCTCAGCATCCTCACCTCGGCCCTGTCCGTCCTTTCGATCCATCAGAAAGTTTGCGCTGCAACCACAGTGCCACTGCCAGGAAGTGACAGGCACGCACATGCCATCCTGACAACCACCGCCGACTTTAAAAGTGCGTTCATGGAGCGCAGTCATGCGGTCGCGTTCCAATACAGTAGTTTCGCGATCGACCATCCGACGCATCGCTCCGAGGGCACTGTTTCCGCCCTTCATCGCTTGGGAGTGTGCGCCAACTCAGAGACGACTCTGCCGCTCAGGAATACCAACACATTGATTGAACCGTATGGGCAGACCGGGGCAGTCCCTTTCGAAAATGGTTTCTTCCTCCCCTCCTTCACACCGGATGCAGTCACTTCCAATATTTTCGCCAAATCCCCTCACACCGTGAACCTCGCTGGTATCGCACCACATCGCCCCCTAATTCCGATTGTGGCAAATTTTAATCAGAATCAGGCAATGTTGGATATTCTCAGCATTCCACCTGCCATAGGAAGTACGTGGGCCGATGCCGGACCTGGATCAAATCAGTGAAAACCATTCGGGACGTCTGCGCTGGCAAGCACGACTCGCTTGCCGAAGAGGGAATCTGGGAGTTCGAGGCCGGGCTAACCCGCTAGGGAATCATATTTTCTCGGCGGGGTAATCCCAGCCACCGCGCGCTTGATGGCAAGCGCCCATTCCTTCTGCGGGCCTACGGGGGGGGTCAGGATTTGTAATCCGTGAGTTTCTTCAGATCAGCGGGCAGGGCTTTTCCGGTGCCGAGCGTGAGGTTGTAAAGTCTGGCGAGAGCGCCGGCTTCCAGCAGGCGGGTGTATCCGCCGGAGCTCTTGTTCTCGTCCTCGGTGCCCCAGTTCGTGATGGCGAGCTGGACTTCCTCGTCATCACGGTAGATGCCCAGGGAGTTGAGCGCGGCATCGCGGGTGATTTCCTCGGAGGCACCCGCGTCCGCGGTCATGGCGATGTTGTATTCGATCAGCGCCTCGCGGCCGCGCTTGAGTTTCTCAAGCGCCAGACCCTTGCAGTACGCCACCTGGACGCGCTGGTAGCCGGGAAGATTCTCGGCATCGCGCTCGCTGGCAATAATGATGAGGCGGTCCCATGCCTCGGCGCGGACGGCATCCCACATGACGTAGAGTTCGAGCTGGCGGAGCTGGTGGTCCCGGGTGAGCGGCTCCTTGATGAATTTCCCGAGCGCGGCGGCGATTCCTTCGTAGTCGCCCTGTTTGCGCATGGACTCCATCTCGTAGAATGCGGAGAGGGTATGGAAATTGTCATTCATGGTGGCCATGGGTTTGTGAAACTCCTTGACCTCCGCGAATTTCGCCTGGGCCTCCTTGTATTTCCTGGCTTCGAAAAGATCCACCGCAGCGGAATATTCCGGCGGCTCGATGAGGAAGATGGTGGCGAAGGAGCTGATCTTCGCGTCGGTGAAATCGGTGGAAATCTCGGTGGTCTTGTAGCGGACGTCGGTCTTTGTCGATGCGAGTATCCATGCGCGGAAGTTCGCACCGTCAGGCTGGGACATGATCGCCGGAATCTGGAACGCTTCCTGGGCGGAGGCGGACACGGAGAGGGCGGGGATGAGAAGGAAAAGAAGCAGGTTTTTCATGGAGTTGAAGGAAAGGTTGGTGGGTTGCGGTTCAGCGTTTGTTTTTCGCGGTCTCTTCCTCGGCCTTGATCTGCTCCATGGATTTGACGCCGGGGTCGGCCACGTATTTGGCGACAAGCTTCTCCACCTCGTCCCACAGGACGCGGTCCTCGGGGGTCATCTTGTCCTTGAAGCGGCTGGTGAGATCTATGTAGCGCCAGCCGCCGTTGTAGGCACCCTGGCGATCCGAGGCGACCTTGGGGTCGCTGGAGATTTTGTTGCGTTTGAATGAAAGCTCCATCCATCTCTGGATGGCCGGCGCGGAAACCTGGATGTTGCCCATGTGGGCGGACCAGACTTTCACATACATGGAGATGGCGTCATCGACCATTCCGCGTTTGTCAAAGGACTGTGCGAGGATGAAGCCTACCTGCGGGGGGTATTTGGTGAAGCCATAGACCGGACCGGCCTTCTCGTCCTTGTTGAGGTATTCGTTGGCGCGTTTGGCGGCTGCGGCGAAATCGCCTTTCTTCATCTCGATCTCGATGATGCGGTAGAGCGCGAACTCCTGTTCCTTCTTCTCCTGGGAATCGGCCAGGATGCGCCCGAAGTCCTCCAGAGCCTTGGCAAGATCGGCCTCCTGCGCGGACTTCCCGTAAACATCGGCACGCCCAAGCAGGGCTCCGAAACGATATGACTGGTCCTGGCGGGTGAGAGCCTCGTCATAGTAAGGCAGTGCTTCGCGCGGCGCGGCGGTGTTGGTGCGCAGGTAGTCCCCGAGTTTGACCAGGATGTAGTTGGAAAGATCCTTGAGGTCGAAATCGGTTTTGAGATTCTGGAACAGGGTGGTGACCATCGCGCCGGCATTGCGCTTGGCATCCTCTTTCTCGGAGTTTTTAACGACTTCCTCGAAGACTCCGATGATGGCGATGCGGAGCAGAGCACGGGCGGCCTTGTCCTGGGAGCTGATTTCCGGGAAATCATAGTAATGATCCTTGAGCTGTTGTGGCGTGTGGCTCTTGAGATAGGCTTCCGTGTAGGAGTTAATTGCAGCTTCCAGGCCGTAGGCCTCCGGTAGCTTGGCCATGCTGGAAATGACTTTCTGGAGTCTCTCAAGACCCTCCTCGCCACGGCCCACGACCTCGAAGGCGGCAAGCTCGGCGACCGCGACCTGTGCCTGGTAAGGGGAGCCTTCCGAGTATTTTTCCCAATACTCGTCCGCATAGGGCACGGCATCCTTCACGCGGGGACCTGGCTCTTCTCCTTTTTTCACATCGCCAAGCATGGCGGTGAGATAATAGAGAGCCTCGCCGGTGACACCGTCGTTGCGGCGGACTTTGGAGATATCGATGGCCTTGAGGTAGGATTCCTCGGCCTTTTCGAGCTCGTCCTCGCCTTGGAGAACGTTGCCGCGGAGGTTGTAGGCTTGGTCAGTGACAGGGGAGTCCGGGAACTCGGTGATGGCGCGGTCCAGCTTCTCAAGCGCGCCGTCCGGCTGGTCTTCCGCGTAGTGGGCGTTGGCGCGGTCATAGAGCGCGAGCGGGGTGTAGGACTGGTTGCTGGCATCCTTGTATTTCGTCAGGAAAGCGTCGAGCAGGGAAGCGGCCTTGGTCCAGTACTGGAGGCGGGAGACGTTGGATCCTTGGAAATAGGCGGCCGACATCGCGAAAATGCTCTCCGGATATTTCTCCACATGCTGGTCGAGAAGAGGCGCGGCCTTGTCATACTGCCCGGTGTAGAAGTAGGAGCCGCCAAGCACGAAGAGCGCGAGATCGTGCTCCGGGCTGCCCTCGGGAACCCTTTTGTTATCGATGATGTCGGAGGCGATCTCGATACAGGTCTCGTATTTCCCGTCAAAGAACAAAGAGGAGAGCATCAGCTTCTGGACGTTGGGCTTGTGCGGGGAATCCGGGAATTCCTTGAGGAAAAGCTCGCCGTATTTCTGGGTCGCCGTGACGTTGCTGATGAGCGAGGAGGTGCGGACGAGGTGGTAGAGGTTGTCCTCGCGCTTCTCGGCCTTGGGGAAATAGTTTTCCAACTGATAGTACGCGCCATAGGCACCGTGGACGTTGCCGTTGGACTCGTGGATGTATGCGAGAGCCACGAGGCGGATCATCTCGATGGATTTGTTGCCGCGTTGCTCGGATTCGAGCGCGGCAAGATCCTTCTCAAGCTCGGCCTTGTCGAGTTCCGTGGCTCCGTCCTGGATGCGGGGGAGAGTTCCCATGCTGGCGATACGGCTGCGGAGATCATCGATGGCGACCTGGGTGGAGGGGACGAACTGGTAGAGATCCAACGCGGCCTTGAGCATCTCGACGGAGATGGCGTCGCCGGCGAGCTTCATGAACAGCTTGGAAAAGCGCTGCATCTCGAAGGGCGGAACCATGAGCTCGCCGCGGTTTTTCACGATGAAATCCAGAAGCACCTGCTGGTCCTGCGCGGTGATCGCGGCCGCGACAAGGGACTGGAATCCGGCAAGGATCGAGGAATTCGCGGTCGGGAAAGTGTCCTTGTTGGTGATGGCGATCTCAAGGTGCTCGCTGCCTTCCGGGATTTTCGCGAGGCGGTAATGGCAGATGGCCATGTTGATGTGGAAAGCACCTTGGGGGTACTTGTCGCGGTCCTTGTCCCGCTCCTCCAGGAATTTCTTCCACTGGGTGATGGCCAGCTCGTAATTCTCCGCGCCCATCGCGGCCTCACCCCACTTGAGCAGCGCCTGTTTGTTGAAAAGATTCCCACCGCCAGGAGGAACATCCCCGCCGTTGGGATAGTCCTTGTAGCAGGTTTCGAAGGATTTCATCGCGTCCTCGAACTTGTTGAGCTTCAGCTCGCTGATCCCCTTGCGGTACCAGATGTTGCCGAACTGCGGGCCGTAGAGCTGGAGGGTGGTCTTGAGGCTTTTTCCGTAACGCTCGACGGCTTCCGTGTTGTTCGCGAGAGCTTCCTCCCACTGGCCGGCCTTCATCGCGGCCAGACCTTTGTTGACAAGAGCGCCAAGATCATCGCCTTCCGCGGCGGAAAGCGGCAGGGAGCTGGTGAGGAGCATGAATGCGAGGAGGAGTTTTTTCATAAGGAAATCTGGTAAAGTAGGTTTCTGATCGCGGGGAGCGTTTGGGGTTTCGGAGGGTTCTGAAATACTGCGGGGTTGCCGGACGGGATTTTTCTAAATAAAACGCCGTCGGGATGTCCTGCAAGCTGGAACGTCCGACGGCGCGGTATTTTTAGAAAAAAATGCGGATGGCGGGTTTCACTCGACGAGATCCGTGAAAGTGACGGATGAGATCCCGGCTCCGGCAAGGGCGTTGAGCACGTCGATGACGCGCTGCTGGGTGGAGCCTGGATCGACATAGACCTGGACGAGAGGAGTGTTGCCGGCGCTGAGGGCGGCGGAGGCGTAGAGATTGAGCTGGCTGTCGAGCAGCGGCACCTCGCGGGCGCTCGCGTCCGAATCAAGCGTCTGCTGTGCCGCGCCCGTGCCGGTGTATATCACTCCTGCGGCATCCACGCGGATGAACATGGGCTCGATCTTGGGCTGGTCCGTGCTCGGTGTGCTGGCGGGCAGAGCCATGCCGAGATCAGTCTCCTTGGGAGTGATGGTCGAGGTGACGATGAAGTAGATGAGGAGAAGGAAGCAGACGTCGATGAGGGACGAGATGTCCAGCTCCGGATCCGGTTCCGGTTCCGCGCGTGATGATTTGTGACGGGCCATGTGAGGTTTTTTTAAAGTTTCAATTGCGTCTCAGGCCCTTGTGGGTCTGGTAAACGGCGAAGATCACCTGATCGACACCTGCTCCGGCGGCTGCGCGGATCGCAGTGCGGGAGAATTTGAAGACCGCGTCCTGGTCACCCCGGAGGTGCAGCTTCGGCGTCACCCCGAGGGCGTCGATCTTGTCCTTCTCGGTTTTCACCAGATCAAAGATGTCGGTCTCGTCCTTCAATATTTCGAATTTTTCGTTGGTGTAGGTACCGTCCTTGCGGACGTTGACCACGATACGACCCCGCCCGTCCTCTTGTCTGATCGAGTTTTTGGCGACAGGAGGGAGCACCTCCGGATCGGTTCTCACGATGATGGCGGTGGCGTTGACGATGAAGAAGATGAGGAGCAGGAAGACCATGTCAATCATGGGCGACATGTCGATCTTACCTTCGTCGTCTCCGCCAGCGATTGCCTTTCTGAGTTTGGAGGATTTGGATGCCATTGGGATTTTTGATTGGAAGGATTTCTGGAAAGGCGGGAAAATCTACGATGCGGGAGACTACCCGGAAGAAGCCGGTCGCCGCCTTCTCTACTCAAACGGCGATTCCTTCGGGAATCTTGGCATAAAGTGTGTCCGCGTTCACCGTGGCGATGGCGGCATTGAGCAGCTCCTCGGCGGTGTGGACGGACTCTGAGACCAAAGCGTTGTATTTGTTCTTCAGAATGTAGAAGCAGAGAATACAAGGAATCGCGTTCAACAGACCCCAGAGGGTGGTGAGAAGGGCGACGGAGATGTCACCGGCGAGCTGGGAGGGATCCGCGGCACCAGCGGTCTTCAGCGTTCCGAAGGCACTGACCATACCGATAACCGTTCCGAGAAGTCCGAGCATCGGCGACGCTTGGGCGATCAGGGAGATGTAGTTGATCCACTGCATGGACTTGCGGGACTCGTTGTTGGTGAAGTCCGCGATGGCATCCTCCACCTGGTCACGGCCGAGGGTATCCGGCTGTGTGGCATCGATATTGGGGAAAGAGTATGCCACAAGGCGTCCGAGGTAGGAAGGGTGGGAGGCGGCAAGCTCGATCGCCGAACGGACGCGGCATTCCGTCATGTGTTCCATCAGGGCGGCTTTCAGATCGAAGGGGCAGAACTTCGCCTTGGTGAGGTTCATGAAATTATAAACGGCAAGAGCGATGAAAGCCACCACGGCCGCGCCAATGAAGATCATCGTCGGACCACCGTCGAGCACCCAGCGGTTGAGGAGCGAGTCCTGTTTGGCAGCTTGTTGCGCGAAAAGCTGCGGGGTTGCCAGCACTGTGGCGAGGATGACGGCGGACGCTGTGAAGCGCGGACGGTTGGCGAGTTTTTGGATCATGGGGTTGTTAGAGGTTGCTCTTGGAATCGCCTTTGAGTGTGGGAAATACTCGGAAATCGGCAAGAACGATTTTGAAAAAATGTGATGTAGATTGCTTAAGGGGTCGGTATTGTCCGCTTGTATCGTCCGAAGGAGGGAGGCAGACCTGAGTTGAAGTAGCAACTCGCTTCCGCATCGAATCCTTTGGATGTATTTCCAAACGTGAGGAACAGTGGGGGAAATTTGCCCTTTTTGATCTTGTTTGCAGAGCGTGCCAGCGGCCGGAAGTATGGGTGGGATGCGCCGGTTCACCTTTCCCGCCAGGCCGCTTCGCACGATTTTGCCTTCGGCCATCGTTTGAACCCGGATGCCCACAAGCTGCCAGGGAGAAACAAATCCACACTCAATGTTTGAGGTTTGGAGTTTAAAATTTAAAGTTTCGCCCACCCCATGATCCGCTGGTTCGCAAAAAACGACATCGCCGCCAATTTCCTCCTCTTTGGGATTCTTGCGTGGGGAACATGGTCGGCGGTGGAAAAGGTCGCCCTGGAGGTGCAGCCGAGTTTCCAGCCGGACCAGATCCATATCAATGTGAACTACCGGGGCGGAAGTCCGGCGGATGTTGAGAAGGCCGTTGTCCTTCCCATCGAGTCCGCGCTGGAGGGGCTTTCGGGAATCGACTCGGTGGAATCCCGGGCGGATTCCGGGAACGCGCGCATTGTCGTGAATTCCGAGTCCAAGCGGAATCTCAAGAACCTCCTTGAACAGGTGAAAACCCGCGTGGATCGCATCAGCAGCTTTCCCGACGAGATCGATCCTCCGGAAATTGGCATCCCGGACAGCAGCCAGTGGTTCGATGTGATCAAAATCGCGGTGCAAGGGGAGATGAGCGAGGAGGACCTGCTCCGCGCCGCGCGCACCGTCCGCGATGATCTGATCTCCATGAAAGGCATTTCCCAAGCCGGTATCCTTGGGAATTCTCCATTGGAAATCTCCATCGAGGCCGATCCCCAGCGGCTGCGCGACTACGGCCTCACTTTCGCGGATCTCTCCGCCGCGATCCAGAAATCCTCCATCGATCTTCCCGCCGGGCAGATCCAGACGGAGGAGGGCTCGCTGACCATTCGCTCGAAGGGCCAGGCCTACAACCGCGCGGATTTCGAAAAGATCGTCATCAGCAACCAGAAGGGTTCCGAGGTTAGGCTCGGCACCGTGGCGAAAGTCTCCGACGGCTTCGAAGAGAGCAAAAAGATCATGTATTTCAACGGCAAGCCCTGTCTCCTTGTTGAGGTGCTGCGGCTGGGCGATGAGAACGCCCTCGAAATCGCCGCGACGGTGAAAAAATACGTTGCCTCGGCCAACGAGCGTTTCCCCTCCGGCATCTCTCTATCCGTGTGGGACGATTCCTCGGAGGAGTTGGAGGGCCGCCTCGGCACCCTCCTCACCTCCATGATGCAGGGCGGCCTCCTCGTGCTGGTTGTGCTCGGTCTTTTCCTCCGGCCCATGCTAGCCTTCTGGGTGGTGCTCGGCATCCCGGTTTCCTTCGCCGGCGGATTCATCATCATGCCCTACTTCGGCCTGACGGCGAACGTGATGTCCATTTTCGGCTTCATCATCGTCGTGGGTCTCGTGGTAGATGATGCCATCGTCACGGCGGAAAACGTCTATATCAAGCTCCAGTCCGGCATGGATCCGCTGGATGCGGCCACCGAAGGCACCATGGAGGTCGCCACTCCCGTCACCTTCGGGGTCATCACCACCATCGTCGCCTTCATCCCGCTGATGTTCTTCGAGGGATTTTACGGAGCATTCACGAAACAGATTCCCCCCATCGTCGCCGCAGTCCTAATCTTCTCCCTCATTGAAAGCAAGTTAGCCCTCCCCTGCCACCTGAAGCACGTCAAGGTCCACCGCACGAAATTCAACGCCGTCGAGCGCTTCCAGAAGAAAATCGCCGGGAGCCTCGAGCTCTTCGTCGAGAAAATCTACGATCCCTGCCTCCGCCTCGCCTGCCGCCACCGCTACATCACTCTCGCGCTGTTTTTCGCCGCAGGGATGGCCTCCATCGGCTATTTCTCCTCCGGGAAAATGGGTTTCGTGAACATGCCCTCCATCGATAGGAACCGCATCGTCGCCATGATACGGATGCCGAACGAGACCAAGGTCGATGTCACCGAAGAGCGCACCCAGCGCGTCTCCGCCGCCGTGAAGAAGCTGAAAAAGGAGTTCGTCGATCCCGGCACCGGCAAGTCCGTCATCACCGACCAGCTCACCACCTCCGGCGGCTGGTCCGGGCGAAATGGCGTGGATCCCCGCCAGGGCTTTGTCGTGATCGGCGTGACCGATCCCGGGAAACGCTCCGAACCCGGCCCGAAGAATTCCGAAATCGCCGCCCGCTGGACCGAGCTTGTCGGGGAAATGCCGGACGTGGAGAACTTTTTCATCTCCGGCGACAGGGGCGGAGGCATGGGTTCCGGCGATGAGCTGGAGTCCCTCAACGTCGAGATCCGCGGCCCGGACAACGACGAGAAAGACCAGGTCGTCCGCGAAGTGGAGGAACTTCTGGAGTCCTACGATGGCATCGATAGCGCGTGGAGCGATTCCGGCGGCACCAATGACGAGCTGCTCATCACCATCCGTCCGGAGGGCGAGGCGATCGGCCTCACCCAGCGCGAGCTTTCCCGCCAGGTCCGCAGCGCCTTCTTCGGAGAGCAGGCCCAGCGTGTCCAGCGCGGACGGGATGACATCCGTGTCATGATACGGATGCCTCTGGAACAGCGGCAATCGCTCGCCACTCTTGATACATTGCGCATCCGCACCCCATCGGGTGGCGAGGCTCCTTTCAATACCATCGCCTCCGCCCGCTATGAGAAAGCCCGCTCCAACATCCAGCGCATCGACGGATCCCAGGTCATGGCCGTCGCCGCGAAACCCGAGGACGAGACCATCGATGTCGTCGCCATCTCCCGCGCTCTCGCCCCGGAACTCGATAAGATCCTGAACTCCCGGCACGATCTGTCATGGCGCTACACCGGCTACGTCGCCGACCACGAAGAGACGAAAAAGCGCTCCATCTATGGCGGCCTCGCCCTCTTTTTCGCCCTTTACGCCCTGCTCGCCATACCGTTCCGTTCCCTTTACCAGCCGCTTTTCGTCATGCTTGCGGTTCCCTTCGGAGCCATCGGCGCTCTCTTCGGCCACATGATCATGGACATCGTCCCATCCTATCTTTCCATTTTCGGCATCCTCGCCCTGGCTGGTGTGGTGGTGAACGACTCCCTCGTCATGGTGGATTTCATCAACCAGAAGATCCGAGCCGGAGAGGATCTCTACGAATCGGTCATCGGTTCCGGTACCCGCCGTTTCAGGCCGATTTTCCTAACCTCCGCCACCACCTTCGCCGGGCTGCTGCCGCTGATTTTCGACAAATCCCTGCAGGCCCAGTTCCTCATCCCCATGGCCACCTCACTGGCTTTCGGCATTCTCTTCGCCACCGCCATCACCCTATTCCTCATCCCCTGCGCATACCTCGCCGCCGAGGAAATGAGAGCCGTTCTTCGAAAAGGCTGGATCTGGTTCCGTTACCCCTCCGGGAAACCTCTGCCCGAGGAAGAAACCAGCCATCCGGCCACGCAGTAAATACTGGTTCATTAATCCGCGTTCCGCCCACCGACAGGTCGCGTCGAGTCCGTCCCGCTTGGTTCCCACAACTCGATGTGATTTCCTTCGGGATCCTGGAGGTGGGCGAAGCGTCCGTTCGGATAAACCGTCTCCTCCACCCTTACGGTGATGCCCGCTGACCTGAGCTGGGCCACCATCAAATCAAGGTCCCTGACCCGCAAATTGATCCGCCAGAGATATGCGGATTCACCGGCGCCCTGGGCTTCTTCCGGCTCGGAAGCGAAAACAGTTCCTCCAGCCCCCGGCCTGCGACAAGCGCGTCACTGTCCCGCCAAGGGCTGGCCGATCGCGAGCTGCTTGCCTGGCTCGACGGGCGGGTCGGGGATTTCCGAGACACTCCCATCGGGCCAGCGGACGGAGATGGCGACGACCTTGTTTCCATCGCCACCATATCCGAAATATTTCACTGCCGGGGATTGCGAGAGATAGCCGGAGCCTGAGGTCATTTCCGAAGTCTGGATGGTCCCATCGGAAGTCTTCACCGAGACACGCGCGCCGATTCCGTTGCGGTTCCCTTTCCGCTGGGTATCGAGGCGGATGGAAAAGATCTTTTCGCCTGTGTTCGAGGCGCTTAAAAAAGCGGAGGCAGGGGCGCTGTTTCTACCGAAGGCGAGATCCGGATAGCCGTCGCTGTTCATGTCAGAAATGGTGAGGCTCTTGGAATCGCCGGATTCGGAAACGCCGCTTTTGTCCGGCCAGAACGGGGTGAAGCCGCCGTCCTTGTTGCCCGCGAGGAAAAGGCTGAGGCCGCCGTTCATCGGGCCGGTCTCGCGCTGCGGGCTGAAGAAATTCTGCGCCAGCACGATGTCAGGATAGACATCTCCATTGAACTCCCCGGCCTCGACCCCGAAGGAAGGCGCGATCTGGGCGAGCCAGGGCAGGGGCTCGGCGGTGAAATGGCATTTCCCGTCGTTGCGGAACACCATGGTCCGCAGCTCGTTGGCGGAAAACTTTTTCCCGCTTTCCAGTTTCTCCTCCGGATAGATCTCGGGAATCGTCGCGTTGGCGAAAGCCTTGTAGGTCTCGAATTTTTTGGAAATGAATGGCATTGCCAGGGAGGAGCAGCTCTTGCCTCGGACGGGGAACAGCTTGCCGTCCTCGAACTCCGCCTCGACGATCTGCGCCTTTCCGGTGCCATCGAGATCTCCGTAATACAGAAGGGCCGGGGTCGCGTCGCTGGCGTGGTATTTCGTGTTCAGTCCGAAGTTCGTGGCGATGAGATCAAGGTCGCCGTCGTTGTCGATGTCGGCGGCGGTCACTCCATTCCACCAGCCGTTTTTCCCGCCGAGACCTTCGTCCGCGAGGCGTTTCAGCTTCCCTTTCTCATTTAGGAAAACGGCGACACTGCCCCACTCGTGGGAGAGCACGAGATCCTGCCAGCCATCGCCATCCATGTCCGCCCAGGTCGCGCCGGTGACCATGCCCGTCTCCGCAAGATCCGGAGCGATGTCCGGAATGGCCTCGGAAAATTTCCCGCCATCG
>Ga0105047_10011020_pt1 | contig 14714 bp, 10 predicted proteins | sample MAT04_FD_78384 | JGI IMG/M metagenome (GOLD analysis project Ga0105047, IMG submission 78384) | Freshwater microbial communities from Lake Fryxell liftoff mats and glacier meltwater in Antarctica - MAT-04 (megahit assembly) | ecosystem: Environmental > Aquatic > Freshwater > Ice > Liftoff... | reverse complement strand
TTTCGCTCACGTTTGCCGCGGGCCAAGTCCACGGCCTTGTGGGCGAGAATGGCGCGGGCAATAGCACCCTCATGCGGGTGCTGGCGGGGTTGCAGGTGCCAACCTCGGGCACCGTCCTGGTCGACGGCAAGCCCGTCCGGTTCCTCGGCCCGCGCGACGCGATGGCCAGCGGAATCGGCATGATTCATCAGGAATTGAACCTGGTTGACACACTCGACGTGGCCGCCAATGTATTCTTGGGGCGGGAACTGGTGCGCGCGGGGCGGCTGAACCGCCGCGCGATGATCGCCGAAACCCGAACCCTTCTTGAGCGGGTCGGAGCAACCTTCTCCCCCGAACTGCCCCTCGGCGAATTGCCCCTGGCGGGCCAGCAACTTGTCGAAATCGCCAAGGCCCTCGGTCTACATGCGCACACGTTGATCTTTGACGAACCGACCGCCGTACTGAGCGAACGCGAGACCGAAGGGCTATTCCAACTGATCCGCGAACTCCGAACAGCGGGGGTCACCGTCATCTATATTTCGCACCGCCTGGCCGAGATTCCGTGGCTGTGCGACACGGTGACCGTGTTGCGCGACGGCCGATTCGTGGCCAACCTGGACGGAGCCACCGCCACCCCCGAAGCGATGGCCCGGCTAATGGTGGGCCGTGAACTGGGGGAGCTGTTCCCTGAGCGGGCATCCGTCGCGCCGGGCCAAGATTCCGCCCTGACGGTGGTTGACGTTCGCGTGGACCGCACCCGTCCGCCGGTGAATTTTAGCCTTCGGTCCGGCGAAATCGTGGGACTGGCGGGCTTGGTTGGCGCCGGACGCACCGAACTCGCGGAGTGCCTCGCCGGCTTGCGCCCCCGAACCGGCACCCTTACGCACGGGCGAGACCCAATAGCGCCAGGCAACCCCGGGGCGGCTCGTGCCGCCGGAATCGCTTACCTCAGCGAGGACCGCAAAGCCGCGGGCCTGCACATTGAATTGGACACCGTGGAGAACACCGTGATGGCGAATCTTGACGCGTACGTGCGTCACGGTCGGTATCAACCGCGCCGCGCCACCGTGTCGGCCGAAGCCTGGGTGAAGCGGTTGGATACCCGAGTTGGCGACCTTCGGACCCCGGTACGCCTACTGAGCGGCGGTAACCAGCAAAAAGTCTCGCTCGCCAAACAACTCGACGGCCAGCCCGCCGTGATCATCCTGGACGAGCCCACCCGGGGCGTGGATGTCGGGGCTAAGCACGAACTGTACTGCTTGATCCAAGAACTCGCCCATCAGGGGCTCGCCTGCTTAGTCATCAGTAGCGAGCTTCCCGAAATCCGCGGCCTGTGCCACCGCATCTTGGTGATGCGGGACCAAGCCATCGTTGCCGACCTGCCCATTGCGGAGGCCACCGAAGAGGTGATCATGCAATGGGCCGCCGGAGTGTCCACCCCATGAAACTCTCGGAATGGCTTCCCCGATACGGTGTCTTGGTCGCGCTGGCCATCCTCATGGGCTTCAGCGCGATAACCCAGCCCGGCATCTTTTTGTCGCCGGAAAACCTGCGGAATCTGTTGAACCAGAACGCCGCGATTGGCATCATTTCGATTGGACTCACGCTGGTAATCGCCGCGGGGGGGATTGATCTGAGCGTGGGGAGCCTGATGGCCCTGGTCGCCGCGCTGGGCCTCATCACCCTGAACAAACTCACGGGCGCGGGCCAAACCGAAGTCGTCGCCGTGATGGGCGCGGGGGCAGTGTGTCTGGGGCTGGGAGCCGGCCTGGGAGCGCTGAACGGGCTGATGGTGAGCTGGGGGCGCATCCCGCCGTTCATCGCCACGCTGGTGAGTTTGGTCGCGTTCCGCTCCCTCACCCTTGCCCTTGCCGACGGCGGAGAAATCCGCTCGTCCAGCCTCATCATCTTGCCCAACTTGGGGCAAGGGGGTATCCCGTTGCCGATGCTTCCCACGCCCGACGGACGCCCCTTGATGCTGACGTGGGGCATTTTGGCGTGGGGACTGGTAGCGCTGATCGGGGGTTACTTGCTGAACCAAACCCGTTTTGGGCGGTACGCGATTGCAGTGGGCGCAAACGAACGCGCCGCGCGTTACTCGGCGATCAACGTGGGGGCGGCCAAGTTTTGGACCTACCTGGTGGTTGGGGTCTTCACCGGCGTCTCGGCGTTCGTCCTCACCGCGCGCATGAACTCGGTCGCGTCGTCATCGATGGGACTGTACTACGAGCTAGACGCGATTGCGGCGGTCGTCATAGGCGGAACGTCGCTAACCGGCGGACGGGCCCGGGTTTGGGGCACCGTCGCCGGCGTCCTGCTGCTGGGCATTATTACAAACTTGCTGGTGCTCAACGGGGTCTCGGTTTACTGGCAAGGGGTCGTTAAGGGCCTTATCATCCTCGCGGCCGTGCTGATTCAGCGTCGCCGTACCGACTGAGACGGTCGCGTTAGGTAACGTATCGCAAGGCGGTCAGTGATGATCGCCCCCCGGAGATACCGATGATGGCAAGGAAGACTTTTAGAGCAATGTGGGCGGTCGTAGCGGCCGCCGGAGTGTTGGCACTGAGCGGTTGCGGCCCCGCCCCGAGCCCGACGAGTGGCCCCACCGGTAACTCCCCGGCTCCGTCGGGCACCTCGGGCGCACCCGCGAAGAAGATTCGGATCGGCGTTTCGATCCCCGCCGCCGACCACGGCTGGACCGCCGGCGTGGTGTGGTGGGCGAAAGAAACGCAAAAGCTTTATCCCGACATCGAGTGGACCCTGGCCACCGCCGATAGCCCGGACAAGCAGATCAAGGACCTGGAAACGATGATGGTGAAAGGGCTGGACGGCGTAGTGGTGCTGGCCACCGAGAGCGCGCCCCTCACGCCCATCGCCAAGCAAATCCACGAGCGTAAGATCCTCTTGGTCAACGTGGATCGCGGGTTCTTGGAGCCCGTCGCCGACATCTTTATCGAGGGCGACAACGCCGCGTTCGGTCGTAAGTCGGCCGAGTTTGTGGCGCAACGCCTGGGCGGCAAGGGCAAAGTCGTGGTGCTCGAGGGCATCCCAAGCACCGTCAACACCGACCGCGTGAACGCGGCGCTCGAAGTGTTTAAGCTGAACCCCGGCATCGAGATCCTTGATCGACAATCGGGCATGTGGAACAAGCAGAAGTCGTTGGACGTGATGCAGACCATGCTGCTGAAGCACAAGCAGATCGACGCCGTGTGGGCGCAAGACGACGACATGGCCCTGGGCGTGGAACAGGCGATTAAGGAAGCGAACCGTACCGATATCAAGTGGATCCTAGGCGGTGCGGGCATGAAAGACATCATCAAGCGCGTGATGGACGGCGACCCGATGTTCCCGGGCAACATCACTTACCCACCGAGCATGATTGCTCTGGGCATGCAAACCGCCGTGAGCGTCCTGCGCGATGGCAACCGCGAGGCGATCCTGAAGTTCCAACCTCGCCACCTCAAGATTGACGTGGATGTGGTGACCAAAGAGAACGCCGCACAGTACTACTTCCCGGACTCGGTGTATTGAGTCCGACGGCGGTATCACGAAAGCGCGAGTAACAAGGTATCCCCGCCCCACGTTGTCCGAGATCACGTGGGGCGGAAATGTTGGATCTCAGCGACCGAACCAGCCCTTCGCGATCTCGATGCCCCCGGGACCGTAAAGGACCAGCAGAACGACAATGGTCGTAGCAATGCCGATGCCCGCCAGCGCGAGGGCGATGCCCGCCAGGCCAAATACCCCGTCGTCCTCCAGCAGCCCGAGTGCCATCAGGAAGATGGCGAACGATGAGGCCGAGTTCGTGCCGGGGAAGGGCAGCGCCATCGCGACCGACGCCAGCAATAGCACTGGACCCATGAACCAGCGGAAGACCGCCGGGGCGTACAACCACTCCGCGCGCGGACGGAGGAACCGCTCGAAGAACACCGCCCACCGGACCATCGCTCGCATGAACCGGTTGTCGCCGGTCTTCATTCGACGATCCATCACCCAGGTGGGGAACCACGGCTGGTCCCGCCGCAACATCATCTGCACCGCGAGGCCAGCGATGAGTACGGCGAACGGCATCGAGACCCCCGGTGGGGTGAAGGGCAAGGCCACTGGCAACGAAAGGATGACGAGTAGGAAGCCGAAGCCCCGGTGCTCGCTACGCTCCAGCACCTCGCGCACGGTCAGTTCGCCCTTCTCGGCGAGGAATACTTCAGCGATGTTCTGCGAGAGCTTCACGGTCGACTGCCCCGATGAGAAGCAAAGGTCGAAATGACTCGCAGAACCGGCACGGTGGAGGATAACAAACCTGCCGGCCAGGACGTTCCCGGAATCCAACGATTTCGCGAGGGGGCACTCCTTCCGGGTGAGCCTCGGCGAACGGGCAACGACGGATTCAAGGTCAGGTCGTTCTGCTGCCTGCCAACGTGAATCCGGGGGATCTGCCCGTCTTCGCCAGGCGCGCGCATTCCACCACGCGTCATTGAAACCCTAAGAATCCGGTACTTGGACAGGTGGTCTGTCCGACTAGCGCTCACCCGGGAGGACGATGCCTCGCATGATCACGCGTTGGGCCAGGAGGAAAACCACGAGGGTGGGCAAGGCCGCGAGGGTGAGGGCCGCCATCATCACCGCCTTGGGCGCGGTGAGTTGGAGTTGGTAAATGAAGACCATCAGGGTCCACATCCGCTGATCCTGCGCGACCAAAAAGGCGTACATGAACGCACCATAGGCCCCCATAAACGCCAGCAACGCCATGTAGCCCAGCACGGGTTTGCTGAGGGGCAGGGCGATGCGCATCATCATCTGCGATTCGGGTGCGCCGTCAATTTGGCCGGCCTCAAACAGTTCGGCGGGGAGGGAATCAAAGAACCCCTTCAGCAGGAAAATCATGTACCCGCTCGCGGCGGCGGGCAAGACTAAGGCGGCGAACGTATTCAACAGTCCGAAGTCCTTGAGCAACAGGAACGACGGGATCATCGCCACCTCTGCGGGGAACGCCATGGTGGCCAGCAGGAAGATGAGGATCTTGCCCGACGCCCGAATGGGGTAGCGAGAGAGGGCGTAGGCCGCCAGAGGGTTGACAATGAGCTGCGTGAGGATCACCAACGCCACGAACAGCAACGTGTTCCCCACCGCGCGGCCGTTGATGAGAATGTAGTCGAGTACGAAGGCGTAGTTGCGGCCCGAGAACTCCTGCCGCAATGCGGTGGCGGCGGAGGCGACGTAGGCCCGTTCGACGGCCTCCATGGGCATCGGCACGGCACCTACCCGGCGGGTCCACTGCGTCTCGACGGGATCGGCCCGTAGGTGCGTGGGGAGCCGTTCGCGAACGAAGCGGTCCCATTCCGGGCCGCTTTTGCCCAGCGGAATGGACTCGAATCCCTTGGCGTCGCCGCGCAGGGACGGTGGCACTTCGGCCATCTGGTTTTGGTAACGGCTACGCAGGTGCTCTTGCCATTGCCGTTGATTGAGGATGGGCAAGCGGAACTCGACCGGCAAGGCGTCCTTGAACACGAGCCAGTCCTGCCACTTCTGCCCGGCGGGGGAGCGCCAACCGCGACGGTCCCACTGCTCGGCCGGGGGCGACACCGACTGAAACGCGACGTTCTCTTCCAAGTACGCGCGGTTGAGCGCTTCGATGGACGGGAAACGCTCGCGCAGCCACCCTTGGTACCGCATGGTGAGACGACCGGTGGACTGGTTGGGCGCGGTCCGGAACCCGGCCTGCCAGTGGTCTAGCGGTAACGTCTTGAGGAAATCTTCGTACTGGCGGAGCTGTGCCGCTGAAACCGGCCATGCGCCGGTGCGCGACGAGGCGATGGCGCTGGCGCTCCCTGCGTACTTGTCATCCAAGTACTTGCCCAACAGTGAGCCGGGGGAGAGTTTGCCGGTCGCATCGCGGCTGTCTAAATCGGACCAGTATTGGGGATAGAGACGGTTGTCGTTCTGGTCGGTGGAGCCCTTGAGCCCCGTGGTGACCATGAGCAGGAACGGATAAACCGTGGTGACCGCGCCCAGGCACAGGAGCGCGTAGATCACCGCGAGGGCAAACCGCGCGCGCGGTCGACGACGACCAACTCGACCCACCAGCGACATCAGTTCATTGTGCCCGATCCAGGCGGCGTCCTCACCGAATCCTCACGTTTAAGGGCTAGCATTAGGAAGAGATGCGCGTACTGATTGTGGAGGACGATACCGAGATCGCCGAGCAGCTGGGCCACGCGCTGGCGCGGGCGGGGTACCGAGCGGACATCGTACACGACGGCCCGGGCGGTGAAGATGCCGCCGTGATGGAGTCGTACGCAATCATTCTGCTTGACATCATGTTACCGGGACGCTCCGGAACGCAGGTGTGCCAGAACCTCCGGCGCCAGGGTATTTCCACCCCAATTCTCATGCTTACCGCGCGCGATGCCGTACCCGACCGGGTGGTGGGCCTGGACGCCGGCGCGGACGACTACTTGCCAAAGCCCTTCGCAATGCCCGAATTGCTGGCGCGGATGCGAGCGCTCTTGCGTCGCGAAAGCGCTCGACGCGAGGCTGTGCTGAGTGCCGGCGGCATTGACGTAGACACCTTAGCGCAAACCGTGATGGTGCAGGGCCAAGAGGTCCACCTGACCCCCCGAGAGTACGCCCTCCTGGAGGCGCTGATCCGGAATCCGGGTCGGGTACTTACGCGCGACGCCATCCTCGACCGGGTGTGGAACAACGAGGAAGCGCTGCCCAACACGGTTAACTTTCACCTCTCGTCCTTACGGCGGAAGGTGGACCCCGATGGTCGTCTCATCCGCACCGTCCACGGCTTTGGCTACACGTTTCGGACCGACGCCGGAGAGACGGCTTGAAGCTGGGCTTTGGCCTGCGCGTGGCCCTTTGGAACGCGGCGTTTATGCTGGCGGGCCTCGCCGTGTTTGGCGGCGCGTTCACGATCATCTCCAACGCCACGGCCCAGCGGCTGTTTGATGAATCCTTGTTGGCCCGAGCCGACGAGGCCGCCCGCGCGCCGGGTTTTGGGCCGGGTGGCCCGCGAGGGCAGGGCGGATTTCGCGGCCCTCAAGGTCAGGGTCCGCTGCCTGACAATCGCCCCTTCGATGGCGTACGCGGGGAGGGGCCACGCCCCGGCTTCACGCAGGGTCCTGGCCCCGATCCCGAGCGCATGTTTGGCCCGGGGCCGCCCCGCCCGTTTCGTCTACCGGCCGATGCCCCCCGGTTTGTGGATCGGAAAGGTAAGCCGCTCGGACCTCTGGGTTCACCGTCGCCGTGGGATCAGATCGGCGTAACGGAAGCCTTGCGCGGTCGCCGGCGAATTGCAACCTTGACGGTGGATGGCCAGCCCCGACGCGTGGCTAGCGTTCCGCTCGTTCGCCGCGAGGGCGTCATTGGCGCGGTGCAGGTGGCCGCCGGCATGGAGGCCTTGTCGTTCGCGCGGCAGGCGCAACTTCGCACGTGGTGGCTGGCGTTGCCCATCGCGGCCCTCGCCGCGTTGGGGATCGCTCCTCTCCTGACTCGCATGGTGGTAGGACCAATTCGTCAACTCACCGGCACCGCTGAAACGATCGCCGGAGATCCCCTCGCCGAGTTACCGCCCTTGCCCGAGGGTACGGACGAGATGGGCCGGCTAGGTCAGGCATTCCGGTCGATGACCGAGCGGTTGCAGGGCCTCAACCGGAGTCTCTCCCAGGCCCTCGAAGGCCAGCGCCGCCTTACCAGTGATGCCTCGCACGAGCTGCGCACGCCCCTCACCCGGCTGATGCTGGCCCTGGACAATGCCCGAGCTCCGGAGACCTCCTCCGAGGAACAACACCGCGCCCTGGATGCGGCCGAGCGCGCGACACTGGCGATGCAACGGCTCGTGCAACAGCTCTTAACCCTGGCCCGGGCCGATGCCGACCGCTTGGAGCTGAGTCCGATGATGGTGGACCTACGCGTGGTGGCGGTGGACGCCCTCTCACTCTCCGGTAAGGAGAGGGATCCGCGGATTCGGCTGGAGCTACCGGATGGGCCAATAATGGCGTGGGCCGACCCCGACGCCACCGGTCAGATCCTGATGAACTTGATCGAGAATGCGGCTCGGCATACTCCCGCTGACGGAACGATCATGCTGAGCCTGCGGGCGGACCGCGGAACCCCTCAGATTTGGGTGCGCGACACCGGCTCGGGGATTCCGGCAGCCCAGCGCGATCGGGTGTTCGAACGGTTTGCCCGAGTCGACGACGGCCGTGCACGGCGTGATGGCGGGGCCGGGTTGGGGCTAGCGATTGGTCGTAACCTGGCCCACGCGATGAACGCCGAGCTACTTCTTGAACCTAAGGTTGGCCCAGGGGCGACTTTTTTCATCAATTTTTCCCCGCAGCCCCCATCCTCATAACTTCCTCACATCGCTCTGGCAAAGTATGGACATCACCGGATCGGCCGGTTAGGAGAACACAGAGATGAAACGTACTCACCTGATGGCACTCGTCATCGTCGCCGCGCTCGGATCGAGCGCTCTGATCACCACTTCCGCCGTGGCCGGCGCTCAGCAAGGCCCGCCCATGTCGGGGCAGGGTGGACCCGGAATGCGTGGCGGTCAACGCCCTGGCATGGGAATGGGCAACCCGCAAGTAGTAATCCGCATGAAGACGGTGCAACGGCACCTCAAACTGACTGCGGATCAGATCGCTGAAGTCGATGCGCTACGACCGCCGCGCGGTCCCGGCATGGGTGGCCCCGGTATGGGCGGCCCCGGACAGGGTGGACCCGGCGGACCTGGCATGGGCGGCCCCGGCATGGGACCGGATCCCTTAGCCGAGATCCTCCAACCCGCGCAGTACGCTCGGTTGAAGCAGTTAACCCTGCAATTCGACGCTCCGATGTCGTTCCGCAACCCGATGGCCAATCAAGCGCTGAAACTGACCCAAGCCCAGCTTGAGTCGTTGCACGAGATCATCCAGAATGCAATGCCTCAGCCGGAGCCGGGTACTCGGCCGGACTGGGCCACAATGCAGGCCGCCAAGGCGAAGGCTCAGAAGCAAGCCTGGACGCTCCTCACTAATGCGCAGAAGCAGGCGTGGAGCCGACTAACTGGACAGGTGTTCTCGGACTGGGAGCAACCGATTATGCCGGGCGGTTTGGGCCAAGGTGGTCGTGGTCAGGGCGGTCGTGGCCAAGGTGGCCGTGGACCGGGTAACTAAACCCGCCCGGCACTAATCCTGCGATCCACCTCGCGCGCGGTCCGTCCTCCATCAGGAGGGCGGGCCGCGCGCCATTTGAACCTGAATTTAGGCTGATTTACGGGGTTTTTGCAATCCTCGTAATATTTTCTGCTATCCCAGTATTTATACTAGTATCCGACCGCACGTTTACCAGGAAAGAGCTATCCAGACGCGCCGCTCCATGGATGGAGAGAGAACAACAAATACGGCGCGCGGATCACGGAGGAAACCATGTCATCTTTTCGCGTAAACACTAACGTTATGGCCATGAATGCACTGCGGAACGTCTCAATGACGAATGCAGAGTTCGGGCAGTCCATCAATCGCCTCAGCACCGGCCTTCGCATCAACTCAGGCGCCGACGATCCCGCCGGCTTGCAGATTTCGGAAGGATTCCGCGCCCAAATTTCGGGCATTGACCAGGCGCTCCGCAATAACCAGGACGCCACCAACTACGCCAAGACGGCCGAAGGCGCCTTGAGCGAAGTCAACAAGTTGCTCCGTGACGCCCGTTCCTTGGCGCTGGCAAACAGCAACGACGCCACCCTCACCACCACCCAGAAACAGGCGAACGCAAACCAGCTCACGTCGATTCTAAGCTCGGTGGATCGGATTTCGCAGAATACGCAGTTCGGAGCGAAGCGCATTCTCAACGGATCAGCGGGTGTGACGGCAACCCTGACGGACGCCACCAAAGTGGCCACACTGGCCATTGGCGGTCGGATTGGTGCTCAGGACATCACTGCCAGCGGGGGTGTGAGTATTACGGTTAGCGCGCCGGCCGTGCAAGCCAAGACAACGGTGGTGCAAAGCCGTGACCTTGGCGCGCTTGCCGGTTCAGGCGCGGCCTTAATCGGGGCGGCAAATGCCGGTTCGTTCGCCATCAATGGCGTGAACTTCACGGCCAGCGCGGGCATGTCAAACAACCAGTTGCGCGATATGGTCAACGCCCGCAGCGCCGACACCGGCGTGACGACGCAGATCATCAATAACGCGGGTAACGGTGCGTTCCAGTTCACGGCGAACCAGTTCGGCACGATTGGGAACGCCATCCAAGTCACCAGCTCCAGCACCGCCGCGATGGCCGCCGCCGGAACCCTTACGCTCAGCGGTGGTATTAATGCGGCCGCCACGGTTACCGTCGGCTCATTGTTGGCGGTTAACTTCGACACCGCCGCCGGAGACGACGGCCTTACGCTAAAGGACGTCAACGGGAACACCGTTAAGCTAACCCAAACCGGTAATACTGCGGGCACCAGCACGGTGGGTCAGGTCCTCGCGGGCAGCGCTCAATTCCAGATTGGCGGCAATGCGAATCAGACGGTGAACTTGTCACTCGCCAGTTCAAGTAGCACGACGCTCGGCTTGGGCTCCCTGGACATTATGTCGACCGCGAGTTCCGCGACGGCCCTGGCCGCGATCGACACGGCCATCGAGTCGGTCTCGGCAAGTCGAGGCAACATCGGTAACTTCATGCGGAACGTGTTGGAAAGCAACACGCGAGCCCTCGGTATCTCGCGAGAGAACCTGGCCGCCACCGAGTCGACGATCCGCGACGTGGATGTCGCCGCCGAAATGACGGCCTTCACCCGCTACCAGATCCTGCAACAGAGCGGCATGGCGATGTTAACGCAAGCCAACCAAGCCCCGCAAGCCGTCTTGGCCCTGCTCAAGTAACCTCGCGATAGAACTCCTACGCCAGCTTTACCGCCAAAGCTGGCGTAGACCCCAACTCAACGATTTTAATCTACGCGAAAAGACCGCCCGGGCCACTGTCGGGCGGATAAACCTTTTTTTGGTTGCCCAATAGGGGCTAGGCGAGGGAGGCCGCGCGGAGCCGTTGAAGCCGTCCCCGGGCATCGGGGCCAAACTCCAGCAACCGCTGATACAGGCTCAACTGCACCATCGAGCGCGTCTTATTCACGTCCGCCGGATCGCCCGGGCCGCGCTGAAAGTAAGTATCTCCGCGCAGGTAGTCGGCCAAGAATCGCACCCCGAGCTCGAGCGCGATGATTTGCACCGCGTCGACCATCAAGTCAACTTCAAAGTCTGTCACCTGCTTCGCCGTCCGCAGGAACCCGCGGGCGACGGCCTCGTAAACCTCGGTGTCCACGCGGACCGCGCTTAGGTCCGCTTCACGCTCTCCCGCCACGTTGGCCAACGAGCGCACCATGTCGCCCCAGTCCGCCAGCCACGTAAAGGGCATGATCGTATCGAGGTCCACCAACGACTTCACCCGGCCCGAGTGACGGCAGAACAGGAAGTTCTCGATCTTGGTGTCGCCGTGGATGAGGGTACGCCGAATCGCCCCGGTCTCCAGGCCTCGCCAGAGGGTCATCGCATGAGGCTCGTTGTCCCGAGCGAGGTCCAGGAATGGGGCCAGTTCTGCGTCGTTAACACGCCGGGCGTGCTCATCGGCATCGCACGCCACCAGGAAGTGCCGCTCGGTCGCGGCGCACAGAATGGGATCGGTCGGCAACCACGGCGCCGCCGCCTCGTAAGTTCGGCTCTCCGCGAGGACGCTGTGCAACTGCCGGTAGTAAAGGCCGGTATCGCGGTAGCCCGGCAACGGATTTTCGATGGTGGACGGCTCAATATCGGCGGTCAGGTCGGAATAGATCGCCAGCCCCCGGCCTACCTCTTCCGCCACCTCTAACTGGGCCGCGCGGTTCGGAACTTGGGAGAGGCTTTTAAAACTATCCGATGCGCCGATGCGGACCATCATGCGCCAGATCGACCAACCGTGCTCGTCGGTCAAGTCCAGAAACGCCTCTGCGGCGTGGGTGAGTACCAGCTCAATCGGTTCCCAGCCTTCAATCGCGTGCCCGTTGCTGAGGGAGCGGCGCTGCGAGTCGATGGAGGCAATCATCGCCTTCATGACCCGATAGGGCATGGTGAAGACGTCGGAGTTAACCTTTTGGAGGAGGAACTCCTGCCCACCTGCGCTGACCTGATAGGTGTGGAGGTTGATGTTGCCGCGTCCTGGGAAGGGCGAGACATGAACCGGACCGGGAACTTGGAACTGGCTGACGACCCACTCAATATCCGCGATCGTATAGTCGCGATACGCACCGTTGAAGTGCGCGGGCTTTACACTGGGGACGGTTGCGGGCTTGCGGGACGACATCAGCACGAAATGACCAAAATTAACCCGAGGGCACCCTAAGTATACGCCGTCGGGTTTCTCACCGGGGTGCTCGTACCGGCTGATTCCGTGACAAAGGCAGTCGCGACCCAAGCCATCGCCACTTCCGATGCCCTCACCGACCCGAAAGCCGCAAGCCCCGCCGGCGAAAAGTGGGAATCCTTACGGGCTCATAACGTAGAATAGTGTCTACAATGGCGATCGTTCAGTACGACACTCCGTTCACGCTGGCCTCGGACTTTGAACCCAAAGGCGACCAGGGCACCGCCATTGAAGAGCTCCTGGATGGCCTGAGCTCGGGCCTCCGCTACCAGACGTTACTCGGCGCGACCGGCACCGGCAAAACGTTCACGATGGCGAACATCATCGCGCGGTCGCAACGCCCAGCGCTGATCATTGCCCACAACAAGACCCTCGCCGCCCAGCTGTGCCAAGAGTTCCGCGCGTTCTTCCCCGAGAACTCGGTCCAGTACTTCATCAGCTACTACGACTACTACCAGCCCGAGGCGTACATCCCCGGCTCCGACCTCTACATCGAGAAGGATTCCAGTAGTAATGAAGAGATCGAACGCCTGCGCCACTGCGCCACCCAAGCGCTGTTGGAGCGCCGCGATGTCGTGATCATTGCTTCAGTCAGTTGCATCTACGGCCTCGGTTCGCCCGATACCTACGCGGAGTCGGTCGTGACGTTTGAGTCCGGTAGCGAGGTGCTGATGGACGACGTGCTGAAGCAACTCGTCAAGATGCAGTTCACGCGGAACGACTATCAGCTGGACCGTGGCACCTTCCGCGTGCGCGGCGACACCCTCGAAATCCAACCCAAGGACGAGGAGCTGGTCACCCGAATCGAGTTCTTCGGCGACACCATTGAGCGCATCCGCATCGTGGATCCCCTCACCGGCGAGGTGCTCGATGAGCCCTCGCGGTGCAGCATCTTCCCCGCGACCCACTACGTCACGCCGTTCGAGCGCCTGGATGCGGTGGTTGAGCTAATCCAAACCGAAACCAACCGGCAGGTCGAGATATTCCAGGGCCAGGGCAAGCTGCTGGAAGCCCAGCGCCTGCGCCAGCGCGTGGATTTTGACCTGGAAATGATGCGCGAGGTCGGCTATTGCAACGGGATCGAGAACTACAGCCGCTACTTCGACGGTCGCGAGCCGGGTAGCCCGCCCTACACGCTGCTGGACTTCCTGCCCTCCGACGCATTGGTGTTCGTTGACGAGAGCCACCAGACCCTGCCCCAGATACGCGCGATGTTCAACGGCGACCAACAGCGCAAGGCCGTGCTAGTCGACTTCGGGTTCCGCCTGCCCAGCGCGCTAGACAACCGGCCGTTAAAGTTCGACGAGTTCTTGGAACGGGTGCCACAGGTGGTGTTCGTCTCAGCAACCCCCGGCCCGTTTGAGCGCGAGAACGGCGCGCAGACCGTGCAGCAGGTGATCCGCCCGACCTTTGTGGTGGACCCCGAGATCGACGTCCGCCCTACCAAGGGCCAGATCGACGACTTGCTGGCGGAGATCCAGTCGCGAGTCCAGCTGAAGGAGCGCACGCTGATCACTACCCTCACCAAAAAGATGGCCGAGGACCTGACCGCCTACCTGCAAGAGATCAACGTGAAGGTCCAATACATCCACTCCAACGTGCACAGTCTGGAGCGGCCGGAGATCCTACGCGACTTGCGCTTAGGTGTCTACGACGTGGTGATTGGCGTGAACCTTCTGCGCGAAGGTTTGGACCTGCCCGAGGTGACCCTGGTCGCGATTTTGGACGCGGACAAAGAGGGGTTCCTGCGCTCGAACACGTCCCTCATCCAGACCATCGGGCGCGCCGCCCGTAACGTGCGCGGCCGGGTGATCATGTACGCCGACCGCATCACCGACTCCATGCGGTTCGCGATTGACGAGACGTCGCGGCGACGCGAGATTCAGCAGGCCTATAACCACGCGCACGGGGTCTCGCCGATGAACGTGGCGAAGGAAGTTCGCGAGACGATTCGAAGCTACGATGCGGTGGCGGAACTCTCGGCGCAGTACAGCACCGAGACCCAGGCCCGGCTGGGCAAGGACGGCACGGCGCTCCGGGTAGAGGACGTCCCGCTGCTGATTTCGAGCCTGGAGAAGGAGATGAAGGACCTGGCCAAGGCGATGGAGTTTGAACGCGCCGCCGAAATTCGCGACGAGATCAACTCCCTCCGCACCCTGCTCGGTGTCGGCAACTCAAACCTCGGCCGAGAAAAAAGAAAAGGCCCCAAGCGCCCCATGCGACGATGACGGATGGCGATTGTTAAGGTTTTGTCATGTATACAGTTTACAGGACACGGCAACTGGACAGTAGGCCTGTAAGATAAGGACATGGCTAACCACCACCCGTGGGTTGCCGGTACGCTTACGATCCTCTCC
>Ga0105047_10011017_pt1 | contig 14717 bp, 22 predicted proteins | sample MAT04_FD_78384 | JGI IMG/M metagenome (GOLD analysis project Ga0105047, IMG submission 78384) | Freshwater microbial communities from Lake Fryxell liftoff mats and glacier meltwater in Antarctica - MAT-04 (megahit assembly) | ecosystem: Environmental > Aquatic > Freshwater > Ice > Liftoff... | reverse complement strand
TGTCTCCCCATCCATCGGGGCGATGAAGGTGGACAGAAACTTCCTAGCCGTTTCAAAACCAAGGTAGCTGTCGATGATTGGGTACTCGTCAACGAACGGTTCCAGTGCCCACTTTGCCACAGAGTACTTGCCGGATTTCTCAGTACGCGCAGTGAGCGGCACCCCCATAGCTAGGAAGGCGTCGATCAAAGCGTCCTCGGATCCTTCACCACCCAACGCCTGCTCGGGTAGTTCCGTGACCAGCCGCCTTTGGTGAGTGTTTTTGATTCCTTCGTACTCAGCCTTGATTTCCTGTACCACGTCCTTGTCCAAACGGATACCGTGTCGCTCAGCTTCGATCAGGATGGGCTGAACCTTCTGCTCCATCTCCCACACGCTGTTGTCCTTGATGCCGGTGTAGTCAAGCAGCATCTCGTGAAGGTCATAGGTCAGTCTCGCGTCAAGCAGGGCGTACTTTTCCATGACCTCGGGGTACGCTCGCCACACGTGGTAATAGGCGGCAGGCGTGGCAGGTACACCGGGCTGATCCTTCAGCCGCATCTTCATCTTCTTAGCGATCTTCTGTATCTCGTCGTCGCCTTCCTTGGCATCATCGCGGAGGTACGTCTGCGCCAGATCCTTCAGCTTGTAGCTTGGCCTTGTCTGACCGGCAGGCATAGCAAGCCGCGCCATGATGTCGGTGTCATGAAACTCAGCGTCAAGCGTCAGAATGTCGAAGTCGAACGTCGCGCGTATCTGATGTACGTCGAACGGCATGTTGTGGGCCACAATGACATCGGCTTTTTTGATCGCGTCCATGAAAGCAGCGACCTCGGTGGGCTGGGTAGCGTCGGCCATGTACTCCCCGTCAGCGTCAGCCCACGTGATCAGGAACACTTCGTTGTCAGGCTTGTACCATGCCAGCCCTTTTGTCTCGGTGTCAAACGCGATGGTGTTCGCGCTCATGTTTCCTCCTGTGTTTCAGGGTTGGGGGTGACTGCGAGAGCAGCGCGGCGACACTCAGGACACTTCACTAAGCCGGTGGCATCGCAGTTAGTGCACGTCGCGGCCCGTTCCACAAGGTCTGGATCGACAGCAGGGGGTTCCCGTTCAGGGGTGGTGGCTTGGCGGTTCTTATGCCAATCGTTCATTTCGTATTGATCGGACGCGCAGTCGCCTGCCACTATGAAGCGGTCAGTCGATCCGCAATCCGGGCATCCTTCCCCTGTGGCTGGTTCCCGTTCAGGGGTGGCGCTTTTCCGGAGCCACACCGACCCGTTCGCCACCTGACTAGCCGCCTCACGAATAACCTTTTGGCGGGACTGTCGGGTTGACTTGTATTCCGGTTCCCGTTCAGGGGTGGTGGCTTGGCGGTAGGCGTCCTCTGCTTCGGTGATCGTTTCGAGAATGTCCCATCCACCTAGACGGGCCGACCGGATAGTGTTTACGAGCCTGTCGGCAGCTAACAACCCGGCGTGCTGGATCGCAACCAGTTTCTGCGCGGCGCTCCTTGCCTGTTCCAACTCCGCGATCCGCTCATCCTTCGCGGCAAGGGCAGCCTCGGCTTCGTCGGCCTTGACTAGATCGCCGTCGATACATGCTTCCATTCCGTAGTCGTAGCCGTAAATGTTGTACCTCGTTAGCTCACTCACTGTCATACCTTTCGGTCTTGTCGCGCCTGCGCTTCATATCGGCGGCAAGGCGTTCTGCCGCGTCGATCGACAACTGTTTCTCTGCGGCCAACCGTTTCTCTGCGGCAGCCAGTTTTTCTTCCGACGTTTTCTCACTCACTGTCGGTTCCACCTTCCTGGTTGATCATTGCCAGCGCGTCTTTTAGTGCGCGGCAGTAAGCCGCAGCAGGTTCGACCGAGTAGATGTTGTGCACTTCGCGCAAATCGGCCACTTGTTTTCTCAACCGTGCACGTTCCACCTTCACTGCCTGCACGACCGCTGCTTCCCGGTCAGCTACATGGTCGGTGTAGGTAACTAACTCTTCGCCTACGTCCAACGGCAATAGCCCGGTCGGTGCTGGCGAATATGTCGAAAGGGTCAGGTAAGCATTGCCTTCCTCACCCTCGTAGTCCACAACAAGGCGCTGGATCGGGTCTGATGAAGTGCTCATGCTGAACCCTCGCTTTCGGTTGGTTTCGCTGGCAGGGACAAGGGGCCGGAGTAGAACTTCGATCTGCTTTTCCCATTGGTCGGCCATCTTTTCGATCCGGTCTGTCAGGTTGTTGAGTTCATCGTTCAGCGTTTGCTTCGCTGCGAGCTCCGCCAGCCGTCGCTCCCGTTCCACCTTCACTGCCTGCTCGACCGCTGCTTCCCGGTCAGCTACATGGTCGGTGAACCGGACCATTTCCCCATCCTTGTCGGGTTGCCATGCCTCTGACGCCCACGAGTAAATTGGTGAGTGGTTTGTGCCAAGTACGGTCCATCGTTTGATCGGTGTCATAAGATCACTCCTAGTAGACGCAGGATTATGTAGACAATGCCCCCCACGACAAGGACCACCGAAACGGTGGCCCCTGTCACGAAGAAGATGTCCTGAAGCACGTCCCAGATCACTTCTTTTTCACGGCCTGAATAAGCACCGCGCCTTTCAGATGAGCGGCAGACGACAACCTCAACTTGATCTTGTGTCGCTTGGCGTAGTCACGGGCGGCGTTACAAAACCCGGCAGAGGTACATTCAAAATCCTTGCCGGGTTCCATACGCCATAGCTGTCCGTCCATCCATTTCTCCCAGTCGTATTTACGCCTGCCGTCGTAGTGGTCCCTGTTTGGCCAGTCCCTCTGTGTCCTTGCCATCAGATACCCGGCTCATCTTCGACGTTCATGTTGTTGGCCTTGATGTCGGGGCGACCCTGCATCATGAGCGTCATGTCGGAGGCGAGCCGCACCGTTTCCTCGGTTGCCTCCACCTGACGGATGATCGGTACGCAGTACTTGCCCTTGTCATTGCTCGTCTTCTTGGCGGTCAATTCGAAGGCGTTGAGATACATCGGCCCACGTTCTGCGGTGCGCTTCAACACCGTGTTCATCTGCTGCGCTGCCTGCCTGCCAGTTTTCGTGAGGATGTACTTGATCGGCAGGTAATCGTCCAGCGCCGGGATACACAGGAAGTAGTTGTACGTGATCCATGCGTCAGGCGGGGCAGCCGGGTCGTTGTAATCGAACAGGGTCAGGACGCCGTCTGTTTCCAGCGACCTGCCACGGTACATGTCAAGCACGTGGAACAGCAAGCCCTTGTCCTTGTTCTCGGACTGCCCGTTCGCCTCTTCCTTGCCGAACTCCCACACTATCTGCGGGTCACCGTCTTCTTTCGACATGACCGAATAGATGTCGCCGTACTTGGCGTTCGTGTCAGTCACCTGTGGACTCATGTGCTGCCCGATCTTCAGACGACCTAGTGCTACGTCGTCTGCTCCAATGTCCATTGCCGGGGTAGGTACAAGGTCCGGCAGTTCTGCTACGTCGTTCTTTGCTACGGCTTTACCAGCCATGATGATGCTCCTTTGTTTGATTGGTAGACCAGTATACACCAGTCTGGGTTTAGCTGCGGCGCTGTCCAACCTTCGGCGTGGTGTAGAAACCTACGCCGGGTGGCAGGGGTGTGCCTTTCTTCAGGCTTTCCGCTACCAGTTGATTGAGTGCCGCCTTCTCTTCTTTCAGGCCGATGTACTTGCCGCGCTCTTCGGGGTTCTCTTTCACCCATTCGATCAGCGCGTCACGGTCCTGAATAGCTGCGAAGTCACTGGACGTGGGAATGAAGTTGATCATCTCGACCTCTCCCGTATCCATTCCGTTCCCATCGAAGATAGGTACGCTGATCTTGGTGGATCCAACGCCTGCCTCTTCCATGTCCTCATGAAGTTTGAACCTGAACCTGCGGAGGTCTTCATCGGCCTCGTCGATTGCCAGTTTTGCCGCGTCCCTGATGGCACCCAACCTGCGGTACTCAGTCAGCTGTCCTTTGAACTCGCCTAATACATCGTCGCTCATGTCGTTCCTTTGTTGTTTACCTGTGGGAAAATTGAAGCTGCGCGTTGAGCGCAATCAAAGAGTTTGCTGCTTGGCCAGCACTGCCGATCACACCTAGCACGTAATACCCGGGAGCGGGAACGTCGAACCCGGCAGTAGGGCTCGCGTTGTTGTGCGTGGTACTGACAGCGTTCGGAAGAATAGTCACGCCGGACCCCGCAACAGCGGCACCGAGAGTCCAGCCGAACGTGCCTGCTCCACCAACAGGGGTGTGAATGGGATACAGCGACACGGTGCCAGTGATTACCGGATCGATGGTGTTGGTCATTAGCTGGGTGCGAATGCGCAGCTTCGGGGTTTTGCCGGTGACCCCTTCAGGCACTAACGCGGCCACGTTGGAAAGGAAAAGGAAGTGCGGCACCCGGGGCTGCGGGGGGAGTACCGCTAGGTCACCAGTTTGGAACGGAACCGCATTCGCATTAAGGGCGGTGAACCCTGAGAACACACCGTGGTCATGGTGAATGGTTTTCCACACAGCCAGATCATCGTTGGCTACCGAGTTGATCGTTACGTCAGCAGCGGTGAGTGCCACTATGCTCGCAGCGGCGGCGTCTATTGCCGCCTTGATTTCTATTTCCAGCAGGTCGTAGCCGACCATGTTCGGCAGCAGAAACTCATTGGGATCTACGTTGCCGTCACCGATTATCTGCCTGATGATTTCGTTCATGGGAAGATCGCGCCGGGTGATCTTCCGGTTGGCAATCTCCGTCACCTTCGCCACTAGGTCGGCGTACTCGGGTGAGTCGCTGTTGAATACAGGGTCAGTCATTACTAAAACTCGGTGCGTCGGAATCCCTTTTCATGATGTCATTGCCAATCTCTTTCGCTTCACGTGGATACGTTGTCTCGATGTCACTCAACATCGCTGCTTTTATGTCACGAGAGTACGCCTTCATCATGTCAGGGTCAGTGTGATAAAGCCAGATAGGACCACCTGTTCCATACGCCTTGATCGCCTGCTCTGCGGGAAGTTCCTTCCAAGCTATGCCAAGGTTCAATGCTTCCTTGGCGAACGCCTCCCGCTGGGTGCGCAATTCAGCACTTGGCGGCACGAGGTTTAGCACCACGTCACCGTTGGCATCGTGTTCAATCTTCAACACGGGGGCAGGCTTCATGTCAGGAATGATGCCCTGCGCCTTGCCATCAACAAACTCCCCTGTCAACTCAACGTGACCAGCCGCCTTATCGGGGGGGTCGGGGTTCCAGTCGCCGCTGCCCCACGCATCGGCCACGGGTGCCGTGGCAAGCTTTGCGAGGATCGTGTCTAAGGCGTGAGCAATCTCTAGCGTAGCCTCGCGTTGATCTTGCGCTGCTTTTACTTTCTCTACCGTGTTCATTCGTCGTCCTCACTTCCGCCACCAAATGCTTGGCGATTGATATCGATGGCGCGGTAAGTACCTGCGCCTGAAGCCGACAGGATGCCAATAACACGCTCACGGGTAGGCGATAGAATCCTGTCTAATCCCTCTAGCCAGTCGGCGTAACTCTTTTCCCTGTCGCGGTACCCCTTGGACAGCGCGATGAAAGCTTCCATAGCTTGAAGCCGCTGGTTGGTTATCTCACTCACGTCCCGCTCCCTCTGGTTTTGTGCTACCTCTTCAGCCATAATGCGCGCCACCGTGTCGCTAGGCATGGGTATCCCGTCGCCTTCGCTACGGAATCCTACGCCCGGTGGTACACGTAACTCGTTAAGGTATTCTATGCCCTGCGATAAGCTTAACCCGTTACGCGTGATCCGCACAGTATCCCCGCCGATCCGCACATACTCCCCGCCCGGGTCACTCATCGACCCGTGGTGATGGCAGGAAAGACGAGCAGGATGATCCCGACGGCGATACACAGGACACCTAAGCCCCAGTGTACGAGCATTGCGAGAACGATCCCGATAACAATTAGTGCTAGTCCGAGTGGCATGGTCAGCCTCCTAAAATCATGCCCCGTAGGGCTTCTTTGTTGGTGATGGTTGGTAGAACACGATGCTCGTCAACCGTATCGCGAGCAATGATGTGGGTGATGGTCACAGGTTTATCCTGACCCATACGGTAGACCCTGTCCTCAGCCTGTGCGTTATCCATTGGATTCCACGAGCGGTCAAGCAGGATTACCTGATTGGATCTTTGAAGATTGACCGACTCACCGAGAGTCTTCAACGTGCCGATGAAAACACGAGGGCTGCCGGGGTTGGCCGCTTGGAACTCTTCGATCATGAGCGACCTGTCCTCCTGCTTGACGTCGCCGGTTACCACGTGGCTGGCAATGCCCCGAGCTCCAAGCCTTGCGGCCAGTGAGTAGGCCATCGCCTTGTACCACGAGAACACCACGAACGCCTCATCCTCTGCGTCTTCGATCATCTCTAGTGCGAGGTCAATCTTGGTGGAGTCCTGAACCTCATCGGTCACGAGGTCAAGGCCGGACGCTATCTGTCTGAGCTTCGTGAGCATAGACAGACCATCTACTGCCTTGACCTGCGATCCGTCAGGCATCTTAGCGAGGAACCCTTGGGCCATTTCGGTGTACGCCTTGCGTTGACCGGCACTGATGTCAACGAACAACTGCTGGTCGGTACGCGGGGGAAGATCAAGCTCATCCTTCTTCCGACGGTAACACATGAACACGCCAAGCTCAGCCTGAAGGTTGGCCAACTGGTCGGGTTTGATGCCCACTAAAACCTTGCCGTAACCGCCCTCGTTGTAATCAAGGAACCTGTCATTCCAGTCTGCCCACTTGCGCTTGTACCTATTCGGAAACAGCCATTGAAGGGGGCTGAACAATTCTTCTGCGTGATTCTCGATGATGCTTCCCGACAGGGCTATGCGGTAGATGGACGGCACCTTCTTGATTGCCTTGGCCATGAGCGCCTTGGAGTTCTTGATGCGGTGAACCTCGTCGCAGATCACCACGTCCCACGTACCAAAGATATGCCAGCCCTTGCCGCCCATCTTGCCGGTGTGTCCCTGCCCAATGATGTTGATCGCTTCGTAGTGAATGATCAACACGAACGGCCTGCCTTCCTTGACCACGTCAGCCACGTAAGCAAGGCACTTGATCCTCTGAGGCTTGGCGTTCGGCAGCACGATCACCTCGTAGGCAGGCAGGAACCTTTCGATCTCGGGCTTCCACACTGCCACCTTCGCAGTGTTCGGTGCCACCACGAGAACCTGCTTGCCGTCGTCACCAAGTTCGTCAATGATGGCGCACGATCCTAGAGTTTTACCTAGACCTCGATCCCACCCTATGTAGCAGCCGCCGAACCTCCGCATTTGAGCGTGAAGATAGCCAAGATCGAGGGCTTGGTAGTCGTACATCTTGAAGCCATCCTTGGCGAGAGCAGCCACGATGTTCGGCGCGTTGATGCCGGTGTTGTACGGGGTCGCGTTATCGAACGGCCTGACCTCTGACCGTAGCGACGCCTGAAGGTCAAACAGGAACTGGTACTGGATCCCCAACTGCGGGAAAAGTTTGAGCAGGATCACCGAGGTACGCGGGTCGATGTCCACCTTGTTGATCACCCACCACTTGATGCCCTCGCCGCCGCCCCAGTAGCAGTGCGGTATCGACCGAGCCATGCGTGACTTCTGAAAGTCCTGAGTTACTAGGACAACGTCGTCCTCATTCGTGCCACTGAAACTCGGTGCCTCTTGGAACATAGCCGGGTCTTCGCCATCAACCTGACGGCGTGCTGCGTCGGCGTTCATTTCGGCACCGGCCAACACACCGGGCATACCTCTCCGGGGCAATGCTGGTTGCTGACCAGCGGCAGTAAACATTCATGCTTGTCGTCCATATTTTCTTTCCGATTTCTTGCCGTCTCTTGTAACCCCCTAAAGGGGTTACAAGTAGAGATAGCTATAGTTATAGGGAAGGCTCGGTGCCGTCGTCGTCAACGGCCACCACTTCAGGTTCAAATCCATGAGGCATTGTTGTGTAGGTCAGCCGCCCCGTCTCGTGGATCTCCATGCCTCTCATGGATGGGGAGGGTGCGTTACGCAGCAGGAAGCTGACGTTCCTGATCGTGCTTGACTCCCATGTTTCGCCGCGTGGGAGAGTGAGGTTGACGATTGAGTCGGGGTCGCCAGCGAAAGCACCCGAGCCAGTCATTGAAGCAGCGCCCTCACCAGATCCGGGGGCAGCACCGCCTTTGTTGTCGTGGTGGGTGTAGATCACAGTGATTGCGTTGTCGTTCAACCGTTCAAAGAATCCAAGGATCTTACGCACGTCCTGCTCGCTGTTCAAGTCAGCGGCACCAGCCATACGTCTAACCGGGTCGATCAACATGACCTCGATGTTGGCTGCCGTGAGGTTGCGAAGAACCTCATCCTCCTGCGCTGTGTTGCCAGCGATAAGCTGCGGCCTCACGAGAGGTGAGTACGTGATGAAGTTCTCGTCGAACTCATCCACACACCCTTGTTCTTCGGCGTGTTCACGCATCGCCGCCACCCGCTGCTTGTAATAGGGCCACGGAATTTCGTACTGAAGGACGGCTACCCTCACGGGTTCCTCCATGTTGTTGAAGCCTATCCACGGTTGCCCGGTAGCGAGGCTTGCCATTCCGTCCATGCCTACGAAAGACTTGTACGCCTTGGCCCAACCGTGAATAACCATTGACCCACCCACGGGCAGTAGTGCGTTGTCGAAGTACGACGGTATGTCCGGCACTTCAAGTTCCATCAGATCAGCAGCGTTCACGAGAACAACGGTTGGCTTAGGTGCGTCAACGCTCGTGATGTCAGGGAGGTCGGCGCTTGCCGTGTCGCACCAGTCAGCCCCCTCGGGTCGAAATACCACGGCGTGAGACAGCTGGCTTTGCCACTTGCCGATGCCCTCGTTACCTGCGGCGTCGTTGTCCAGCCCGAGGTACACGTGCTGGTACTCACGAAGCTGAGCCACGTAAGGGAACGTCACGTTCTTGGCACCGGCAGGCATGATCGCTACGTCCAGTTCGTAGGCGTCGGTAACCCTCGCCGCGTCAGTCTCCCCTTCAACTACGATCACGCCTTCCGAGGGGCCAGCCCCCTGCCACACGATCTTCATGGCAGGGAACTCGGACTCGGCGCGGTTCCACATGGATCCGTCGTTCATGTTGCGGTACTTCAAAGCCCGTTCGTACGGGTAGCACATCGTGTTGTCGTCCGAAAGTCTTGCGCCCTGCTTCATCAAGGCGCTGATAGTTATGTTCTTGCGTCGGCAAAACGCATCAAGTACCGGGTTGATTCCCGGTTCAGGAAGGGGCTGGTACCTGTCCCATGATTGCGCTGCTTCTGCGTCGTGTTCAGCCAGTAGACCCCAAGGTCCGTTGCTCTCGCCCATGTCAGGCGCGGTAGCCTACAGGATCCAATCGCCGTGACCAAGGACAAGTCCGTCCATGTTCATCGTCGTGACCGAGGCAATGCCCTCGCCGGTCAGGAACTTGCGAGTCATGTTGGTTAGGATGGCAGCTACGGCCAGTCCGACGTCGATCACGCCACGTTCGGTACACGGGGCAGCCACCGCCTCTCCGTCAGAGTGAAGCGTTTTCTCGTAGCTGCTCACGTCGTCGGCGTCCATCGGGTTGACCGAGTAGATCACGATCAGCTGACCGGCAATCCTCGCGTCGATGTATTGCTTGACCCGGTGGTTGTGCTTGATGTTGCCGTTACGCCAGATGTCCTTGCGAGAGGACATCGAGTCAACCCCGCTGATCACGAGGCCGCGAGGATTCCACTCACCTTCGCCGTTGAAGCCATCCTTCGTGATCCTGCCGGTCAGCCAGTTCGTGTCAGCCCCGGCGTACTCCATAAGGGTTGACGCCGATGCCTCGGCCTTGCCCCACCCGACCTGTTCAAGCGAGTGAAACTGATTAGGTACGTTGTGATCCTCCACCGTGTCGTCGTCCATGATCGTGATGTTCGGGACGCCGAGCTTGGCGATACCGAAAGACGTGAAGCTCCCGATACCCCCCAGTCCGATGATGCTGACGCGATCCGACTTGTGTTCGTTCGGATCGTAGAAACCCAACTGCCTACGGTAGTTGACGCTCACTTCGACACCTCTTTCTGCGACTTTTTGTACTCGGTCATGGCGTCCGAGTATTTGATTGCCTCTTCCACTTCAACCTCGCCACCCGCGTTGTCCATGTAGCTGGTGACCATGTTGCTTGCTTTGACAGGGTGGTATCCCTCGGTGCGCATATCCTCCGTGACTTCGCACTCGATGTCTGAACCGATCATCAGATGGACCTGACGATCTGGCGGGGCGGTGATCTCACGCACCACCAGCTTGTCGATGTCATTGGTTCGCACAATCTCAGCGATGTGCGTTGACGTGGACAGCTGATCCATCAGGATGTGCAGGTCGTTCTTCTCATGCTGGTTTATCCCGATGTAGCCCACCTTTTCGATGCGCTTCTGTAGCTGGTTGCTGCGATTGTCGTTGATGTAGCGAGCAGATTTTCCGCTAAACGATTCACGCCTGCCCTTCATAGGCTCCTGCTTGCCGCCACCGTTCATGATGGAGTTGACTTCGTAGTCGTCCCATTCACCGAGGCCACCGTAGCCGTAGCCAGCGGCAGGGGGGATCTTTGCCGACGGCACTTCGACCAGTTCATCGAAGGCAGTTTGGATGTGTTCAGGTACAGCGTCCTTGCCCTCGTGATACAGGTCAAGGTTGTAACGGACCTGCTGCTTGAACTTCCCGAGTGGACCGCCCGGATTGAAGAAGTCAACCCGCTGCTCATGCTCGCCCATCTTGTTCTGGACGAGGCTCACGAGGTACGGCGTCATGCCGTTGTTCATGCCCTTGATCATCGTCTCGTCGGTGCCTGACCAGAAAGCACCGAAGTCCACGTGGCTATGCCAGCAGAACATCATCTCCATGTGCCGCCCATCCTCGACCGCCTTGTTGATGGCGTAGTTCAAGCCCGAGTCGATGAAGTCAACGCTGCCGTGGGTTACCTTCTGCTTCACGAGGAACACTTCGTCCACTCGGAAGTCACCGTTGTCGTCCATCTTCACGTAGCCGAAGCCACCGATTTCGTAGTCGCACATCTTGATGAACGCTTCAATGTCGTCCACCACGTTACGTGCCAGTGTGAGTTTGCCGTTAGCCATTCTTATTCCTCGCCTTCATAGTCGTCGCCTTCATTGTCGTAGTTGGGAACATCTTCGAACCAGTCGCGCCAGTTGTCCGTGTAAGCATCGGCGGGGTCGCAGGTTTGGAGAGCATCAATCGCGAGTCCGATACAACTCACGAACTCAGCGTCCTTTATGAAGCTGAGCATCAGACCGCTGATACCACCAAGGCACCACTCGCCACCACTCACATGCGGGTGGTCGTAACTCCCGACGCGGTGAGTCAGGTTGTTGACCCTGATCGTCGGGTGTTCCCCGAAGTTGATCAGCAGTTCAAACGCACCCGCAATACCGTAGTAGCTGGAACCTTCGTACTCGCATTCGATTGGCAGTTGGTCGGTAACGACCGTGAATGACATTGCGTCACCCACTGTCGGCTTCACCGATACCACGTGATCCATGGCGTAGATGTTCTTGATTGCCAAGGTCACGTCTTCCGGCAGCACGTCTTTGGCTGACGCATTGGCACGTTTGATGCCTTCGATCTGCGGCTTGATGGCAGCGAGGCGCATTTGGTTCGTCACAATTCGTCGCTGGCGCTGGTTGTTATCCGCAACCAGCGAAGTCACTTCATCTTCCAACGCGAGTGTGCTGCGATGAAGTCGAGCGTTCAGGATGCTGGTGATCGAAACACCGAGCGCCTCCTGTTGCTCCAGTTCCACCTTCTCGGCAACCCCGCCCTCGTTGGCCAGCTTGATCACGTCAGTCAGGATCTCTTCGATCCATTCTGCGTGATCAGAGGGCAGTTCTCCTTCGTAGCCGTCGGGTGGTACGTAAGACCAAGGTACGTACACCAAGTGGTCGGTGTAGCAGCCGAGGCCGTAGCTAACACCCGAGATACGCGAAGTCTCCAACTCCCTGTAGTAAGGCAGATCTCCCTCGCAGGCGTAAGCTACGTTTCGCAGCGAAAGTAGATCGACGTTCTCGCGCCGGAAGTTGAGCGAAAGCAGCGCCTCGTTGGTTGGCAGCGCCCCGTGAACAACCAAGACGTCGCAAGGCAGATCCCCTTTTGACGCGATAGCTGCGCCGGGAGCAATCGGTCCCGTTGAGTGGAGAACGCCGATACGAATACCAGTGTCTTGCGCAACGGCACGTAGGCGGTTGAATATGTAGTGCGCGTGCGGATTCTCCAAGTTGTCTCGGTTTTCAGCGCCGCGATTGACCAGCGTAAACCCGCTGCGATCCAAGTTTGCTTCTCGTTCTTCCCGTGTGGACATTCGGGTGATCCTTTCGTTTGCTTGTGTGAGTCCTTAAACACAAAAAGCCCCCCGACACTCACCTGTCGAGGGGCTTTTGTCACCCCTTTACGGGGCCGGTAGCGTTAGCAGCTACCGAGTGCCGCCTGCTTCGGCGGTGCCGGGATGGTCTGACCATCCGTGACCTGATCGGTGGTGACGTTGGCGGCGTCGTGACGCTGATCACCGAGCAGCAGATCCACTCCGAGGCCCGATGCGTCAACGCCGATTCGGTCGAGAGCCTGTGCCACGTTCTCGCCGTCCAGCATCTCGACCTCGTAAGCGAAACCCGCTCCGGCGATCTTGACGTTCTTGCCCTGAATGGTTACTGCGGGGGAACTGATGTCGCTCATGTGATTCTCCTTGCGTGTTGACTAGGTTTACGAATGACCGCCACGCTTGCCCTAGTCAAACAAGGCGACGGTCAATGAGCATCACGTGAACCATGCCACCTGCTGATCCGACTCTCGGCAGACCCGAGCAAGTGGGGGGAGCGTGATGCTCATTGAACGGGGATCCAAGGGAGGGAGGATCCCCGTTCGGGTGGCGTACACAGTATGGGGTGTACGCCTTAGTTGGTCAACCAGTGGAAACCGTTGAGGCGGTGACCAACTGGTGAAAACAATAGCACAGATTGGTGGAAGGCGTCGGATCCAGCTGCCAGAGCCAAGAATCCGGCAGAGGTGCCGACTGGTCCAACCAGCTATCACACGTATGCCCTACGGGTGTGTTAGTTACTCGATGGTGCGTGGCGCAGGCATGTAATTACGTACGCGTCTCCCTCTTCGCGCGGGTTGGGTATGGCGCACGTCGTGTCGCCGTCCAGCGTGAGGACACCACTGCCGTCCTCGTATCGCGTGACGTTCGCGCTCATCGAGTCAAGCTCGTTCGCGTCTTTCGTCGCCGCGAGCGTGAACATCAACATGAGAAACATGATCAGCCCGACGACCGCGAGGGCGAGATGCCGATTGTCGTTCACGACGCCCCTTTCAGGATGCGTCGTGCGAGGGCGACAGCGGCCTCGTGATCTGTTGGTGCGGTGGTCTGCTCGTGAAGGTTGAGCGGTGCCTTCTTCGGCGCACGCGGAAAGTTCTCACGTGACTTGATCCAAGCCATCGCTTTTGCGAGCGGCCCGGTGAACGTGGCGGTCCTGCCATCGTCAGTCACGTGTTCAACCCGGTACTTCCACGCGAACGTCGTGTCGTCGTAATGCCCGACGAAGTGGGCCGGATCGACCGACTGCCTACGCGCCGGACGCGTGACTGCCGTTTCGTCCACGACCTCGATGTTGAACGTACTCATGAATCCTCCTGTGTGTTGTAGTGGCTCGTGATCGACTCGTTCAGAGCAATCATGGCGTCGTGATAATTGCGTGAGAACACGACAACCACCGTTTTTTCAACCTTTTCGTCGAGCGTCTGATGGCCCGAAACTTTGTTCACGAGAAGACCGCCCGTAATCTGCGGCTCAATCTCCCAGCGAACTACACGCTCTTTGCGCTCGCCAATCATGAATCCTCCTATGCGTTGGTGGGTACAAGGCCACGCGAGGGAGTCGAACCCTCGGCCTCGTGAGAGGCTCCAACGTGGCTGGGTGTTACGCGGTTACGCGCTTGCGGCGAGACGGACGGTAGATGTCCAGCGTTTTCACGAACGCTTCCAGATTGCGGTAGGCGTGGTCGGCCAACGTGAGCGCCGCAGGCAGGACCGACTCACGAGGGTCGATGCCCAACTTCGCGTGCTTGATGGCGATGTTCTCGTATTCCTCGTATGCGAAAACGTGGCAGCCCGTCGCGGTGAACGCCGCCCATGCTTCCTTCTTCACGTCGAGTGCGATGTCGTCCCTCGTCGCGATGGCGCTGGTGGCGAAGCCGTCCCACGGCCTTGCGACCGGCACTTCCACCCATACGGGAGCTTCGATGTTGGCCTCGGCGTCGCGTGCTGAGATGTTCGTGTTGGTGTCCATGAGGACCATTTCGGTTTCCACTGTGTTCCCTTTCGTTAGCGCGTAATTGCGCAAGCCTCGTGAGGGAGTCGAACCCTCTGTACCTTGCGAGGCTGATGCCACGTCAGTCGGTCGTGATCACCGTGAGTTCTGACGCGTTGTACCAAGCCGTGAGGCCACCGTTCCACGTGACTTCGAACAAAATCTCGCCACCCATGTACTGGAAATCGGTGACCTGCCCACGTGACTTTGCGGTCTGATCGTCGAAGTTGTGCGTCACCACGCAGCCCATCGTGAGTCCCTGTGAACTGCTCATGAGGCGCTCAGTTCACGAAGCAGGCTGTGAGCTTCCATCGCGTCGGCGCTCGCCGTGTCCATCGTGCCGGGAATGATGAGTTCCAGCGATATCACGA
>Ga0105047_10011016_pt1 | contig 14717 bp, 11 predicted proteins | sample MAT04_FD_78384 | JGI IMG/M metagenome (GOLD analysis project Ga0105047, IMG submission 78384) | Freshwater microbial communities from Lake Fryxell liftoff mats and glacier meltwater in Antarctica - MAT-04 (megahit assembly) | ecosystem: Environmental > Aquatic > Freshwater > Ice > Liftoff... | reverse complement strand
GCCCCAGGGCGGATAGCGATGTCTTCTTATAATTACGCTGTCGTATGGGCGAAACATCTGTCGCGGTACCCGCCAGCGTAGGCGTTGTGTCGGCATCGCTCCAGACGTGCAACAACCGTCCCGCGAAACTTGCGGCTTTCTCTTTTTCTCCCAGCGCCGTATGGGCCTCCGCCAGGCCCGCGAGCGCCCAGCCATTGTTCCGAACCAACTCCAGGGATTTCCCAAACGCCGCGGCGGCCAGCACCGCGCTCTTGGCCGTCAAATAGGCGCGCCCTAAGTCATCGTAAATGTTCGACGGATAGAACGGCGGATCGTTCTGTTCGCGAAGCAATAGTCCCCACGCTTGTGCCGCTTCGCCCAACTCCGTCAACCCTTCCAACGTTTTGCCCGCCGCCAGCAACAACTTCCCTTTGATCTCGCGCACCATCACGGGGTACCACGACTTCAGATAAAAATCGTCCTTCTTTGTGACATCCTCCTTCAATGCCTCCAACTCCTCCAGCAACTTTCTGGCTTTGAGAACGTCGCCCAAACCTAAATGCGCCAATGCCTCCACATACCGCCTTTGCACTTTGTTGGCGATCTTCTCGCTGTCCCATTCAAACTGGTCGGCTTCGAGCAACTCTTTCCACCGCCCGAATCGGACATACGTTCGCAGCAAAATGATCTGCGCCTCCATGTGAAGCGGGAACGCATTACTTCGCGAGTTTTCCTTTTCCATTCGCGGCGCGGCGAACAATTGCCGCCCCGTCGTTAAGGCGGCGTTCTCCATACCTAGCTGCGCCTGAATATAGGCGAGATAGTTTTTGTTGTGCGGGTAGTTCCAGTTTTCAAACGGGAACGTCTGGCGATCCTGCATGTATTTTTTCTCGACGCGCGTGGCCGCGTCCATCGAGATCGCAGCCTCGTGCCACATCCCGGCTCCCGCATAAACATGGCCCGGCATATGGACCGCGTGTCCTATGCCGTAGGCCACTTCGCCGTAGCGCTTACAGCTTGCAAGCGCGAACTCGGGGTCCTTCCCATCCCAATTGTGGATGCGATAATGATGCGCTCCCGGATGATCCGGAGCCGCGGCAAGTACTTCCCGGATCAGGAGTTCCGTACCCATCCGGTTATCGCCCATGGAATGCAAGGCCAGGAACGCCTTCGCCTCAAGGTCCGCTGGATACTTCATAACCAGCCGCTCCAGAATCTGCCGGCCCTTATGGTCCTCGTTCTTTTCCCCAATTTCGGGCAATTGGCCCGCGGCGTCGGACTCAATATACAGCCGCTCGCGTTCGCTAACGTTCCCTTTCCGCTTCAGCGCTTCCTGCAGAAACTCCTTGCCGCGTTTGTTTCCACCCTGGGTCCTTGCCAATCCCCACCAAGCCATCGCGTTCTCCGGTTCCAACTGCAAACACCAGCGAAAAGACCGCTCAGCCTCGTAAAACCAGAAGGAATGCAGCAGCGCCACCCCCTGGTTGAACCACTTCTGCGTCTCGGGGTTCTTGTGCGTTATCGGAAAGGAGACTTTGCCGATGCCCGGCATCTCCCATGGCTTTTGTCGCGGCCCCTCATTGAACCCTTCGCCCATGTGCGAGTGGCCTTGGCGGTACTTCGCGGCCGGTTGCGCCGCGGCCAGAAAACTAAAGACCAAAGGGAGAAGGATCGCGAAGTGCATCCTCTCAGTCTAAGAAATCGCGGGATTTTCCGCTCCGCCCCAATCCACGGTTGAAAAACGCCACCATCGGCGCCATCGCTTTTAACCGCTTAACAATTTCAGGAAGCAGCTTCGGCGTCAATGCCAAATTCAAATCCAAATCGGTGTAAAAGTAGTACCACTGCTTTCGCTTGATCCATTCGAGTGCCGGGTCCTCGGGCGAAAAGCCCTTCGGCGGCCGCGCCAACGAATCGCCCTTCAGCGAGCCCACCAGCTTGGTAACCGCCTTGTCCGCTGCTAGCTTCGAAAACTCCGCGAAGTTCCCGGAAATATGCTGCCGCAATCGCAGCAGTTCCTCCGGTCCGGGCATGTAGACACCGGCCGCAATCTCAATTTCTTTATCCCCGACGCTGAAATAGTAGCCGGCCGCCGCGTGCTTGTCGGCGCCCTGTTTGTGCAGGTTCGCGGCGATGTGCGTCTTGTAGGGCGTCTTATCGTGGCTGAACCGCGTATCGCGATAAATGCGATAAATCGCCTTCGAAGGCTCAGTCAAATACTCCGGTGCGAACGTCGCCAGTTCCGCGTTCACCGCCTCCACCAGCGCCACCATCGGAGCCTTGACGCAGGTGTCGAAAACCTCTTTGCGCGGCGCGAACCAATCGCGATCGTTGTTTTCTTTCAACTCCTGCAGGAACGTCAATCCCTGCTTCGGGAATCCGGGAAACTTAGCGGGCATATGGCATCTATGATGCCGCACTCGCCCGCGCTAGGGCCTGCTCCTCCACAATCCGTCCGTCGAATAGCCGAATGCTCCGCTCCGCGCAGCGTGCGAATCGCGGATCGTGCGTCACCATGCAGATCGTCGCGCCTCCGGCGTGCAGTTCTTCCATCAGGCTCATCACCGCTTCGCCGTTCTGCGAGTCCAAATTTCCCGTCGGCTCATCGGCCAACAGCATCGAGGGGCTGCCACCCAGCGCCCGCGCGACCGCTACACGCTGCTGCTGTCCGCCCGAGAGCTGAGAAGGATAGTGCTTGGCGCGGTGGGACATTCCCACCCGGTCCAACGCATCGCCCACGGCCTTCTTCCGCTCCGAACCCGGCATGTTCCGGTAAGTGAGCGGCAGTTCGACATTTTCATAGACCGTCAAGTCGCCAATTAAGTTGAACGCCTGGAAGATGAAGCCGATTTCCCGGTTTCGAATCCGCGCCCGTTCCGACGGTTTCAACGAAGCCACCGGCTGGCCGCGCAAAGTGTACTCCCCGCCCGAGGGCGAATCCAATAACCCCAAAATCGCGAGCAGGGTTGATTTCCCGCATCCCGATGGCCCCGAAATCGACACATATTCTCCGCGCCGAATCTCCATGTGGATATCCAACAGTGCGTGGGTTTCCACTTCATCGGTCTGGAAGACCTTCTTTACGCTGCGCAGCTTGATAATCTCGTCGCTCATACTCACTCCTGCAATAGTTCCAACAAATAAGCCTGTGCCTCTTTCGAGCGCATTTCGCTTAACCGCCGGACGATTTCTTTTTTCAACCCGGCGTCTTTCTCCGCCCTGGCCAATTCAATGAGCACGGCCGGTCGCGCGTGATCGCCGATCGTCGAAATGATCGTCGTTCGCAGGCCGCGGTCGGTCTCGCTCCGATATAGTTCCTTCAGTCCATCAATGGAATCGGTTCGCCCCAATTGGCGGATCGCTTCCTTCTTAAACTCCAAATCCGTCTCCGCGCGCGCGATCTGCAACAGCATCGCTTTGTCACGCGCCCGCGCCATGCCTTGCAAAGCCATTCTCTTCACCGCCGCATCGCTAGACCCTCGATAGATCTCGGCGAGCGCTGTCGTGGCCTCCTGCGTTCCCACAGCGCCCAGATAGTCGATTGCCGTCAACTGTAAATCCGGATTCGAGCCGCCGCGCGTGTACTGTCCCACCAAGCTCCGCGCCTGGGCATTCTTGCTCTGCGCCAGTACATACAGCGCCCGCTGCTTCATCCGCGGCGAACTCTTCCCGGAGGCGAGAATTTTCTCCAACAAAGGTACCGCGGCTTCCGGCTCATTCTGGACCAATCCGTTTAAAGCCAGCAACTTCAAGTCTTCGTCATCCTGCGAGGCCGGCGACGCTTGTCGAAGTTCCACCGCCAACGCCTTTGCATCGTTCATCCAGCGGCTCGCCGGATAGCTCGTTTCCAATTCCTTCAGTGATCCCAAAGCTTCGCTGTTCTTTCCCAGCCGCCGCAACGCGTACGCCTTCCAGTAGAGTGCCCCCTCGGCACGCGGAGTTCTGTCGCGGATTACTTGATCGAAAACCATCACCGCTTTTTCGTGCTGCCGTTCATCAATTAACCGCACGCCGCTCCGGTACATGTCCCCGCTGGCCCACACGATCTTTGGTGAGGGTGTGGGGTGCGGCGCGATCGCCGGGACGGGAGTCGGTTGCGCCAGCATTCCGCCGGCCGTTACTAGCATCGCCAATCCAATACGAAACTTAATACGCATCTGTTCCTCGAAAGTCACAAAATTCCTTCTCGTGCTGTCCGAACCTGAATCGCAAACAACACGCCCTTCGCTTCAATGCGCCGCCGGAGCTCCTGTGAACCTGCCGGCGCGTGCGCAATTTCCACCAAAACTTCTTCCAAATCTTCCAGCAGGCGTTCTGTATCCGCCTGGCCCGTGGCCTCAGCCGTCTGCCGGTATAACCGGTTGTCGGCGAGCAGATCCTCGGCCGTTTCCTGCGACCACATTTGCGCTGGTCCTTGTTGGTTAACGATCTCCGTCAACACCACGTGGCTCGATTCAAAATGGCTCTCCAACGCCGCTTCCAATACACGCGCCGAAACGTCATCTTTCACCGGCTCCACAACAACCGGTTTATTCCCAAACTGCAGCGCGACGCCAACCACCAATCCCGCCGCCAACGCGCCGAAAGCTCGCCACGAATAGCGCCTTACCCGCGTCCTGGCCGAAACTGCCGACCACACCCGACGTCCGTAATCCGCATCCCGCTCCGGCACAGCGCCTGCATCCATCGTGTTGAGCAACCGCTGCAGAGCCTGATACTCGGCCCGGCACTCGGCACACTCATTCACATGCGCCCGGGCGGCGTCCGCCCCCGGTTCGCTCCTCGGCGCTCACCAAAACTTGACCACTTGTGCTCCGATAGAGTTGCCCACCCCCGGCACCGCACCTTGGCCCGTAAGCCGCAGATGGGCAAGGCATTATCATCCCCGGCCCCGTTGCGCCGGTGGGTCACTCTCCGTGAGCATACCCGGGTAATTTCTCGCGAGTGCCGAAGGGTTCGCTGTAGTAAAGCAACACCAGCTCTCCTTCTCTTACATGTTCCATAAGGTAATCACCACCCCGCCAACCCACGGTCCCAGCACGCGCCGCAGCTTCCGCACGGCCCGGAAAATTGACTGTTTAGTCGCGTTATCGCTCAACCCCAATTCTCGGGAAATCATCTCAATCGACATTCCTTCGTAGTGCCGCAGCGTGAACGCCGTTCTTTCCTGCAAGCTCAGTTGCGTCATCGTATGCGCTATTACTTCGCCTATTCGCCGGCTGTTCGCCTCCCGTTCCGGCCCCGGCGATTCGCAAACAGGAGCCAGTTCCTCTTCCGTATCCACAATCCTTTTGCGCTTCCGCACGATGTCCAGCGTGCAATTCGCTGCAATTGTCCCGACCCAGGTTGAAAAACTGGCTCGCGACTCGTACCGCCGAATCTCTCTGAAAGCCCGCATAAACGCCTCTTGCACCACTTCCTCCGCATCGCTTTCGTTCCCGGTAATCCGGTACGCCAGCCTGAATACACCCCGGCTATGCCGCTCGACAAGCAGACCAAACGCGTCCGGATCTCCTGCGATCACCCGGCCAATTGCCGCCCGGTCTGTTTCTTCCATTCCCAAACTTAGACTCCGCAGCCCTATTCCGGTTAGCCTGATTATGATGACGCAAACCGAACAGGCACTCCAAGTGCTCTTTGAAGTTAATGGCCTGAGCGTCCTCCCTGGCGCGGAATTGCGCCATCACACTCGTTTCCAGCTCGGCGGTCCGTGCCGTTTTTTGGCGGACGCGTCGACGCCGGAGGCGTTTCAACAGGCATACAGGATCCTCGCGATATCGAACCTGGAATGGACCGCTATTGGCCGCGGCACGAACCTGATTGTCAGCGACGACGGCTATCCCGGCGCGATTCTCCGGTATAGCTGTGACGAGATGTCGGTGGACGGTCAGACGATCCACGTCGCAGCCGGAGCTGAATTGAATGCGCTCATCGATTTCGCAAATATCCGAGCGCTGGCAGGCATGGAATCGATGGCCGGCATCCCTGGCTGGGTCGGCGCGGCTATCTACGGCAATGCCGGGGCCTATGGCCAGTCGATTAACCAACGCGTGGAGTCAGTTCAATTCTTTGACGGCGCCGCGATCTGCGAGTGGAACAACGAGCAGTGCGGCTTCCGTTACCGCCACTCCCTATTTAAGGAACGCAAGGCGTGCCAGATCCTTTCTGCCCGCCTGAAATTCGAACCGGGCAATCGGGAGGTCCAGGAGGAAAAGTCGAAGCAAATCCGCGCGGCGAGAGATGCCAAGTTCCCGCCCGACATGCCATGCGCTGGCAGCATCTTTAAGAACCTGTTGCTGAAAGAACTTCCGGAGAAAGCCCGCGCCGCCGTCCCTTCCGGCAAAGTGATCGAAGGCAAAGTCCCCGCCGGCTGGTTCCTGGAAGAGGTGGGCGCGAAGGGTCTCCAAGTTGGTGGCATCAAAGTCGCCGGCTACCACGCGAATCTCGTCTACAACACCGGCAGCGGAACCACCGCCGAACTCCTCCTCCTCCTAGCCGAACTAAAAAACCGCGTCAAAGCGCAATTTGATTTGTCCATCGAAGAGGAAGTGCAGTACGTAGGTTTCAGCGGTCATCGGAACCGAACGTGAGGGACGCCACTCAAGGCCTCGTTGAGCTTGCAACCCGCCCCCCATCCGCTGACGCCGCCACCCTCCGCCGAATGGCGCAGCAGTTGCTGGACGCCGGAGCCGATCCCAACCACTACGAAGCGCTCTACCACGCCTCTGAACACGCGAATCATGGGGTGATGGAGGCAATCCTCGACTCTCCTCGCCTCGAACCACCGTGGCTAAGCCATTGCCTTTTACGGAAGCTCGATTTCGACGACATCGAAGGCATTGAAAAGATGCTGAAGGCTGGCGCCAATCCGAATCTGCGCTCCCGCCAGAGGGACCGCGAAATGAGCCTGCACCATGCCCTCCGCCGCGGCCGTAGCACCGCCATTATCGAACTCCTTTTGCGCTACGACGCCAAGCCCGATATCATCAACATCCACAACCACACGGCCCGCCGCCAAGCGATCCGCTTTGGCCGGCATGAACTCGGCGCCACCGCTCCGGAGTCGACACCCTTTGACTACTGGCTACATCAACTCTGGCATCAACCCGCCCAATCAATACCGCCAGAATCACTCGGCAAACAGGAACTCCGTTTGCTCCCCGAAGCCGCTAGTATGCGTCACCACGCTGCCGTCCGCCACATGCTCGAAGCCGGTTTCCCAGTCGATGCAACCACCCACGATGAGCTGCGGGCAATCGACTTTGCCGCCCATCACAGGGACGAGCAGTTAGCCGAAATCCTGATAACTCACGGCGCCTCCCGGGATCAATATCAGGCAGCCATCGACTGGCTCACGCCAGAACCTTCCGAACCACTTCCCCCCGCACTCCCGTAATGCGCTGGTCGAACCCCTGATAGAAATACGTCAATTTGGTGTGGTCCAGCCCCAGCAAATGCAGCAGCGTCGCATGCAGATCGGAAACATGCACGCGGTCTTCGACAGAGGCAAAACCCAGGTCATCCGTCGCTCCAATGGCTTGACCGCCCTTGACACCGGCCCCGGCCAGCCACATCGAAAACCCATGCCAATCGTGGTCACGTCCCGGTTTGCCCACGCCTTCGCTGGTCGGCGTCCGCCCGAACTCACCGCCCCATAGCAGCAGTGTCTCATCCCACAGGCCCGTGGCTTTCAGATCTTCCATCAACGCCGCAATCGGTTTATCCGTCTCCCCCGCATGCAATCGGTGGTTGGTGATGCAGTCATTGTGCCCGTCCCAAGTGTCTTCAATATGCCCTCCACCCGAATACAACTGAACAAATCGCACGCCCTTTTCCAGCAGCCGGCGAGTCATCAGGCACTTCCGCCCGAAGTCGGCCGTGATCCGCTCATCCAACCCATAGCGCGCCCGTGTTGCAGCCGATTCGTTCGACAAATCTACCACTGCGGCCGCTTCCATCTGCATGCGATATGCCAACTCATACGAAGCAATCCGCGCCGAAAGCTCCGACTCCTCCGCATGCGCCGCCAAATGCTTTTCGTTCAGAGTTTTCAGCAAATCCAAAGATTGCCGCTGCACTCGATCGCTCACCCCGGCCGGTGGTTGCAAATCGAGCAACGGCGCCGCGCCCGAACGAAATAGTGTGCCCTGATACGCCGCCGGCATGTACCCCGCCGTCCAATTCGACGCACTGCCAATCGGCCCGCCACGCGGATCGGTCATCACCACAAACGCCGGCAGGCTCTGGTTGTCCGTCCCCAACCCGTACGTCACCCACGAACCGGCGCTGGGCTTCCCCAAAAATATGCTGCCCGTATTCATCTGCAGGCAACCCGATGCGTGAGCGGCCGTGTCGGTATACATCGAGCGAATAACGCACAAGTCGTCCGCAAACTTTGACGTATGCGGAAACAGGTCGCTGATCATCAACCCGCTTTTTCCTCGCGGTTTGAACTCGAACGGCGACTGCATCAGGTATCCCACCGGGCGGCCGTTTGAGCCGACTGCGAGCGGTCCTTTGTACGCCTGCCCATTGCGTTTCGTCAACTCCGGTTTGTGGTCGAACGTGTCGACCTGGCTGGGTGCGCCGTTCATGAACAGGAACACTGCCCGCTTCGCTTTGGCGGCGAAATGCGGCTTCTTCGGCGCAAGTATCGAATTCGCGGACACCACGCCGTCACGCGTCAAAAGGTCCAACAGCGCCACGCCCGCGAATCCGCCGCCAGTCTGCCAAATGAAGTCCCGCCGTGAGCTTTTAATTCGCATACGCAAACTCATTCAAGTTCAGAATCACGCGGCTCATCTCTTCCAAACTACTCGTTTCCAGGAACGTCAACATCGTGTCTCGCTCTGCCGCATTCGGGCGCCGGGCAAGCGCCAATCGGTAAGCCAACTCGATCTGCGCCGGGACGCCACTCGCCTCCCGGCGTAGCCTATCGGCGAAATACTTGGCTTGACGATTTATGAAGTCGCCATTGAACAATTGAAGGGCTTGCGGGGCCACTGAGGTCGTCTGCCGTTTCGCCGCCGGACGCGCCGTGTCGCACACGTCCAGCACTTCCATCAGCGGCACCATCAACGACCGTTTCACGATGTAGTAAACCGCTCGCCTGGAAGCCTTCTCTTCGTCAAATGGCTTCCATATCTTGTCTGGATCGCTCGATCCTTCCAACGCCTCTTTCTGCATCTTCGGATAGACAAACTCGCCATACATATTTGAGTTCAATTTGCCGCTCACCGCCAGCGCCGAATCCAAAATCGCCTCCGCCTCCAGCCGCCGGTAAGGCATCCTCCATAACAACCGGTTCTCCGGGTCCACCGCGGCGTAAGCGGCATTTCCGGTCTTCGCCATTCGGTATGTGTTGCTACCCAGGATCAGTGCATGCAGTTTCTTCAACGACCATCCATTGTCCATGAACCAAACCGCCAGCCAGTCGATCAGTTCTTCGTGAGACGGCTTATCTCCCATCACTCCAAAATCATTCGCCGTCCGCACAATCCCGTCCCCGAAGTGCCACTGCCACACCCGATTCACGATTACCCGCGCCGTCAGTGGATTTTCCCTCGCAGTGATCCACTGCGCTAAACCCAACCTCCTTCCGCTGGTTCGCGTGCCATCAACCCTGAATGCGGGTTGCTCCTTCGTCAATACCGCCGGAACCGAAGGTCCAACCTCCGGGCCAGGTGAGGACGCCTTCCCCCGAATCAAAATATGCGTCGGCTTCACCATCGCCGAACGTTCTTCCATGAAATACCCCCGCGGTAAATCCGGTGTCTCTCGCTTCAACGTGGCCACTTCCGTTTCAACCGGCAGCGCCGCCAATTCAGCGTCCAGAATCTTCGCCAACTCCTTGGCCAGTTTCTTTGTCTGCATGTACGTCGCAATAGCGTCCGCCGCCAGCGCGCTCTTCCCGGAATTCAGCCACTCCAACTTCGCCGCCTCGCGCAGCGCTGTAATCTGTTTTTCCCTCGCGTTAAAACGGTCAATCTCCGTCCAATTCCCAATCGGCCGGTCCAACTCCGTCCGTCCGTTTCGCGGCCTCTCCAACCCATTAAACACCGCGATCATCCCGTAGTAGTCCTTCGTCGTCAACGGCTCGAACTTGTGGTTATGGCACCGCGCGCAGGCCAGCGTCAACCCCAGGAATCCCTGCGCCGTCGTGTTCAAAATATCGTCCAACTGATCGAAGCGGTCTTCCGCCGGGTCAGCGGGTTCATCGTCCCACGGCCCCAACCGCGAATAGCCCGTTCCCAGGAGCGATTCGGCGCTCACATCGGGCAACTCGTCGCCCGCCAACTGTTCCACGATAAATCGATCAAACGGCTTGTCCGCATTGAATGAGCGGATCACATAGTCTCGAAATTTCCAGCCCGATGGTTTCGCTTCGTCGCGCTCATAGCCATTCGTGTCGCCATACCGCACCACATCCATCCAATGCCGCGCCCAGCGCTCGCCGTACGCAGGCCGTGCTAACAAGGCCGCCGCCAAGCCATCCCAATCGCCTCGAAACGAATCCTGTTCTTCGACGGTCGGCGGCAGCCCGGTAATGTCCAGATACATCCGCCGCAATAGATCGGAATCCGCCGCGCGCCCCGCCGGGCGCCAGCCCTTTGCCTCCAATTTCGCAAGGACAAACGAATCAATCGAATTCCGGACCCAAGCCTGATCGCGAACCACCGGAACACCGGGCATTCGAGGCGCGTGAAACGCCCAGTGCTTCAGCCGCGGATCTGCCTTCTCACTAACTGCTTCAGGAGACCCGGGCCAAACCGCGCCCCCATCAATCCACTCTTTCAACAACAAAATCTCCGCAGCCGTCAACCGCGGCCCAGCAGGCGGCATGACAAGCTTCGCATCTGTCCCTGAAACATACCGGATCAACAAACTGGCCGCGCTCTTCCCTGGCTCAATCGCCGGAATGCCGCTCTCCCCGCCGCGCAGCATGTCCGCGCGCCGGTCCAGCCGCAAGTGACTCTTCTGCATCGCGGGTCCATGACAGGCGAAGCATTTCCGCGCGAGCATCGGCCGCACCTCGCGCTCGAAATCCGCTGAATAACAGGCGACAGAAATCACTAGCAGCCAATAACGCATCCCCCGCAATTATATCCACCCCGCAAGGCGAGAGGAGCCAAATAATCCCGATGTCAATTTCACGCATCGACAACATCGCAATAAACAAAGTGGAAACTGCCGCGGTCTACGAGCGCACACCAGATTTCGTGCTCTTGATCCCAGTGCCGCACGCCCTCGCAGCACAACAAACCGCCCCCCATTCGGTGCACTCTCCACCGGGTAAAGGTAGACTTGTCCTCGCACCGTTCAAACTACTTCCCTATCGCCGCAATCACCATCTGCAGCGTCTTTCCCGTCGAATCCCCCACCGGCGTCGGCTTCCAGTCCTTCCGCGATCCGTCGTACGAATACTTCACCGGCAACCGCGTCAGCGCCGCATCGTATTGCCCCTCCGTACCGCCCATTTTGTAAATCACCATATCCAGCGATGGCACCACATAAATCGCGTATCCGCCCGACCCGCCCTTCCAGAACGCATCCCGAGGCACCCCGTCCAAATGCCCGTCATCATTCACATTGAAATTAAAGGAATGTGTGAAATGTGGATTGTACTTAACCGACCGCCCGCACATCCGCGCGAACTCCGCCGGTAAAATCTGTTCCTTCCCCCATCGGCCTTCCCGCAGCATCAAATACGCAAACCGCAAAACATCGGTGGACCGCACCGCTATACTCCCGCCCCCTGGCGTATGAAACATCCGTCCATCCGCATCGATCCCGCTCTTCAGCTTCGGGCGGTACATCGCGTAGCCCCAAGTCCCAAACCCTAACGGCCCCGTCAGCCGCTTCCGCATGTACTCTTCCATCTCCATGCCCATCGTCCGCCGCACCAATATCGCCGGAATATGGCTGGACGATGTGGCGTACGAGTAGCACTCGCCGGGCGCGCACCACAGCGATTGCTTCAGTGCAAACTCATCGGTCGTCGACCACGGCCCATTGTCAATTGTCGGATTCTCCCACGTCTGCTTAACGCCCTTCACGTACACCGGGTTCGTTCCGCGAATTCCCGCTGACATCGCCAGCACCTGACCAAGCGAAATCTCGGCTTTCCGCGGATCGTCCAGCGGAAATATCTCCGCCGGCATGAACTTCGGCGTGAACACCTTCTCGTCCAAACCGCTTGGAAACAGCGCCGGCTTATCCTGCATCGTCATTCCCACCGCCACGCTCGTGAACGCCTTTCCGCACGACGCCAACTCCGGCAGCGCCTCCCGGTTTCCACGCCCAAAATACTTCTCATAAACCAGGTGGCCGTGCCGGACCACCAGCAACCCGCCGTGCTGTGACGTCTGCTCGACGTAGGCGAATGCTTCATCCAGCTTTGCTACATCGATTCCCGTGGTCTTCCGGATCTTGCCCGCGTCCTTCAACGTCCGCCAGCCCCCTTTGCTATCCGGGGCGGGGAAGTAGTCTTCGCCGAAACAAGCCGCGCCCATCACGAGCGCCAGTGTCAGAATCCGTTTAATCACGACCGCCATCATAGCTGAATTCCGATCGCGGCTGGGGCCGGGACCAGGGAACTATTCAGCACAAATCAAAATGAGTCTGAAACAAAAAGCCGATCAAAATGATCCGACATTGGGTAAGGCCGCATAAATCCCAATTAACTAAATACTTGCCGCACACCGCCCTTTCGTGTATCGAACTCGGGCTAAATTAGTCCGCTATAAGTCATTGAAAAATAAGACAGTTGTCGGTAACGAAATAAATGTAAATTAACTGGAAGTAAAAAGAAAAGTGGACTACGCTAAAGGTGAAAGCTGTCTCGAAAGGGGGGCTTCATGGTAGTTCCAAAACTCTTCCGCCGGCCCGCTGTCATCTTACTAACAGGTCTAACTCTCCTCGGCTGCGCCGCTCTTGTGAGCGCCACGAAGGACAAGTTCACCACATCCGACAAGGCATTTTATGCCGACGACAAAACCGTAAACTTCGTTCGTCCCGGATTGGTCGTTAAAATCATTTCCGCTGAGATCGCTCCAGATGGCACTGCCAAGGCTCGCGTTCTATTCACGGATCTGCGGGGCCTCCCGCTCGACCGTCTCGGCATCCAGACTCCGGGTAACGTCGCCGCCAGCTTCATCCTGGCCACCATTCCCAAGGGCGAAACAACGTACAAAGCCTACACCACCCGCGTCCAAACCAGCCCCATTACTCGCGTCGCCGCCACCCAGGCCGGCGCCGACGCAGGCGGCACTTGGGCTCAGGTTGCAGAAGGCGAGTACATTTACACCTTCGGCGCCAAAGCCCCCGCCGGGTACGATCGCACGGCCACGCATACCGTTTCCGTCTACGCCAATCGCAATCTCACCGAGTTCGACCTCGGCATCAACTCCCTCGACACCGTGTTCCATTTCGTCCCCGATGGCTCCAAAGTCACCGTCGTTCGCGACATCGTCCGTACCGCGACCTGTAACAAATGCCACGACAAACTTTCCGCCCATGGAACCGGTGGCCGCACCACCATGGAGACCTGCATCACGTGTCACCAGCCCCAAACCACCGATCCTGACACCGGCAACACGGTCGACATGGCGACGATGATCCACCGCATCCACACCGGCGCCGATCTCCCCAGCGTGAAAGCCGGCAAGCCCTACCAGATCATCGGCTTTGCCCAAAGCGTGCACGACTTCTCCAAAGTCGCTTTCCCTGCCAACCCCCGGAACTGCGAAGCTTGCCACGAGCCGACGTCCCTGGCCGTTCAAAAGGACGATTGGCTAAAGCCCAGCCGCCGCGCCTGCGGCTCCTGCCATGACGATGTCAACTTCGCCACCGGCGAGAACCACGCCAACCTCCCTCAGGTCTCCGATAACCAGTGCTCTAGCTGCCATACCGTGCAAGGCGAACTGGAATTCGACATCTCCATCAAAGGCGCCCACACCATCGCTACCAAATCCAGGGAACTCCCCGGAACCACTTTCGCGATCCTCGGTGTCAACGACGGCGCAGCCGGCAAAAAACCCACGGTTACCTTTAGCGTCAAAGACAAGGCCGGCAACCCCATCCTGCCGTCCGAAATGACTCGTCTCACCCTCCTGCTCAACGGTCCCAATACCGACTTTGGCCCGCAGATCAGCGAAGTCGCTCTCACCGCCAGTGGCAGTAACGGCGTCTACTTCTGGACCTTTAACACGCCGCTCCCGGAAACGGCGAAAGGCTCCTACACCGTCGGCATCGAAGGCTATCGGAACATCACCTTGCTGAAAGGCACCACAAAGGAACAGGTCGCCCGCGACATTGGCGTCAACAAATCCTTCGCCTTCGGCGTAACCGACCCCACTCCCGTTCCCCGCCGAACTATCGTGACCACCGCTAAGTGCAATGCCTGTCACGGCAGCCTCGGACTTCACGGCGGTACACGCAACACCGTCGAGGAATGCGTCATGTGCCACAATCCGGCCAATACTGATGCGGCTCGCCGCCCAGCCACCGCCGGTCCGGCACAGTCCATCGACTTCCGGACCATGATTCACAAGATGCACTCCGCCGGCGCCAACGGCGCCACCTTCACCATCTGGGCCGGCAGCGCCAACAACTACAACTTCGGCTACCCCGGAAGGCTCACTACTTGTACGCAGTGCCACGTCAACGGATCCGAACAACTCCCGCTCCCTGCTACTAACGCCAAGGTCAATGACCCGCAAAGCCACATCGGCCTCATG
>Ga0105047_10011015_pt1 | contig 14718 bp, 12 predicted proteins | sample MAT04_FD_78384 | JGI IMG/M metagenome (GOLD analysis project Ga0105047, IMG submission 78384) | Freshwater microbial communities from Lake Fryxell liftoff mats and glacier meltwater in Antarctica - MAT-04 (megahit assembly) | ecosystem: Environmental > Aquatic > Freshwater > Ice > Liftoff... | reverse complement strand
CGGGACCGCACGTTGGACGGTACTCCCGCTGATGGGTGCCACCGCGGCTCCCTCGCCGCCTTCTCGCAGCCTTGGTCGCCGCCTATTCGCCGGCGGGACCCTCGAAGACCGGTGGCCGCTTCTCGATGTGCGAGCTGAGCCCCTCGCGAGCGTCCGGTCCGGTGAACCCGATGAACTCGTAGGCCAACGAGGCGTCGAGGATGGCCGACTGCGAGCGGTACCAGTTGTTCAGCGTCTGCTTGGTCCAGCGCAGGGCGGAGCGCGATCCACCGGCCAACTGCACCGCTATCGCCAAAGCCCGATCCTGCACCTCGTCATCGTCGACGCACAGTGACACCAGGCCGATCCGCTCCGCCTCCTCGCCGCTGAGCGGCTCACACGTGAGCAGGTAGTACTTCGCCTTGGCCATGCCGCACAGCAACGGCCAGCAGATCGCGGCGTGATCGCCCGCGGCCACCCCCAAGCGCGTGTGGCCATCGATGATCTTGGCGTTACGACCCACCACCGAGATGTCGGCCAGGATCCCCGCCACCAGGCCAGCACCAACGGCCGGCCCGTGGATCGCCGACACGATCGGCTTCGAGCAGTTGATCACGTTGAAGACCAGGTCTCGGGCCTCGCGCATGATGCGAAGGCGCACCGCGTGATCTTGCAGCAGGTCATCGAGCATCTCGAAGCTGCCACCGGCGGAAAACCCCTTGCCCGCGCCGCGGATCATGGCCACGTCGACCTCGGGATCACGGTCGACGACCAGCCAAACACCGGCCAGTTGCCGATGGGCGGCATGCCCCACCGAGTTGAGGCCCGGCCCATCCAGCGTGATCCGCAGCACCCCCTCGGCAGGACGGTCGATGGTCAGCGCGTCGAACTCGGCGTAGCGATCGGTCATGACCCCGATGCTGCCAGGCCGTCGGTATCGAGCGCTGCCGGCCGGTTCCCTCCCAGATCAGGTCCGACGGCCCAGGCGCGAGCGTCAGCGCACCAGTACGGTCGAGAAGGTCACGCCCTGCGTCGTGGCCCTCGCCCACCATGACCTCGACCGGACCTGCCTCCCACGTACCGCCTTCGAAGGCCGCGCCAGACCGGCGAGCGAAGCTGCTGGCTTCGCTCGTCCATGACGCGTTCCAATTCGTGGTCGCCATACGCAGCGACTTCACCGTCGAGTTCATCAGCGACCCGGTCACGGCGCTGACCGGGCTCCACCCCGCCGACCTGGTCGACGCTTCGGTAGCGGACTTCGTGCACCCCGAGGACCTGGAGCGCGCCCTCCTGCACCTGGCGGGCTGGGAGCGCTTCGGGGCACCGGGCGGGACCACCAACTTCCGGATACGCCACGCCGATGGCGCCTGGGTCGGTTTCGATGTCACCGCCGCACAAGTTTCCGACGGCGTTCAGGACTACCTCGCGGTGTACTGCACCCCAAGCGACTATCAGCACGCAACCGATGAGGTGCTGGCTCGCCTGCTCGATGGCGCCGACCGCTCCAGCGCACTCGCCCCCGTGCTCGACGTGTTCGCGTGGCACCTCAACGATTCCTCGGTCGCCATCGCCTGGGATGATCCCGACATCGGCCGCACGTCGGTCTCCACCGGCCTGCCCGACGAACTCACCGGCGTAGCGGAGGTTTCCGACAGCCCGTGGGAGCGGGTTCGCACGACGGGCGAGCCGTTCCTCGACATCGATCAATCGAGCTTCAGTCCCCAACTGGCTTCGCTGGCACGCGCCCACGGCCGTGGTGGCCTCTGGGTGGTTCCCATTGAGGATGCGGGTAGCGACCAGCCGGCGCTCGTCTCCATCTGGGTGCGCAGTGATGGGCCCCGGCCCGACGGCCACAGCTACGGCATGTCGATTGCTCGCACGTACGTGGAGTTGATCCTGCGGTGGGCCAGCCAGGTGACGCTGCTCCAACGCGCCGCGCGCCACGACCAATTGACCGGTCTGGCCAACCGGCGCGCCCTGTTCGATGCGCTGCAACTCGGCGAGTCCCGTGGCGCTCTGCTGTTCTGCGATCTCGATCACTTCAAGCCGGTGAACGACGCGCACGGACACGCGGCAGGCGACGCCGTGCTGCGCCAGATCGCCCACCGCATCGAAGACGCCACCCGATCGACCGACCTGGTGGCCCGAACCGGCGGCGACGAGTTCGTGGTGCTGGCGCCTGGGCTGACGCTCGAGCAGGCTGCCGCGCTGGCCCAGCGCATCCGCAGTGCAGTCGCGCAGCCGCTCGAGGTCGGCGATGCCGAGGTACACGTGGGCGTGACGATCGGCATCGCCTACGCAGACCAGGCCATCAGCGAGATGACCTTGGGTGGTGCCGACCAGGCGTTGATGCACGCAAAGGCCCAGGCCCGCGGGACGGTCCGGTGGGCGCCAGGCCCCATGCCCGACGACGAGATCGCCCGCCAAAATCGGACATGAAAGGGATTCTTTCTGACTGAGAAGGTTGGAAACGACCTTCGTTGTCAGACCCCCTGAGTACCGTCGTGGGCGTGGAACCCGTCTCTTCACCCGAGCTTGCTGCTGGCCTGGCGCTGGTCCGCCGCGGGCTGGACGCAGTGCGGGCCGCTGGGGTCTCGGCCAACCACGCGCAGGAAGCAGTGGACCTCCAACGGCACCTGGCCGTCATCGAGCGTCAGGTCACCGCGCTGCAGGTCGACGCCGTGGCCGATGTCGAGGCCCAGGGGTGGCACACCCGCGATGGGCACGCCACCGCCAAGGTTTTGGTCCGCCATGTGTGCCGCACATCGAATGCCCAGGCGGGCGAACGCGTCCGATTGGCTCGTGCGCTGCGGGCCCTCCCGGCCTTGCACGCCGCCTTCGCCGATGGCGCGGTTCCTGTGAGCCACGCCGACCTGGTGGCCCGGGCGTGGGCGAACCCGCGCGTGCGCGCCGCCCTGGTCGACGAGGAAGACGCGTTCGTGCAACGGGCCCGGAACTGGTCGCACCGCGACTTCCAGCAGTGGGTGGCCGACTGGGTACGCCGGGTCGACGAGGACGGCACCTGCGACCGGTCCCAACGCCTCCATGAACAGCGAGACATCCGGCTCACCCAGGGCTTCGATGACGGTTGGACCTTGACCGGCCGCCTCGGCACGATCCACGGCGCCGAGCTGCACTCGATCTTCGAGCGCTTCTGCCGGGCGGAACTCGAGGCTGATCTCGCCGAGGCACGCCAGCGACTGGGCGACAGCGCCGCCATTGCCGATCTCGGCCGGACCGTCGCGCAGCGTCGAGCCGACGCGTGGGTGGCAATGTCACGCAAGGCGGCCGATGCTTGGGCTGCTGCACCCGGCGGGTCGGTGATCCGCACCGTCATCGGCATCGATCACGCCACGTTCGAGCGCCGCCTCGCCACCTTGTTCGGATTCCCCACGGGCAGCATCGACCCGGCCGAGCCGAGCCACTTCCGCTGCGACACCATCGACGGGCACCGGGTCGACCCCACCGAGGTCGCCCTTGCGTCGCTCGTCGGAACCGTGCGCCGAGCGGTCTACGGTGCCGACGGCGTCGTGCTGGACCTTGGCCGCAACGTGCGCCTCTTCACCGGCGACGCCCAGCTCGCCGTTCGGCTCGCCAACTCCTGCTGCGGGTGGACGGGCTGTGAGGTCCCGTCATCGGCGTGCCAGTCGGACCACCTGGAGTCGTTCAACGGCCCCACACACGGCAGTACGTGCCCCGGCAACGGGGCACCCATGTGTGGGCGGCACAACCGGTTCAAGGAGCACGGGTTCACCGTTCGGCGCAGTTCGGACGGCACCATCACCGTGCATCGCCCCGATGGCACCCTCATCGATTGACCCGACGCGGCCCGACGCGACGCAGGCGCTGACCCAATTCGCCACCGACGACCTTGCCGACGCGCCACGCGCGTGGTGGGCTATCGCCGTGAACGAGCCGGCCCGAGCGTTGTTCCAGCTCGATGCCGTCGAGGTAACCCGTGGGGACAAACGAATCCTCGGCCCCATCGACCTCGCCATGCCGGCGACTGGGCCCGTCGTCATCGCCGGACCCTCGGGATCGGGCAAGTCCTCACTCCTGCGCCTGCTCAACCGCCTCGACGTTCCCACCCAGGGCACCGTGCGCTACCACGGTGAAGCCGTTGCCACGGTCGACCCAACCGAGCACCGCCGTCGGGTGGCCATGGTGTTCCAGCGACCGGTCGTGCTACCGGGGACGGTGACCGACAACCTCCTCGAAGCAGACCCCGCGCTCAGTCCAGAGAAGGTTGCCGAGATGCTCGGCCAGGTTGGGCTCGATCCTGGGGTTGCCCGTCAACAAGCACGAGACCTGTCAGGAGGCGAAGCCCAGCGCATGTGCCTCGCTCGCTCGTTGGCGACCGAGCCCGACGTTGTGCTGTTCGACGAATCCACCAGCTCGCTCGATCCGGCCAACGCCGCCCGCATCGAGGGGTTGGCCGCCACGCTGGAGCAGCGCGGCATCACCGTGATCTGGGTCACCCATGACCTCGACCAGCTCCGACGGGTGGCTCGATGGGTCGTCTTCTTGGCCGACGGGCTGGTCCTACAGGCGGGCCCGGCCGCTGAGGTCTTGGCGCAGCCTGTTGCCGCAGTCGCGGACTTCTTGGCGGCGGGTACCCCATGACCGGTACCCCATGACCGGTTCGCCATGAACGGTCCCGACGTTGGCGTGGTGGGTGTTGTCGCCTCGTTGCTCCTGATCGTGGTGGCGATCGTGATCTCGTGGCGCGAGCGCCTCGGCCTCGAGCGGTCGATCGCTTGGGCTGCCACCAGGATGGCCGTCCAGCTCCTGGCGATCGGCGGGGCATTGAGACTGGTCCTGGCGGAGGACGCTTCGCTCGCGTGGTCGTGGCTGTGGGTGGCGGCCATGGTGGTGATCGGCGGCATCGTCGTGACCCGAAGATCGCCGGGCGTCGAGGGACTCTTCGGGCTGGCCTGCGGGGCCATCGCCTTGGCCTCGGCCGCCAGCCTGGCGGTGGTGTTCGGATTCGGGATGTTCCCACTCGAGCCCCGCACGCTCGTACCGACCGCCGGCATGTTGCTGGGCAACGGCATCGGTTCGACGGTGTTGGCCGCCCGCCGCACGCTCGCCGAAATCGACGAACATCGCGAAGAGATCGAAGTCCGCCTCTCGTTGGGTCGATCTGGCGCCGAGGCGATCCGACCGCACGTCCGCGAGGCGTTGCGCACCGCGACCACGCCCGACATCGAGCGCACCAAGATCGTCGGGCTCATCGCCCTCCCGGGCACCATGACCGGCCTGCTGCTCGCCGGCGTCGACCCGCTCGACGCGGTGATGGTCCAGATGGCGGTGATGTTCCTGCTGCTCGGTTCGGGTGCCATCACCAACGTGATGGTCAGCCGAGGCATCGCCCGGAAGCTGATCACCAGCGACCACCGGTTGGTCCGCGTCCCTCCGCAATCCGCCCCATGAATGAGGATGAACGAGGACGAACGAGGATGAGCGAGGATGAGGCCATGACCGACACACCATGGCTGGGCGACGCATCGTCGCTCGTCGAAGCCTTTCGCTCCGGCGAGCGCTCACCCGTCGAGGAACTCGACATCACCCTGGCCGCCATCGAGGCCTCCGACCTGAACTGTTTCTCGCACCTCGACCCCGAGCGGGCCCGTGCCATCGCCGCCACGGCCGACGTCTCGCTTCCGTTCGGCGGCGTGCCGGTCGGCATCAAAGAAATGACCTCGGTCGAGGGCTGGCCCAACACCGACGCATCGCTGGTGTTCAAGGACCGCGTCGCCACCGCCACCTCGCACCACATGCGGCGGCTGTTCACCCGAGGCGGCGTCGTCCCCGTGGGCCAGACCACCGCCAGCGAGTTCGGTGGCCTCAACGTGAGCATCACCAAGCTCAATGGCATCACCCACAACCCGTGGCAGACGGGGCGCAGTGCCGGTGGCTCGTCGGGAGGCTCCGCCGCTGCCGTCGCCGGTGGCCTGGTGCCACTGGCCACGGGGGGCGACGGTGGCGGGTCCATCCGCATCCCCGCCGCGTACAACGGGTTGGTCGGCATGAAGGGCACGTTCGGCCGCATCACCCGGGCACCCCACGTCTTCATGCGTCCCAACACGGCGGTGTCGGGCTGTCTGGCCAGGTCCGTACGCGATACCGCCCGCTACTTCGACGTGGCCGCCGGGTTCGACCGATGGGACCCGAGCACGCTGCCCGCGAGCGGAGGCTGGGAAGCGGGCCTTGGGTCTCAGGACCTGCAGGGCCTGCGGGTGGCGGTCGTCCCCGAGTTGGGCGGTGCTGCCCTCGAGCCGGGCATGGCCGAGCACGTGCATGAGCAGGCTCGGCTCCTCATCGAAGAGAACGGCCTGGTGCGCGTCGACCTCCCGGTACTCCCTCCGAACCTGGCCGCCCAGTGGATGCTCGGCAACCTGGCCACCCTGCTGGCGGAACTCGGCGACCGCTGGCCGGCCTGTGCGGGCGACATGACCGACGAGATGGCTATCGGGCTCATGCTCTCGCAGTCGCTCTACAACCTGAACATGGCGGCGGTGGCCGAGACGATCCGTGTGCAGGCCAACGAAGCCATGGCCCGGGCGTTCGATACGGTCGACTTGATCATCTGCGCCACCAACCCCGGACCCGCCTTCGCCGCCGATGCCGTCACGAGCAGCAGCGAAGAGAGCTTCATCGACTGGGCCACGTCCAGCCGAGCCGCCCGGACCGGGTTCCGCGGGCTGCTGTTCGGCACCCGAGTCGCAAGCGCGGTGTCGCCTCGTCTCCCCTCGAAACTGGTGACGATGGTGACCGAGCGCTTCCCCGACCTGGTGAAGATGGGCGCGCTCACCATCATCTCCAACGTGTACGGCAACCCCGCCATCTCCATTCCGGCCGGCACGATGGCCGCAACCGGCGGCGTCCCGTTGCCCGTCGGCATCCAGGTCCTGGCCGAGCACCATCGCGACGATCTCCTCTTCGACGTCGCCCTCGCCGTCGAGCGGGAGCGACCGTGGCCGCTCGTCGCACCGACGGCCGGGTGACCACCCTCGGAGATCTCATCGAGGGGGCCACCTCACCCGACGACGTGGTCGAGTCGTTCCTCGGCTGGGCCGAAAGCCAGGGGCTGGCGCTCTACCCCCACCAGGAAGAGGCGCTGCTCGAGGTGGCGTCGGGATCGCACGTCATCGTCGACACCCCGACAGGATCGGGCAAGAGCCTCATCGCCGCCGCCGCCCACTTCAGCGCCCTGGCCGCCGGCGGGCGCACCTTCTATACCGCACCCATCAAGGCCTTGGTGTCAGAGAAGTTCTTCGAACTCTCGGCCACCTTCGGCCCAGATCGAGTCGGCATGCTCACCGGCGACGCCGCGGTCAACCCCGACGCGCCGCTCATCTGCTGCACGGCCGAGATCCTCGCCAACCTGGCGCTGCGGGAGGGGGCGACGGCGCGCGTCGATCAGGTGGTGATGGACGAGTTCCACTTCTTCGCCGACCCCGACCGCGGTTGGGCCTGGCAGGTGCCCCTGCTCGAACTGCCCCGCACCCAGTTCGTCCTGCTCTCGGCCACGCTCGGCGACGTCACCCGATTCGCCGAGGACCTCCCTCGCCGCACGGCCCGTGAGGTGGCCATCGTGCGCTCGGCCACCCGGCCGATCCCGCTGTACCACGAGTTCCGCATCCAGCCGCTCACCGAGGTCATCGACGAACTCCTGTCCACGCACCAGGCGCCCGTGTACGTAGTGCACTTCACCCAGGCGTCTGCCGTCGAGCGAGCCCAATCGCTGCTCTCCACCAACCTGTTGACGCGTGCCGAGAAGGACGAAGTTGCCGAGGTCATCGGCAGTTTCCGGTTCACCGCGGGCTTCGGCAAGACGCTGTCGAAGTTCGTGCGCCACGGCATCGGCGTCCACCACGCGGGCATGCTCCCCCGCTACCGACGCTTGGTGGAACGCCTGGCCCAAGCAGGCCTGCTCAAGGTGATCTGCGGCACCGACACGCTGGGCGTGGGCATCAACGTGCCCATCCGCACCGTCGTGTTCACCGCGCTGGCCAAGTACGACGGAACGTCGACCCGCCTGCTCAGCGCCCGCGAGTTCCACCAGATCGGCGGGCGAGCCGGGCGGGCCGGGTTCGACACGATGGGCACGGTCATCGGCCTGGCGCCGGACCACGTCATCGACAACGCCAAGGCCGAGGCCAAGGCCGCCGCCCGCAGCGCGCAAGACAAGAAGGTCCGCAAGCTGGTGAAGAAGAAGCCGCCGCCGGGCCAGATCTCGTGGGGTCAGCCGACGTTCGACCGGTTGGTCAGTGCCGCCCCCGAACCGCTCACGTCACAGTTCGTCGTGAGCCATTCGATGCTGCTCAACGTGCTCGACCGACCCGGCGACGGGCGCGCTGCGCTGCACCAACTCCTCACCGACAACTTCGAGACCGAACTCAACCAGCAGCGCCACGTGGATCGGGCCGAGGAGCTGTTCGCCTCGCTCCTCGACGCCGAGGTGGTCGAGGAACTTACCGACCCCGACGATCGGGGCCGCACCGTCCGCGTCACCATCGACCTCCAGCAGACCTTCGCCCTCAACCAGCCGCTCTCGCCGTTCGCCCTCGCCGCACTCGATCTGCTCGACCCCGAGTCCGAAACCCACGCCCTCGACGTGGTCTCGGTGATCGAGGCCGTCCTCGACGACCCCCGACCGGTCATCGCCGCGCAGCTCAACAAGGCCAAGGGCGAAGCGGTGGCAGCCATGAAGGCACAGGGCATGGAGTACGAGGAGCGCATGATCGCCCTCGAGGAGATCTCTGCACCGCGCCCGCTCGCCGAACTGCTCGACCCGATGTTCGAGGTCTACCGCCAGTCCAACCCGTGGGTGTCCGAGCATCCGCTGCGCCCGAAGTCGGTCGTGCGAGACCTGTGGGAGCGGGCCATGGACTTTGGCGACTACGTGCGGCACTACCAGCTCGCTCGCTCCGAGGGCACCGTGTTGCGCTACCTGTCCGACGCCTACAAGACGCTGCAACGAACCGTGCCCGAAGACCGCAAGACCGACGAGCTCATCGACCTGACCGAGTGGTTGGGCGAGCTGGTGCGCCAAGTGGACTCGTCGCTGCTCGACGAGTGGGAGGAACTGCGCAACCCCGACGCCGCCATGGCCAACGACCGCGTTTCCGACCGTGTCGCCGACCCCGATGCGCCCCCGCCCCCCGTCACTGCCAACCGCCGGGCGTTCATGGTGTTGGTGCGCAACGCCATGTTCCAACGGATCGAGCTCATCGCCCACCGCCGCTGGAACGAACTCGAGGAGCTCGACGGCGACGACGGCTGGACGGCGCAGCGCTGGTTCGATGCGCTGACCCCGTACTTCGCCGAGCACCCTCGGGTCGGCATCGACGGCGACGCCCGCAATCCATCGCTCCTGCTCATCGACGAGCGACCTCCCGCAGGGCACGGCGACAACCAGCGCGAGTGGCACGTCCGCCAGATCATCGACGACCCCGAGGGCAACCACGACTGGACGATCCGCGCAACGGTCGATCTGCGCGCCTCAGACGAAGAGGGCCGCGCCGTGGTCCGAATCGAGTCCGTCGACCACTAGATCAAGAGATCCAGCGGTCACGGATCAGTACGTCTCGTACGGATCGGTCGGCTGGTCGATCCGTAACACCTCGGTGGCCTCGAGCACGATGTTCTGGGTGAGCACCCGATCCTCGTCGGCCATATCGTCGGGCGCCGGGATCTGCACGCCGGTGACCTCGACCCAAGAGTCGATCGGGGGCGCCAGGCCGTCGGAGCGAACGTGGACGAGCAGCGGCTGGGCATCGGCCGCGCAACAGCTCATGATGAAACGGCTGAGCACGAACCCATCGGTGATGGCCGAATCTTTGCTGACGAACCCGACCAGCGTGACCGGCTCCGAGAACGGGTTGGCGGGATCGTTGATGGCTCGATCCACGAAGTCGAGCACCGTGACAGTCCCTCCAGCGGCGAGTGCGTCAGTGCCCGCGCCCGATCCGCCTCTTGATCCATCGGCGCCGTCGCGAGCCGCAACGGAGCGGTCGGCGCGAATGGCGTTGGGGGCCCGGCCGGTCACGGCGTCGGCGCCGAGCGGGAAGATGGGCACGAGGGCAATGCAGATCACCGGGACCACCAGCCCCAGCCCGATCCGCGGGAAGTGCGCGTGCTCGTGTTCGTCGCCGGCCGCATCGTCGTGATCCTCGTCGTGATCGTCCTCGCGTGAACGGTCGGCAGCGGCCGCGCTGGCAAGAGCCAAAAGGATGAGCACGACGGCACTCGCCAGCAGCGGGATGCGCATCGTGGACTTCACGTAGGCGAGATAGGCGTCGGTGAGCGCCAATCGGCCCATGCCAGCCGCCAGCACGGCCAGCACGATGGCGCGCTTGGTGAGCGCGCTGGGACCGTTCACAAGAACGATCCAGCGACGACCGCCCACAAGATGGCGACCCCAAAGGTGAGCGGCGCGAACAGGCGGGTGAAGCGGATCCCGAAGGTCCCGTGCTGCATGGCGATGAGCTTGAGGTCCACTGCGGGGCCCACCACCATGAACGCCAGGCGCGCGGTAGGCGAGAACGCCGTGAACGACGTGGCCACGAAGGCATCGGCCTCGCTGCACACCGAGAGCAAGACGGCGAGCAGTCCCAGAGCCAGCACGGCCAGGAGGCCGTAGCCCCCGAGTGCCTCGAGGATGCTGCGGGGCACGATCACCTGGATGGAGGCCGCCGCGGCCGCGCCCACCACCAGCCAGCCGCCGGCGTGGAGCAGATCGTGAGCAGCGGCGTCGGTGAACGTGTGCCACTTGCCCTCGACCTTGCGGGAGTGTTGGGCCCGCTCGATGAGCTGGTCGAAGGTGTGACTGGCCCCGATCCGGAGCCACAGCAGGCCCATGGTGATGGCCGTGGCCAGCGAGGCCAGGAAACGAGCGAGCACCAACTCCGGTTGACCGGGGAACGCAGTGGCCGTCGACACGATGACGATCGGGTTGATGGCCGGAGCAGCCAACAAGAAGGTGAGCGCAGCGGCGGCCGGGACCCCGCCACCGATGAGGCGACCGGTGATCGGGACGGCCGCGCACTCGCAGCCGGGGAGGGCCATGCCGGCACCGCCGGCCGCCACCACCGATGCCGCTCGATTCTTGGGCAGCACCCGGACCAGGGCTGCGGGCGACACGAACGCGGCGAGCAGCGCCGACAGCAGCACGCCGAACACCAGGAACGGCATGGCCTGCACCGCCACGGCGATGAAGACCGTCATCCACTCGCGCGGCTGACCGGTAGAGAACACCTCGGCCAGTCGAGGGCGAGCCAGCACGACCGCCACGAGGACGACGACCACGAGCACCATCAGGCGCACATCGCCATCGGCCCGGGGCTGGGTGGGGTCGTCGGCCGACCGATCGGTCGCGGGGTGTGCCGTCCCGTCCATCCCCAACGACCGTAGTCCACCGCCGATCGAGCGCCCGTCCGTTCTAGGTTTGACAATCACTCCCATTTTCGATGAGCATGGGAACCATGTTTCGTCGCCCTGCCCTCACGTTCATCAGTTCCATCGCCGTTGCCGGCCTGGTTCTCGCTGGCTGCGGCTCTGAGGAATCCCCGTCATCTTCGGGGACGGCCGAGACGTCCGCACCGCCACCAGAATCAACCGCCGTCGAGATCGAACCCTTGACCATCCAGGCGTCGTTCTATCCGCTGGCCTGGATGGCCGAACGGGTGGGCGGAGACCTGGTGGAGGTCACCAACCTCTCGCCTCCTGGCAGCGAACCGCACGATCTCGAACTGACCCCCCAATCCGTTGCCGCCATTGCCGATGCGGACCTCGTGGTGTTCCTCTCGGGCTTCCAGCCTTCGGTCGACGACGCCATCGAAACCGCCGGCACCACGAGCTTCGATGCTGCCGAGTTCGCCGACCTCAACCGCACCTTGGCCGAAGGTGACGGCCACGACCACAGCCACGGGGCCGAAGGTGACGGCCACGACCACAGCCACGAGGGTGAAGAGGACCACAAGGCCGAAGGTGACGACAAAAAGGCCGAGACCGATCCCCACTTCTGGCTCGATCCCACCCGACTCATCACCGTGGCCGACGCCTTCGCCGACACGCTGGCCGAACAGCAGCCCGCCCAGGCCGACGAGTTCCGGGCCAACGCCGACGAGGTCATCGACCAACTGAAGGAACTCGACCGCGAGGTCGAGGAAGGCCTGGCCGAGTGCACCAGCCGCGATCTCGTCACCAGCCACGCTGCCTTCGGCTACTTCGCGGCCCGCTACGACTTCGAGCCGATCGGCATCGCCGGGCTGACGACGAGCGAGGAGCCGTCGGCCGGTCGCTTGGCCGAGGTTGCCGACTTCGTCAGGGACAACGGGGTCACCACCATCTACTTCGAGACCCTGGTCAGCCCGGCCATCGCCGAGACGATCGCCGCCGAGACCGGGGCCAGCACCGATGTGTTGGACCCGCTCGAGGGCTTGACCGACGAATCGCAGGGGTCCGACTACCTTGAGGTCATGCGCGCCAACCTCGCCAACCTCCGCGCTGGACAACCCTGCCCGTGACCCCGTCGGCGGCTGAGGCCGTCGTCGACTTCCGGTCTGTCGACATCGGCTACGACGGCCAGACCATCGTGCATGGCCTGGGTCTGCGCATCGACCGGGGCGAGGCGGTGGCCGTCCTCGGTGCGAACGGATCCGGCAAGTCGACACTGATCCGCGGTCTGCTCGGTCTGGCCACCATCCAGCATGGTGTCGTCGAGGTGTTCGGCGTCGATCGCCGGCGCTTCGTCGACTGGGGTCGAGTGGGCTACGTGCCCCAGCGCAGCACCATCGGTGGCGGGATCCCCACCACAGTTCGAGAGGTGGTCGCCTCCGGGCTGCTCACCACGGTCAGACCGTTCCGGCGCACCACCGCTGCCGACCGCCACCGCATCGACGATGCCATCGACGCGGTTGGGCTCAGCACCCAATCCCGTTCCTCGCTGTCCACGCTCTCAGGCGGCCAGCAGCGCCGCGTGCTCATCGCCCGGGCCATCGCATCGGGGCCCGACCTGCTGATCCTCGATGAACCCACGGCTGGCGTCGATCGAGCCAACAAGGAGGTGCTGGCCACCATCTTGGCCAACCTCGTCGGAGCCGGCACCACCATCGTGCTGGTCACCCACGAACTGGGGCCGGCTCGACCCGTCGTGACGCGGGCCATCGTGCTCGCCGATGGCGCCGTCGTCCACGACGGGTCGCTCGAGGGTGCCCCCGACGAGCACCACGACTCCCGGCATGACGACTCCTGGCATGACGACTCCTGGCACCACCACCACGGCACCCAGGAACCCCCCGAGTCGGGGTTCGGGATCGCCAGCCATGGGATCCTCGGCCTCGACGGCCGCGAGACCTGATGTCGATCGAGATCCTCCAGTACGACTTCATGCAGCGGGCGTTGGTAGCCGCCCTGCTCGTCGGGCTCACTGCACCGTCGGTCGGGGTGTACCTCGTGCAACGGCGACTAGCACTCATCGGCGATGGGCTCGGGCATGTGGCCCTCACGGGCGTGGCCGCTGGGCTGGTCACGTCCACGGCCCCGGTGCTCACCGCGCTCGTCGCCGCAACGGTGGGTGCCGTGGCTATCGAACTGGTCCGGGTTAGAGGACGTACCAGCGGTGATGTCGCCCTCGCCGTCCTCTTCTATGGCGGGCTGGCCGGCGGTGTGGTCCTCGTCTCCCAGGCGCCACCCGGCACCACCGTCAACCTCGACGCCTACTTGTTCGGTGCCATCACCACCACGACCACCACCGACCTGTGGACGTTCTTGGCCCTCAGCCTCGGCGTGCTCGCCGTGACGCTGGGCTTGGGGCGCTACCTGTTCGCCGTCAGCAACGACGACGAATACGCACGGGCCTCGGGCCTTCCCGTGCTGCGGTTGAACCTGCTGCTCGCGGTGGTGACGTCGTTGACCGTGGTGATCTCGATGCGGGTGGTGGGCCTGCTGCTCATCAGCGCCCTCATGGTGGTCCCCATCGCCACCGCCCAGTTGCTCACCCGGAGCTTTCGGTCGACGGTGCTACTGGCCACCGCCTTGGGCGTGGTGGCGGCAGTCGGCGGGGTCAGCTCGTCGTTCTACGCCGATACCCCCTCGGGCGGCACCATCGTGTTGATCTCCATCGCCCTCTTCCTACTGACCGCAGCCTTCGTGGCCCTGCGAGCCGGCATGTCCCGCTCCGCCACCGACCCCGCCTAGCCCACCGACCCCGCCTAGCCCGCCTAGCCCGTTCTGCCGCGCACATGGGCCACCCCCGCCACACCAGCGCGGCAGAACCGACCCGACGCCGGTGAATGTGAACGATCGCTCGGATTCGCGAGATGATGTCGGGATGACCGAAACCCCGTGGCAAGACGATGCCTGCTCCCTGGTCGACGCGTTCCGCGCCGGCGATCGCACCCCGCTCGAAGAACTCGACGCCACCCTCGCCGCCATAGGGTCCTCGAGCCTCAACTGCTTCTCGCACCTCGACCCCGAACGGGCCCGGGACGCGGCGAAAGATGCCGACCTCACCAAGCCGTTCGGCGGCGTGCCAACGGGCATCAAGGAGCTCGAAGAGGTCGAGGGCTGGCCCGACACCGGCGGCTCGCTCGTCTACAAGGACCGCAAGGCGACCTACACATCGCACCACGTGCAGCGGCTGTTCGACGGTGGCGGCGTGGTCCCGGTCGGGCTCACCACCTCGTCGGAGTTCGGCGGCCTCAACGTGAGCGTCACCAAGCTCAACGGCGT